>Ga0208904_1002521_pt1 | contig 11493 bp, 9 predicted proteins | sample AntAceMetag02UKB_FD_184774 | JGI IMG/M metagenome (GOLD analysis project Ga0208904, IMG submission 184774) | Saline lake microbial communities from Ace Lake, Antarctica - Antarctic Ace Lake Metagenome 02UKB (SPAdes) (version 2) | ecosystem: Environmental > Aquatic > Non-marine Saline and Alkaline... | reverse complement strand
CCAGCATAACGATGGCGTTATTGGTGTTGACCTTCAGGTGGCTGAGTTCTCCCCGGTAATCACCTGTAATATTGTGGGAAAGGTCTCCTTTGGCCATTGCTGCCAGCACATTATTGACGTTTCCAATGGCTTCCTGCAGCGCGTCCATTAGAAAATTGAATGCCTCTGATGTCTGACCCACCTCATCTCGGCTTTTAACGCTGACCCGATGTGAAAAATCACCTGTGCGTTCAACCACTGAAAGGACTTGTGACAACTCCTCCAATGGTCTGGAGAAAGAGTTGGATCCAAAAAATGCCAGGGGAAAGAAAAAAACAATACACCCCAGAGACACCAAAGCGAGAACCTTGACAATCTGCAGGGTATTTTCAGTGGCGACGTTCATGGAATGGAGAATCACCAGTGTCGCAACGTGTCCCTTGTCCGAATACAGTGGTAATAACCCCTGAAAGAAGGATTCATCCTTCAGGGTTAAATCATTTAACGTGATCGCCTGTTCCTGGAGTTTCCATGCGTCACCTGCTGCATCAAATATGTCTGGTTTCACCCCGGGATACCCATCCAGCTCACCGATAACCGTTTGGTCTGATGTCACAATCCCGATCCTGTTTCCCGAAATTTTTGAGAGGCGTCGTGTAAATCCTGTATCGAAACGGTACTGGGCAACGATAAACCCTACCTGCACCATCTCAGTCTGCTGCGTCTGTTTATTAATGGCTGTTGAAACAATAGGAACTGTTGCTGTCAGGGTGATTGAATCGCCGACTTTTTTAAACGACAATCCCTCTGTCTTTGGGGCGTTTTCAGCGTACGTTTTCTCAAACCCCTCGTAGCGGAGCATTGGTTTCCAGGAGGCACCATTGATTTTTTCTCCTGATTTGAGGGTAGAGACCATAAAATCGGAGGTCCGCGGAAAACCAATCATTCGTTTCTCATTTTCAATGACAGCAAACCCGAAGAGGTCGTTTTTCCCATTATATATCACAGCCCTCCAGATATTGCCGGTCAGGCAGATATTATAAAGCCCTTCAATCATGTTTTGATAGGTGATGACCATCCCCATGGACTCTACCTCCTCATAACTCATGGAGGACGCAAACTCCAGGTTGGTTCCCATATCATTGGATGTGGCTGCCTGTCGGGCATTGGACAATAAGCTGTCCCCCAGTATCGTGATATCGTCACGCAGAATATTTGCCGAACGCTGCAACATCTGATTTGATGCATCGCTGTTCTGTCCATAAATAATAAACGAAACAATTGCTGACGAAACAATCATGGTAATGGCTATGACTGCAACTACAGCTGCTACCAATTTAGCCTTAACTCTTAGATTGAACATAAATCATCCCTGTATTTATAATGTCCCGGTTTTGAGTAAACTGAATGAAATTTCTGACTGCTGTTTATATATCCTGCTGCAGGGAATTGGTTAATTGTCATCTCAACCAGAGCCCGCTACAGAGCTGCTTTATCTGATCATGAACATCAATCTTAAAATCGGCGATATCCAGAGGTCTATCCTCTTTTTTGAAATTCTCGATACTTTGTGATCTACCAGAGCTCGGTCCTGCCAGATCGATAAATTCTCCATCCGACTCCAAGATGCTCTCTCCGTTTACAAAACCGGCATCAGCATAAAGCGTCCCTGGTTTCAGGTCGTTATCCAGCAACCGTTGTTCAATCTGGGATATCTCTTTGCTGTCGCTGTGTGTTGCTTGCTATAAATTGACATCGGTAATCATTTGCACTGGGTTTTTAGGATCGCAGGTTTCGGTCACAAACGATTTATGTCCAACCACTTTTTGATCTCGTTTGCGGGTATAGACTGCATCCGTATTGTGAGGGGTTGAAATGATTTTCTTCCCCAGTGGATTCTCCCTGATCTCAATCTTAAGAGTGGATGTTTTTGTATATTCTTCAGCGGTACCTGAACCCCCTGGCCCATCTGTTGGATCCGAGTCGTCGGAAGCGTTAACATCAGTCACAGATGCTTTTTTAGCGATGACCACTCCCTCGGTGATTTCACACTGCTGTTCAAAAACAGTGACCAGTGTCTGGAGTGTTCCATAGGTTTTGACTGAATCATGGTTTTCAAAAGCTGTTTTCAACCGGTACAGATCCTGCGCCATGGACTGTATCCGGCGTTGAGTCAAATCATTATTACCACTTACTTATTATTAAATCGGCCCAGGTAGAGGGTGATGGAGATGGAATTGATATTCTGTCCTGCGATGAAAAAGGCAGACCATTATTTTTATAGAAGTCAAAACAAGTGGTGGTGGTTCTAATACGCAATTTGAAGCGGCTGCTTGCAGTCCAGGACAATCTACCACATGAAATTGAAGCATGGTTGTTAAAAGTCATGCTTTTCACCGGCAGACGCACAGTTGAGATATGCGTTTCAGGCTATTCTGCTTAAGCATTTGTTAAAATTCTCCAGATTTGCCTGGTGAATAAAAGAGCGACAACGGTAGAACTGTTTTCTCTTGATGCTTTAAAACGCATCCTTCGGGCTTTGTGACCAACTTGTCCAGAATTTACCGCATAAGCTGTGAATCGTCTTGACCTTCAGCATCTATAGAATGATCAAAAAAACCGCTGATGTGCAGCATGAAATCCGTTTTACCTGATAGCATTGGCCCTGCACAGCCTCGTTTTTGACGTTCATCAGCGTAAAGAGGTTATCAATTCTGGATTTAAAGCTATTATACCTCTGATTCAAAAAGATGATAGATTATTATTTGGCAGGCACCGACTTACAAACATGTAACATGTAACATACTACAGAAATATTTAAAGTCAACCCTTTTTTTTGGGCTCTGTTGCAAAAAATGCTGTGTATGGTAAGAAATCACAGAACGCTGTTCCTCCTCAAAACTCCATCAAACCCATAATTAGATGATAGATGAGATGATAGGAAATTGGTTTTTTGATTATATGGTGCTTTTCGATAAACACTGATTTTCGCGCTAGTTTTAACCGTCAAATGACATAAAAATATATCAGCAAACAGTGCTATTTGAATTTTAGGTCGATCTAGCCAGGATCGCACCGTCAAAAACAATTCCCTTAACTTTTGCCATCTCCAGGTTTGATCCCGCCGGGTTCGCTCTCACAAACCCGCTATATATTAAGTAAAATTTTTCAAAGATGATCTTCTACCCCTTTTGGAACCCTGAAAACACAAAAAAAAGCATGACATGCTGATTGATGGACTGCTACGGTCATCTGGTATCATTCAGAAACTTATAGTTTGATGGATGAACTTCATCATTTTTTAATACATAGCACACCTCACAAAATGGAAAAACTCATTATCACAGCAGCCATCACCGGTAGCAGAATCAACCGTGAATCGACACCCTATATTCCAATCAGTCCAGCAGAAATCGTTCAATCGGCAATAGAATGTTGGGAAGCCGGCGCGTCTGTCGTCCACATTCACGTTCGAGATCCCCAGACCGGTTTGGGAACCCAGAATATCGAAATTTTCCGACAGGTTGTTGAACCCTTGCGCCAGCATACGGATCTGATTTTATGCCTGACCACAAGTGGTATCCCGGGTCGGAACCTACCCACTGCTGATCGCTTGTCTGTGCTGGATTTGAAGCCTGAGCTGGCTTCATTTGACGCCGGTTCAATCAATCTGGGCACAGGGGTGTTTTCCAATTCTCCGGATTTTCTTCGCGAAGCGGCGCGCAATATGAAAGAGAAAAGCGTGAAGCCTGAGTTGGAGATTTTTGATCTGGGCATGATTGTAACCTGTCTGCGACTCAGAGACGAAGGACTTCTGACGGAGCCATTGCATTTTCAGCTCGTGCTGGGCACACCCTGGGGGGCGCCTGCGTCGCTTAAATCCCTGGTCCATCTGCTCGATTATATCCCTAAAAACGCAACCTGGTCCGCATTTGGCGTTGGAAGGAGCCATCTTCCGATAGCAATGGCGGCGATGATGTCTGGCGGTCATGTCAGAGTGGGCATGGAAGACTCTCTCTACTTCAAAAAAGGGGTGTTAGCAACTTCTAATGCCCAATTTGTTGAACGAATCGTGCGCATCGCCAATGAATGTGATCGAGACATCGCAACGCCAACTGACGCTAGAAAAATCCTGAAACTAAATTAATGGAGCTGCCCATTCTCTCTGACAGGGGAGCTTTACTTCAGATTGTGTCTTCAGGCTACAAGCTAAGGGCAAAGGAGCTGATAATTCAACCAGTGAGGGTTTATTTCCCGGTTTACTTTTTTGATCTTTAGATAGATCTGCCTAAACAGTTAAAAACAATTCTACTGGTCGGTAAATAATTGAATTTTGAATGATGAACAATCGTATTTTCGAAGGTTAAACCCATGAACACAAAGAAAAAGAACAGTTTTTAGGTACATTTCAACAAAGAGTACCCTTCAATCGTCCGGGGAGAAGGGATGTATCTTTTCGACGAGCAGGGAAAACGATATATTGACGCCAGCGGCGGTCCAATCATGAGCAGTCTGGGACACGGACTGAAAGAGATGGCCGAAACGATTTATAACCAGGTCATTAAGATCGAATATGTTTTTCGGTTGGATTTCACAACCCCTGAACTGGAAGCTGCTTGCACCGGTATTTGTGAAGCCAGCAACGGTGACATGGACCGGGTATTTCTGGTATCCGGCGGTTCGGAAGCAACCGAAACCGCGATCAAGCTGGCGCGCAAGTACCATATCGATGCCGGAAAGCCATCAAAATTCAAGATTATTTCCCACTGGATGAGCTATCACGGTATGACGGGCGGAGCGATGAGCCTGTCCGGATTTCCGTTTCGGCGTAAAGATTACACCCCCTATGTTTCCAATAATTTCCATATTCCTCCGGCCTACTGCTACCGTTGCTGGTACAACAAAACACCGGAAACCTGTAATCTTGAATGTGCAAACGCCCTTGAAACCGAAATTCTCTGCCAGGGACCGGAAACAGTTGCCGGATTCATGGCAGAGCCCATCTCCGGCCTGTTATGGGATCTCAACACAGAATGTCCCTGTTAAGTGATAATGGGACAGCATGTCCAGGCAGCTAAAATAAAAGTAGCTGTTAATCTGTAAATAGACAAAAGTTTTTAGAGCGCTGCTTGCTTCAAAGTTGCAGAAAAACACCGTCGTCTACCAACTATCAAAAAAGCAAGGGTGTGAACAATCATCTATCTATCTGAAGCGCAGCAGCAATTTTGCAAAACTTGGCTAAGAAATGATTAACATCGCTACGTAAGTTTACGGACCAATGATCCTGATAAGTTCGTTGCTACATATACGTATATACCTTATATTGCGTCTGGAAGCCCAATATATCGTCAACTTTACCCTCCAGTTCCGCTCTTTTCCCATTTGCAAACCACCTATCCCAATCTTCAATGGACCGCCAGGTGCTGATTACCAGATATTCGTAGGGATCGGTGACATTGCGCATGGTTTCGCCGGAAATATATCCAGACTGATGTGACGCGATAGTCCTTAATTCGATTAGCAACTCAGAAAGGTTCGGAAGCAATTCTGCTTCCAACCCCCCCAACATGCGGGGCAATTTTCGAATCATGAGTACACGTATCGTCATTTTCTCTCCAAAAACATATGATTTTTTATAAAAAAAATGCCAACTCAATAAACGATGCCAGAATGTGAAGTTTATTTAACACAATTCTTTATCTTTACAAGTCTTGGCATTTGTCAGAGTAAAAAATTTTTCAATGTCAATAAAACCCCGGCAGCTACGGCCGATCCAATTACCCCCGCTACATTCGGGCCCATCGCGAACATCAGTAGAAAATTATCAGGGGCTGCTTCAACACCTAACTTTTGGCTTACCCGGGCAGCCATGGGTACCGCGGACACCCCGGCTGAGCCGATAAGTGGATTGATTTTTGTTTTTGAAAAAAGGTTCATCAGCTTGGCCATCAATATCCCGGATGCCGTTCCTATGCTAAAAGCAATCACGCCGAGAAACAAAATGCCTATCGTGTCCAATTTCAGAAAATTTTCCGATGTCAATCTTGATCCGACTCCCAAACCGAGCAGAATTGTTATAATATTTATGAACGCATTTTGAGTCGTATTCGATAGTCTATCGACAACCCCACATTCCTTCATCAGGTTTCCAAACATAAAAAAACCGATGAGTGGTGCCGCGGAAGGAACTAAAAAAAGACATAGCCCAAGGGCTATAATTGGGAAAAAAATCTTTTCGACCTTACCGACATATCTTAGCTGGCTCATTCGGATAGTTCGTTCTTCAGCCGTGGTCAGCAAGCGCATGATGGGGGGTTGTATTACTGGAACCAGCGCCATGTAGGAATATGCCGCGATGGCGATAGGGCCCAGGAGGTGAGGGGCCAGCTGGCTAGATAAAAAAATGGCTGTCGGTCCATCAGCTCCGCCAATGATACCGATCGAGGCTGCTTCGAAGATATTAAAATCGATACCAGGAATAAATTTGGACAATAAGAGCGATCCTATCAAGGTTATGAAAATTCCAACCTGCGCTGCTCCTCCCAGAAGGATTGTCTTTGGATTGGCGATCATCGGGCCAAAATCAGTCATCGCCCCGACGCCCATAAAAACGAAGAGAGGAAGCACTCCCGTTTTTATACCGGTTGCGTAAATATAGTATAGAATTCCTCCGGGTTCGTTCATACCTGCAATCGGGACGTTTGCCATGATACATCCAAACGCCATGGGTACCAAAATCAAGGGTTCAAATCCTTTCCGAATAGCAAGAAAAAGCATGAGAATGCCAATGCCGACCATGAGTATCCTGCCGATTCCGTCTGTCCACTTTCCTGTTTCAGGAAAAAGGAAACTGTATATTCCGGTGACTTGGACAAATTCTGAAACCATGTCCATTAAAGGCACTGACTCTATCGTCATAGTCGAAACAATGGCTTTTGGTTCACCTGCCAACGCAACCGTAAACAGGAATAAAACCAACAGCATGGCGAGCCAGGGGATCAGGCAACTGCTTTTCATCTTCTATTCTCCAGTGTAAGAGAGGGTTGCCAACAGTTGTTCGGATCTCACTACCTGACCCTTATCCACATTAATGGAGGCTACAGTGGCTTTGATAGGTGACACTACGGGTGTTTCCATTTTCATGGCCTCAAGAATCATTAGTGTTTCCCCTTTTTTCACCTGATCTCCCACAGATACAAGTTGTTCAGATACAATGCCCTGCAATTTTGCTTTTATTTCAAGCTTAGTGGCATGGTCTTGAATTTCAGTTGGAACCGGGGTCACGGTTTTAATCTCGCCTGATGATTCCTCAATCGTTACCTGATACGCTTTGTCCTCAACCGTAACCGTGTAATCGGAAGGACCAGTTGGTACTGCTGGCCGGGGATGTTCTTCCGGGGCGGAAATCGTCTCGGTTTTAACTTCTTCTGGAATTTTTGGAACTTTAACAGTCTTTCTTCCCTTCAAAAAATCAAGTCCTTTGTTCCCACCCGGGGTTGCTAGTGCGGATAAAATGAAGATGTTTTCATCGGTGACTGCCAATCCTTCCTGCTCAAGGATTACTTTCGCTTTCGGAATGCCAGGTTCGAGGATATCCAGAGGATTCTCTTTGCACACAGGCAATTTAAGTTGTTGTTCGGCAAGGCGGACAATCTCTGGATCAGGTTTTACGGGAGTTCGCCCGAAATATCCAAGCACCATTTTGCCATAACCGTCCGTGATATTTTTCCAGGGACCCTTGACAACATTCATATATGCTTGCTGAAAATAAAACTGTGATATCGGTGTTACCGATGTGCCGAACCCTCCCCGGGCAACACATTCAGACATGGCTTCTATGACTTTGGGATAAAGGTATAACGTCCCGGTGTCCCGCATCATCATGGTATTCGCTGTCAGCGCACCCCCCGGCATGGGCGATAAAATAACCTCAGAAGAAATTTGTCTGGCTTCGGGGGGGAAAAAATAATGTTCAAGGCATTCACTTAGCACTCGATTGGCCTTCATTATCTTGGTAATATCAATGTCGAGGGTGTAATCGGTGTCTTTGAGCACATGCCACATGGTAAGGAGATCTGGCTGGCAGGTGCCACCAGATAAAGGGGACCGGGCAAGGTCTACCCCGTCGCATCCTGCCTCGATGGCTGCCTGATACTGGGATGTTCCCACACCTGCCGTCTCATGGGTATGCATCCATATTACTTGATCGTCACCTAAAAGCTTACGGGACGCCTTTATGGTCTCATACACCTTTTTTGGATTAGATGTTCCGGAAGCATCTTTAAAGCAGATGGAATCGTAAGGCAATCCAGAGTCAAGAATTTCCCTCAGGAATTTAATATAATAATCCACGTCATGGGCGCCGCTGCAACCCTGCGGTAGCTCCATCATCGTCACGACTACCTGGTGGTGCAGGTCGGCGTTCCTGATACATTCTCCCGAATAAACAAGATTCCGGACATCGTTCAGAGCATCAAAATTCCGGATATGGGTGATGCCGTGTTTTTTGAACATCCTGGCGTGAAGATCTATGATATCTCTAGGTTGCGTCGAAAGGGCAACAACATTGATTCCTCGCGCCAGTGTCTGTAGTTTTGCTTCAGGACCCGCCGACTCACGGAAACGGTCCATCATATCAAATGCGGATTCACCGCAATATATGAAAAGGCTCTGAAAACGAGCGCCTCCACCGGCCTCCATGTGATCTATACCAGCGTCGACAGCAGCTTCTATCGCAGGAATAAAATCATCCGTTAGCACCCGGGCACCAAAGACCGACTGAAAACCGTCACGCAGAGATGTATCCATAAAACGTATTTTTTTCATGCTGAAAAATCACCTTTCATAAAATATCCAACCTCATTAGTGCACCAACGAAAACTATCTAATTCGCCAATATCTTCGTTGAGCTTAAATTTGACGGTCCTGAAAAAAATCGGGAAACACCCTGTTTGTCACACAATGGAAATCCAGACAAGTTGTATCAAATAATTACAGTTGACCTGAATTTCGGTTTTTACAGGATTGATGACTTTTTACGAGACCCCAAAATAATAGTCTTAAAAATATTTAAAAATATTCCTGCCGCTAAAATATTTGCTTTGTTGGAGAAAACAAGGGAAGGTTTACGGGGAACGTTTATTTTCCGAGAAAAAAACCACCTGCAATCGATCATATTAAAGTACCCTGATCATTCACTTCTGCTCATTATGGTCCGAGATCTGCTCCCCGTTTTTCGTCCGTGATCGGGAGGCGGGCTGCTCGTGCTCGATGGGCTGTGATGGCGGCAGTAATGATAGCAATAAGCTCGGTGTCTTCATGAGCCAAGGGGGATTTTTTCCGCCGCTTTTGCACCGAGTCTTCAATCTCCGCAAATTCCATTGCGCTCAGTGAAGACAGAAGTTTATATGAGAGCTTCACAAGCATAATAAGTATCAAAAGGAAGATGGCTACAGCACTCATTCCTAAAAAACTCACTTTTAATCCAGCAATTATCATACGCGATCCTCTTTTCAGTTGCCCGCTGATTTTAGCTATTCAGTCCTGAAATTAATTATGGTACACCAACTTAGGGTAGAACCGGCATGTTTTGTTTATGTGACTGCCTAGCAGCAAGCTCTGACAACGTCATGTCTGTCATAGAGTATGTTATCCCTCATATTCAATATGGAATCCTTGCAAAACCAGGGGTACCATGATACAAGCCTTCACCCCCTCTTCAACATAATGATAGGAAATTGGTTTTTTGAAGTCAAGAGTTGTTTTGTCACCTTTTTAAGATTTGGGGTTGAAGTCACGAATTGGGGTGAAAAATTATTACTTGGCAAACACCGACTTACCAACATGTTACATGTAACATACTACCTAAATATTTAAAGTCAACCTTTTTTTTGGGTTCTGTTGCAAAAAATGCTGTGTATGATAGATGGTAGGAAATTGGTTTTTTGAAGTCAAGAGCTGTTTTGTCAATTACATTTCCATGATCAACAAAGGTTTCTTTATCCGGATCTTCAATTTGTACCTCTCTGGTCGAATTGCCAGGCAGTGAGGTGGCAGTGGATAAAGCAAGGATCGGCTTAATCATCCACTGAGGGATGTCCCTTTTGATTCAGTTACTGCGAGAGAGGAGTGACGTGATTTGTTCTTCCATGTTGAGAGGGTCGGTAGAGTGGCTGTCAGGATACAGAAACCTGACGGCGGCAAATGCTGCTATTGCACCATCTTCCGCAACGAACTTTCCTGATTTCACCAGATGCTCCACATCAATATTTTTTTGATCATTTGTGGCTTTTCGATAAACGAAATGATGCGCATTTCAGAAAGGGCAAAAATCGCCAACTCACTTCCGCCATAAATCGTGTTTCCGTACGCCAGTAAAATATTCCCAAACAAGTTGTCGTCAAAAAACATCTTATAGATGAGTTGATCGCTAGCGTAGTTTGTAACTCCTCCAGCCGAATTAAGGGTCGACTTCTTCTGCACATAACCGATACCGTTTCGCGGGTCCATTTTCATTCCTGATTCAACAGTAGTAATGAAATTGATACTTTCGGTAGGTAATAAACGTTGAGTTGCGGGCGATGACGAGTACTCCTCTGATTTTAGAAAGGTCAGTGATGATGTCTTCGGTTATGCCATCTGAGAAGTATTCCTGCTGGGGATCGCCGCTCGTATTGATCCAGGGGTTTGAGAGTTAAAGCGGAACTGGTGAGTACTGGTAATCATGCAGTCACTACCGATGAAATTGAAGTGATTGATATTTCCAAATACCAACCTAAAAATGTTCCCTCTATTACATGGCGTGAATGTATCAAAAAGATATGGAATAACGATCCTCTTGTTTGTCCGGAATGCCAGCATGAAATGTTCATTATTTCGTTTATAGATCAACCCCAAATTATCAAAAAGGTTCTGAAATATCTGAACTTATGGGAGGAAGAATCATCCCGCGATCCTCCGTTTCAATCTGATATCCCGGATAAACTGATGTATGTTCCCATTGAAGATGTCGGGTGGGAACAATTTGTAAATCCGGTTTTTTAGGTTAGTGGTTCCAGAGTTCCGAAACGATGGGTCGAAGAAATTTTCTTCATACTCAAAAATCGGGGGAAATCAGAAAATAGGATTTGATCCGAAACTGAATTTCATTTTGTCTCATCAAACAAAAATCCTGTCCATAAATTATCCGAGAGATTCAAGATTAGACCCCAATTTTGAAAAAACCAGCGAAAAGGATTGACATCGAAAAAGAGAATTCCTATCTTTTACGTTCTATTGATGGCCGTCTCCACCACATGAGTGCGTGCCGTCACCTTCACTGTCGCCGCTGCATGTGTTGCCGCCGGTTTCCAGATTGCTTTGCAGATAGCTGGTTACCAATTCTTCCGGTTCCGCAACGGGTGCACCCGTTACCACTTCAATCCCCACCTGGTTAAACAGCGTGATGGCCCTTTGGCCCATACCGCCTGCAATAATTACGTTTGCGCCCTGCTCATGGAGCCACCGGGGTAGAAC
>Ga0208904_1002519_pt1 | contig 11497 bp, 21 predicted proteins | sample AntAceMetag02UKB_FD_184774 | JGI IMG/M metagenome (GOLD analysis project Ga0208904, IMG submission 184774) | Saline lake microbial communities from Ace Lake, Antarctica - Antarctic Ace Lake Metagenome 02UKB (SPAdes) (version 2) | ecosystem: Environmental > Aquatic > Non-marine Saline and... | reverse complement strand
TCCTGCATAAAATTGTTTGAACTCTTTCATTGCTTCTATTTTAGCGAGTGGATTCATTGGAAAGGTAACAAGTGAAACTTCCCAAAGATTTACTTTTATTAAAGTTCTTACATCAGTGTCATTATTCCAACTTGCCTCAACAACACTATATCCTATTGAAAAAGAATCAACTGAACCAGCTTCAACTTGTGGAAGAACTCTACCTTTTACAAAAGTGTCATCAATAGGCAGAAGGACTCTTATATACAATCCTTCATCTTTTTCGTATGCTTCGGTAATAATGCCTATCGGTTCATATCTTGAATGTTGCCATAATACTTTAGGCATTCTCTCTTTAAGTGAATCAGTAAAGCAACCTTTAGCACAAATATCATCACCGAGATCAACATTGCCAAAAGTAGAAGCCAAACCTCTAATTTCAAAATATTTCTTCCCTTTTACGGTGACTTCTTTTGTTTCCATGCTCTTAACCTTAACGAAAAGAACGCCGTTTTTGTTTTCAATTTTGTCAGGCATCATAGCCTCCTCAACTATATGTTAAATAACATCTACAACCAATTATCTCGTCTAGACTAGCTCCAAGTGAAGTGTCTGATGGAAACATCAACATTGAAGCACCAACTAAAAAGGGTTTGTTCATTGCAATAGGTGACTGTGCTCCAGCCATTCGGTGTGTATCCCTTGTGTGTGAATCTCCAACGCTGTTCCATTTCTTTTTAACTCTCAGTATTAATCTAACTATTGCTGTCGCAGTGGACGTGTTTCTTCTTGTAACGCTTTTCTTGAGATCATTTACAAGTTTGTCAGCACCCTCTCTTTCGCTTGACTCTTCAAGTATTAAAAGTATCGCATATTCTTTATCATCGGTAACGGATTTTAAAACGCTTACTATTGATTTTTTATATTTATGAATCCATTTAGTCCCCACAATAGCCATTTGTTCGGCAATTACATCTTCTGTTTCCTTTTTCCCGTCTTCTACAATCCAATTTGTTTCAGTTATGGTTATAGCAGGCTCTCTACTTACAAGTTTTTTAATTATTAGTTTCCTGAACGCTCTTGCGAAAGTGGTATTGTCTCCATCATCCAACGCCTCTGCTTCTGCAGTTTTAAAAGCAATGTCTGATTTAAGTGTTTTGAGAATTTCTTTAACGCTTACCTTGCCTCTCAGTAAAGCAATTCTTTCTACCCTGTCATTAATTACGTTCTTAACTTGCTCAATTTCTGGGTATTTAGATTTCTTTCTAAGTGGTTTAGGTATGATTTCCTTTTCTGATCTTACATAATGTTCTTTAAGGATTTTCTCAAGCTGTCTTTGGTCTTCACCTGTAACTGGATTTTGATATACTCCGGCACTTCCATATCTTTTTGCCTTTGAAACTAATCTTGCAACTATTTTCTTATGCCATTTTCTTATATCTTTCTGGAGCTTCTTTTCAAGTCCATTTTTTTGATTTAATACTTTTTCTCTAAGCATCACCATCTCCAAAATCTCCGAAACTTGCTTCCATCTCAATTGAGTCTAAGGTTATATCTGAACTTGAGATTATAACCTTATCACCCATATCGCTATCGGTGTTCTCGTAACCGCCCTTGTTCCTTATTTCGTTAGTGCTGAATGCTTTTGTTTCTCTCAGCTTTTGCATTATACCAACTTGATGATCATTTAAAGCGGGAATATCAAATTCATTAAAAGTAAGTGTGTCACCGTCTATCTTTGAGCGTCTACCTAGTTTTAATGTCAACTGTTCAGCTATATACTCGAATGCTGGGAATACTGCTTCGGAATAAAAGAAAGGAATTGCAACGCTGTAATTGGATTGTGTCATTGAGCTTGATTTAACTATCGGTAAAGGAATGTTGAATAATCTATATACTCTGGTTTCATCAACATCAATTAACTGGATATAGTCCATGTCCTTATTAGTTGTTGACTGACTGACCATAACCATTTTATTAGGCAATATGAGTGCTTTTCCTGCGTTTCCTGACCCTGCATGGTGTCGCCTTAGTGCTTCTTTTATCTTTTCACCCTGCGGTAAATCTATATCACCTTCAGCAGGGGTTAGGATAACGGAAGGGCTTAGACCGTTTGAAAGCATGGATGTATTATGTATATTTCCGTTGTTTATGTGACCTACTTCCTGAACTAGCGGACTTAACTTTGATAATCCTCTCCAATCGTTTCTATATGTTTTAGCGATTATCGGGATCAGCTCGTTAAGTCCCATTTCATCAATATATCTGACAACACCGTTTAATTCTGTTTTGGTATATTCCCTTTCATCGAGAGGGCTTTTAGTTCTTATCAGGTTAGGCATCTTGCCTTTATTAGTGAATGACCCTTCAATGTGGTAGGGTTTAATTGATACTATTTCAAGTGGTGTTTTGTTTATATTCCCTCTTGCCACTATCCACGCTTCGGAAGTCAATTCCAAACTTGTAGCCAGATCAGACATTAATTCTGATTTAGTCGTTTCGCTGGACGGAGCATTTAAAAGTTTTGATAGTTCACTTTCACCTATATCGCCTGATTTATTTTTAGAAACTATGGTAAGACCTGCAACCCTTCGAGCGATTTTATCTATAGCATCGTAAATAACTGATACTTTTTCATAGAATAAATAAGCGTTGGAAGGTGCAATTTTATGTGAGCGGTAACTACCGTAAAGAATATCTCCGTTGTTCTGTGCATAGATTCCTGCAAGCTGTTCTGTAGTTGTTATTTGATTAGTGACTGCCGACTTTTTCTTGAAAGGAAACCACATACAGGCATTTTCTCCAATGAGCACCTAACATAAGTATGGGTATATTTTTTTGATTGTCAAGAAAGTGTAATGTTTATTTTCCCAGATTAACCATAACACAATATAAAACCCTGTCAAGGAAATAATCATTTTATTTTAAACTATCTAAAAGAATATAGGCTCTGCAAGTATTCTGGGCTTTCTAAATGCCATCATTACAGCATCAGCTTTATTTGGTGATTTAGTTCCTTTAGGTTGCTTGACTATCTTTGTTCTCAATCTGCTGTCAGGTTCAAACTCTATTTGTTTCAGCTCTATCATTAAACTTTTGAGGTCTTTAAGGTCTGGGTTAATCGTTATATAGTCACCGTCCCAGCGTCCCTGTTCGTGCAGATAAGCGTTTTCAAATAGCTCTCTTACAGTAAACCAATGCTGAGCACCAAAATTAGAGAATTGATCTTTATTCTTTTTCCCTGTTTCAGCACCCCTTATCCGATATATGGAGTGTTTATGTTTAACCTCTTCACCGTTACTATGCGGGGTAATTGAAGTAATATTCTTGATAAGTCCATCATCTTTTAATCGGTTAAGTTCAGATTTTACGCCCGCACCTACACCGACTGAATCATATATAACATGAGATTGTTTTTCCTTTATAATCGTTGACACCATCTTTCTGGTTGCGTCTCCAGTGTCTCCACCCTGCCAACTTTCTAACTGGATTAACGCTAGACCTTTCCGCACAGCACACGCATGACAATCAGCCCCCTCATCATAAGGATCAATCGCCGTTACAAAATCGCCGTCATTTTCTTTCTTGTAAAGTCTAACTGCTGAATCTATCCATGCCTGAAGTATTACTTTGTTACTGGTATTTATAGAGGGAATTCCTAAGTATATTTCTTTGTACTTTTCATAAGCAACTTTCTTGAGGTGTGCAATTTCCTTTTTCATTGTTTCAGGCAGAAAAGGGTTATCGTAATAATGGATAACAGCTAACTCAGCATCTTCATGCGGTTCTATCATTTCACTTACCGCACACGGACAATCCTGAGCGTTATAGGAATAAATGAGTATAGGCTCGACCTCTGTGCCGTCTGGAAGTTTAACACCCCTTATTGAAGGAATAAGCATATCGAGTTCTTGCTCTGTTGCGGTGCTGGCTTCTTCAAACCAGACATAAGCAATATCATTAAGTCCTTTTACTCCCTGCTTTTTCATGTCTGCTAAAGCGTTCATACCTTTAAAGATTATTTTACCGCCTGTCTTGTTGCTTATGATCTCATTTCTCAGGATCGTATAGAACTGTTCTAAATCTAAATCTTTTATTAATCTCACTAACAATCCATAAACAGAATCGGTGATAGAGTTCTGGACTGAGCGAGTACAAAGAATATTACCCTTACAGTCTATACCTACACTGTCAATAAACCTTCCTATGCTTTCTGACTTTCCTGATGAACGTCCGCCTTTAATAGGTCTATGCTTTTTCTTTGACTGGAATAATATATGGATAAGTTTCTGGGGTATCTGGATAGTGGTGTTCATTTATTCGGCTTTCACTCACCCCTCATATTTACATAAATGTTCTGTACCGTTTCTCTGGAACTTGCAGTCGTTTAAAGTGAGGGTCATTAAAGTATAGAATATTAATAGGAACATTTAGGACTCCTTTAATTAATCTTCTGGATGATCTCTATATTCACAGCCATTCTTTTCAACCTGTACTTCTTCGGGCTTTATTCCTTCAGCAACGATCTCAACACGCCCTTCATCAAACCACGCATTCTTTCTTTCAAGTCCTTTGTCATCTATCTCTGGTGTCAGCATATACTGAGCACACCCATAAAGATAGTCACATTTTGCTGTGATAATTCCTTCAAACCCTGTGATCTTGTCTTTTGCTTTTTTACCTAACTTTTCCATAATTGCACCCATTTTTTAAGTTACTAAATTTATTCAACATTATGCGTTTGCTCCGCCCTGAGATATAACCTCATTTCAGCCTACTCCTTTAAGCATAGCAAAAGATACCTGTTTAACCGCTTCACCTGAACACTCAGGGCAAGGCTGGGGCTTAAGGTAGTCTTTCATAGGGACGAGCTTTTCAAAGCTGTTACCGCAGGCAGGGCAGGTATAGTCATAGATAGGCATTACTTCTTTTCCTTCTTTTCTTTGTCCTCTTCAGGGGATACGCCTATTACTGTTATGTTTACTCCGCCCTTGTCTATCTTGTGTTTGTTGTCCACCTCAGTCTTTTCAAAGTACCCTCTATGCTTGCCCTTTGTTTTAAGGTAAAATATCTGTGCAACTATGTTTCCTTTGTCAATGTTTTTCTGTAGTTTATTCTCACAGTTATCAAGTAAACCCTCTTCTATAGACTCGCATTCCTTTTTATAGTCGCCGAAATTGTCGAGCCAGTTATAATGTGTCTGTCTGTCTATTTTAACCGCCTCACAGGCTTTTGTAACGTTATATCCGCTATCTGTTAGAGCTTTAATCATTGCCTTTCTTTTAGCCTTATACCGATCTCTTTTAACCTTTTTAACCACAATTACCTCCATAAAATACTCTTATTAACCACTTCTGACAGTAATTATACAGCTTTTGAATGTTATTTGTCAATTTCTTCCACCTCAAGAATTATAATTAACTAATCAAGCTTAGATTATTTGGTGGGGGTTGTCAAGTTAAGGGTCTTCCTTTTGGTCTCCATATTATAGCCTTGAACTTTTCAGCATCAACTACTATCTTTTTCCTGTCATTGCAGTGGTGAGCAAGGTGGGGTTTTTTTGCTATTCTTAGACGTATGGTGGTTTGGTGCAGTCCGGTATCCATGCTCATTTCTAGTATTGATCTCATTGTTTCCTCAGTTAAGCATTCTTCTTAAAGCTTCTTTTGAATCGCTACTTAACATCATCTCCAGTTCGTGCATTGAAGATCCTGAATTTGTGAATCCCTCTATAAATTTATTCAGCATTTTAGCACTTGGTGGAACAGTCCCGCCAAAAAGACATCTGCCAAGGCTTTCTTTGTCTTTATCAGTTAGCTGGTGAACATAATCCTCAAGATTTATCGAAACATCCAATTCAACATAAGCACTCATTTTACACCTCTAAATTAATCTGTTTATAATTTCGCATCTAAAGCTTTTCTTTCTCTCTTAGCTTTCTGAATTACTTTAAACTTTCCGTATGCTTCCGATTTAGGCTGTGTTTGTCCTAATCCTTTGCACCAGTAATCATTTCTGAGTATTGTCTTGCACATTCTACGCCACGAAGGTGCCCAGCACTTACTTTCTAATTCTGTTGGTGCCTCTTCTGGAATAGTTGTATAGCCTCTATCTTGCCACCCTGCTATGAATTTCTTGAATCTTCTATAATAGTGATCTCTTGTCTTTTTTGGCATTGTCTGGAGTAACATATTGCAAAAACTTTTCCATGTATGCCCTGCTGGTTTGAATACTTTATTATATCCTGACACGTTCCCGTTTTCCTGTACGTACATAGCTCCAGAATTTACTCCATTGACTCTTGCTATCAGTTTATACCATGTGTCAGGCTCAAGTATATGGTAAAGCCACAGCCCCCGTCTTTGGTCATCTCCATAAGGCTGGCACAGCCTTTGTTGACTTAGTTTCACACCTGCCATTTGCATCATATCATAAACATGGTTATGTATTTTGTCTGGATACTTCCCGTGATAAGTCCATATATCTTTTGTTTTCCAGTCATATATTGGATAAACATTGAACAGGTTTTTAGCTATTTTAGTTGTCCATTTATAGTCTTTATGTAACAGCCCGTCTTTTCTGGCGGCTATAGCTCTATATCTATGCAAACTTTCATCCGACCTTATACCTATCAACCCAGCGGTTAATTCACCCTGAGAATACCACTTACCAAACAACACCATAAATTCCTCAAACTCCATATTATCCTGATAGAAATCATATTGAGCAATGTCACTTGCAAGCTCTGGTTTTGGTCTAACCCATACATCTTTTTTTGATTCATCCCAGCATATCCATCTAGGCTCATAATTACTAACCGCATTTCTTAAAAGTAAGGGAGCACAAACCCAATGTAAATCTATATGATCTTTGTATTGTTCTACCATAGCTTCAACATGACTTATGGTGTCTGCATACTGAGCCTCAAGGTCAATTAAAAGAAGCCCTACTTTTCTTTTGCGTTTAATTGCTTCCTCTAATACAAGGTGGGTCATTACCGAGCTGTCTTTACCACCTGAAAAACTAACGTATATTCTTTTGAAATCATCAAACGTTCTTTTAATCCTTTCTCTTGTAGCTTCTAAAACGTTGGCGTCTCTGTATTGTTTTTTACTCATTTTAACCTCAGTATATGTTTACTTGTCTACCTTGCGATAGAGCTTCTTTCATTTCTATAGCCTCCATCCCACGATTAACCAGCCACTTGTTTAGATAGATTAACGCAACCCCATTAGCTTCGTGCTGTTGATCTTCATTTAACAGGTTCCATCCTGTACAGTATTTTGATGATACTTTTGTTTCTAAGCATACCGAAGCTTGACCTAACCATGATATTCTATTCATTGCTTTATTTGTTAGATAATGTTCACATGAGTTTTTCCACTCTGTTATTATTTTATCGAGTAATTTAGCAAACAATTTGCTATTCGTTAATACTGTTAAATAAGCCTCTTCACATTCTTTCTGTGCCATTCCTTCGGGTGGTTTAGTATCATAAAGACCGTGTTTGTGACATTCCCATTTATCGTAAGTATGGAATACTCTGTCAGGGTCACTGGTGTTTACTGTTCTATAGCCTTGCTTTTCTTCTTCTGGTATTTCCTCAGTAAGATACTTGTATTCATCCTCTGACCCGCCTATTTCCCATGATTTAGTGAAGTCTTCATTGTTAAATAACCCCTGTAGCCCTGTTATCTGGCACAATCTCAATATCTCTTCTTCATCCATACCGAGTTCTTTGGAAATTCTGGCATTTTTCCAGTTTCTATTTTTAAGCTCAATAACAATTTCTGACATAGCATCGACCTGATGTTTCCCTCTTGCTCTGTTATGCCTAATTGTGGAGGCTATACGATCACTTTTACTTGACTGAGATTTTCTTATAGACACTACTGGCAAATAGCCTTTAACTCTTTTCTGAATATCTTTACATTCTTTTCCGACTCTGTTTCTATGGAATCCGTCTATAACCTCTCGTTTGCCTTCTTTGTCTGGCATAGTAACAATCGGCTGTGTGTATCCATCATTGTTAATCGATACCCTTAGAAGCTCCATTTCTGGAGGTGCTACTTTATTCGGATTATAATCATTTGCGTAAACAGCATCGTTTTTAACCCATAGAACTAAATCTACAGGCTCATTAACAAAAGGGCTTACTTCATGCGTGGCTATCCTAATATCATTAATAGCCTCAATCTTTGTTTCATCATCCATACTGGAGAGATATGCTTTAATAGCTATTGCTAGGCTCTCTGGTGCTGGCTGTTGTTTGATAATATCAAAAAGGGTTGCCTGATTCATCTCTCTTCTCCTTTCATAGTTGTTCACCTAACCTAATTATTTTCTCATGCTCTAATTGAAACGCTTTTTCTATTGCATCCATTGCTTGTTTTTTATACTGTCTGAGGATTAGCTGGGCTTTGTCTACGTCCTTACAATATATCATCTTAGGGTCTACAGGCTCTTCTAAAATACTGTTGAAGATGTTGAAGGGCTTGTTATACTGTACTCCTATTCTTTCCATGTTACAGCTCCTTTTTTATTTTAGAATAATTCTCATTTATAAGCGACTCCAAGGTTTTCAAACAAGCCTGAGTTGCATACTCTTTGATCTTGTCAATGTCTAAAACCTGATTTTTGTTATCATCGAAAACTGACAAGGAAAGGACTTTATCTTTTAAATCTAGGATTACTTTCATCTAAACCACCTTTTTGTGAATTGTCAAAATATCTTTATCCCTGTTTCTATCCCTTATCCTGTAGAGATTTATAATCCTGTCTTTGATCTTCTTTTCCCTTTCCAGCCTTGCCAGTCTAACCACCATATGTTCTGTAAGTGCTTTGGAAGGTTCACCGTTAGATTTTAGAGGGTTGTCAGTTATAGGGTGAGGAAAGTTTTTAATAACTGTTTCTAAGTCTTTTTTATACATCTAATCCTCCTTGAAACTATTAGGGATGAACCATTTCTTTTTCCAATTATTGCACATTTTGGTAAGGTCTGATAAATCATAACATGATGCCCAGATTCTAACAAGGTCAATTTCCTTGTCGCAAAACAAAAACATTTCTTTACAGAAAAAGCCACCACTTGATCCATACCAATTCCCAAAACCATCTTCAACAAATCCACCCTTTTTCAGCATATACTCTAACTGTTTTCTGGGTAATACTGTTGCTTTCATTTTCATACCGTCACCCCTCTAATTGTTTAAAAAACTTTTTGTTCTTTGCCTTCTCCCCTATAAGCTGATTAACCGCTGTCTCTAGGGCTTCTAGGCGGTCTTCTTTGATAGTGTCAACTTCAATATTTAGCCTCTGAATGTCTGAATGGTAATATTTGCACATTTTTTTAATGTCTGATATTTCCTTAGTAATAGTTTCAGATACAATTACCTTGTAGATGATCTCTTTTACTGTTTCTTTTTCGCTCATCTTTCCACCTTCCTTCAAAGTGTAAATAACCAACCAACAAGACAATAATACCACAACCTGTTTTGTTTATAAGTCTAAGCATTCCGCCTTTACTTCTCCAAGCGTTACTTGGTCTACGGTATCTGCTATAAAATTAAATCCAAAGCCATCTATGTTTTCATCAGAAAGATCGAACTCAGAATCAATGCTGTACCCTCGAATCAAAATAAGGCTATTTACCCCCGTGTTGGAGTTATGCTTCACAGATATTTCCCCATCTCTAAGATCAATAACAACATTCCATCCAGCTTCACACCCTTTCAACTCCTTAACTGATTTAACAAAATCGCTGTAATTAACTCTAATAACTTTCATAATAATTTCCTCTAACTTAATGTTTTAAATTGGCTGTATGCTTTATCAAAATTTACAGAATCAATATCGACTACCCTTTCACAATAATCATCTTCGTCATATAAACGATGTTGCATACCTACTATTTCGTTATTTTTTGTTACAGCAACCAGATAGATTCCTTCTTGGGGATTTCTTACTTCTACTGTTACGGTGCTTTCTGCTATTTCTTTTTCGGTAGGAATAAAATCTTTTCCGGAATTACTAACAGTAAACTTCTCAATATTTTGTCTTTTTATTTCTTCAATCACTTTACTCATAACAACCCCCAATCAAAGTTAAAATAACCAACCAACAGATAGATAATACCATATTGGGTCACGTTGTCAAGTAAATAATCATTTTTATTTGAATTATATGCAGGTTTTTTATAAGTGGGTAAAATCATTGCTCTAAACCACTTGAACCCATTATATTAATAGTGTCTAAAATATCAAAAGCCTGCAATAGTACCGCCTCAACTTCCTTCTTAGCTTTTGGAAGTGCTAAATATTTTTTTGATCCTTTGTGACAATTAGGGCAAAGCATGCGGACTGTAAAGAATCTCTCAAAGAAGGATCTGCGCAGTTTTCCAGTCAGTATATGGTGCATTTCTAGTCTAATGTTGCCCTTTCCGCAATGTTCACACTTACCCTGAGATATTATAAGCCTCTGCTGTCTTACGTTTTCCTCTGGAGGGTATAAAAGGGTGAATGCTTGTTTTAGGTAGGGGAGGGTTTTCACTTTTTAACCTCACTTACATTTAAATATCTTTTTAAAAAGTCTCTTAATTTCTCTGAAATCTATTTTTGACTGCTTTGCTATATCAGAAAACGATATTTTGAGGATATCGCCCATTCTTCCGAAAACCTCTTTTGTTGACTCAATATGTGCTGACAATTTCAACTCAACATAAACAGAATCTATTTTTATATCAACCATTACTATGTCAAAAGTTCTATCAGCTAAATACAACCTTTTTTTATTATCAGCCACTATAGAGGCTTCACATCTTGCCATTTTATCGGCTTCCAGCTCAATACAATAATATTCCTTACGCTTACAACTGCTTATACAATTGTCAAGCTCTGATACGAATTTTCCCATATCTTCACACCTCCATTAATTACTTGTTATTTTCTAAATATCATCAATCGCTTTTGCAATATCTTTTTCTATTCTTATTTCTCTTTCTAATTCTTTTACAAGCTCAGAGACTAAATCGTCAGTTATGTTTGTTCCATCTTGTCGGTTTATTGCCATACCAAGGGTTTCTATTATCTTAATCCTAGTTGAAGGTTTTATTTCCTTCATTCTAAATACGTCAATTATACCCTTCACTTTTTCACCTCACACTCATTATACCGCCTTGCAATTTCTTCACCTAGCTTCACGGCGTCATCAAAAACGTCTTTAACGTCCCCAACCGTTTCACCATGGTGTAATTTTACTTTAGAAATAGGAATGTTCCAGCCAGACTCTTTATCTCGCAAACAAAGCTCAACCGTAAAATATCTACGATCTGGGACACAAACCATCTCTGATTTACTGTCAAGCGTTCCTGTACAACAACTAAAATTCTGTTTCAATCTCATCTCACACCTCCATATATATCTAAGTAACTATCTTCATCTAAGTCATATTTACAAGACCATATACACACCTGAAGTTCTTCTATACAGCCACCTCCACAATCTCCAGAGGGTAAAGTGTC
>Ga0208904_1002517_pt1 | contig 11500 bp, 10 predicted proteins | sample AntAceMetag02UKB_FD_184774 | JGI IMG/M metagenome (GOLD analysis project Ga0208904, IMG submission 184774) | Saline lake microbial communities from Ace Lake, Antarctica - Antarctic Ace Lake Metagenome 02UKB (SPAdes) (version 2) | ecosystem: Environmental > Aquatic > Non-marine Saline and... | reverse complement strand
AAGAAAGAATGATAGTATCTCCCTTAAAATAAATTGTAGTTAAAATAATTGATAGTCCAATTGGCCATGTTTTTTTAATCGCATTACGCCAAATCGTTTTATTAAAACGCAAAGAGATCTTAACAAATTTACGCGAGAATAAATAAAGTAAAATAAAATTTATGAATCCACCGACAACAACTACACCTAAAATACTCAAAAAACCAATATCTGAATAAACAACAAAACACATTAAACCAACAAAAGTTAATTTACTTATTATCTCCGCAATTACAACTTTTAACATCTCCATTTTTTTCTGGAAAAAACCAGTTAAAAGTTGCGTTAAAGAACCAAAAAGGAAAGAAATCGAAGTAATAGCAATACCTAATTTAACAATTTGAGAATATTGAGGAATTAATAGACATATTATAGGGGCAAGAGATAAAAGAAAAATACTAGAAAACAAACGAATGGTAAAAAAATTGCTGGTAATTTTTTCTTCATTGGCATTAGGCAAAGAAAGCATCTGAATAAAAGTCATATACAATCCTAAATCTGCAAAAATTGCAAAAGCCTGAAGATAAGCAATAACAATTGTGAATTCCCCAAAACCAGTTGCGCCCAAATAACGCGCGATCAATGCAAAAACAAAAACATTTAAAAAGAGACTAATAATCTTGCTGAGAAAATGAATAATAGTATTTCGTCCAATTTTTTGCACTAAAAACATAATTTTATAATATCAAGAAAACAAAAGAGTATCAAGATATTGACTTCTAATTTAATTTTAGTTAAAGTTAGAATATGCGGAAATTTACTATACTAAAAATAGGACTTGGTCTAATCTTGATATTATTGTTGTTTCCGTTAACAGTTCGCGCTGAAAATGTATATCAAGCACAAAGATTAGAACAAAGTCATGTTTCTTTGCCAGAACTCTATCCAGGTCAATCCTTGGAATTTTGGGTCAAATTCAAGAATATTGGTTCACAATATTGGAGAGGAGACGGTAACCAAGCTGTAACACTAAGAACTTTAAATGGAATGAAAAGTAAATTTAGCTATTCTACTTGGTATAATAGTTATACACCTAATCGTGTTAATCCTGTCTTAACAATTGAACCGGGAGGCGGAGCGCTCTTTAGGTTTAGAATTAATGCGCCCACTGAACCCGGAATAAAATGGGAAAAATTTAATCTATTTGCCGGCTCAAATATTATTTCAGGAGGAGAGATAGAAATAGCGATAAAGGTTTTAAGTAAAACTGAAGAAATCAGTGAACCAGAACCTATTCCAGAACCAGAACCTATTCCAGAACCGGAACCTATCCCAATGCCCGAAGAATTATTTTGGCAAACTATCCCCGCCACAATAAATATTGAGAATCAGTTTCGCTGGAATCAACTTCCCGATGGCCCCAACATACGCGTTGGACTTCTTTTTGTAGATTCAGATGAAAAAAATGATTATTTACCTTTTAGAATTTCTAGCTCTAACCAAAATCTTTATAATATTTACGACAAAAACAACAAACTTTTGGTTCGTAATACATCTGGGGAGATTATAGAGGTAAATTATAACTACGATACCGGTTATTATTTTTTAAACGACAGCGACGGAAAAAGAATACTAATGACTGACTCTTATATAAAATTATCATCAGATGATAATAATGTATTTGAAATTAATAATTGGACTAATGGTCCTTTTTGGGGTCAAAATGTTAATGATAATGAATTTCGTGGCAACATCAAAATTGAATTTAATCCCAATACTGGTCGTCTTTGGCTAATAAACGAACTTTCCTTAGAAAAATATCTAAAAGGAGTCGCAGAGGTATCAGATTTAGCTCCATATGAATTTTTGAAAGCTCAAAAAATTGCCGCTCGAACTTATGCCCTCTTTCGTTATCTAACACCAAAATATACAAACACCCCCAATGGAGAACCCTTTTTCACGCTACGTAGCACTCAAGCTGATCAAGTCTATAGAGGATATAACAGAGAAATGAGAGCACCCAATACATCCGTAGCAGTAGATTCAACTCAAGGAATTATAGCGACTTATGGCAACGAACCTATATTGGCTTATTATTTTGCACATAGCAATGGTTCAACAATATCTTCTTATGAAGCAAATATGACCGCTAGACCCGTAGCATATTTACAAGCAAAGCTAGATCCACCTAGTCAAGAACAAAACATGCTTGGACATGGAGTAGGGCTTCCTCAAGTTGGTGGAATGGCAGCTGCCCGTCAAGGAGCAAATTATTCACAAATATTAAAATATTACTACACTAATATTGATTTAGTGCGAATGTATTAAACGGGGCGTAGCCTAGTGGCTAAGGCGCCTGCTTTGGGAGCAGGAAATCGAGAGTTCGAGTCTCTCCGTCCCGACCATTTCAATTTTAAATAAAACAAAGAGTACTTAGGGGCTAAAAACCTAAGTACCGATTAAACGCTTGGCGAGCTATTGGTTCTCAAGTAATTTTTTTTATTCATGTCTTAGGGCCTCAATTGGACTGAGTTTAGCAGCTTTGCGAGCTGGATAAAATCCAAAAATTAAACCAACCGAACTAGCTACCCCTAAACCCAAAAAAATCGCTTGAACCGAAACACTAAACTGCCAGCCCGAACCAACAGCTTTTGTTAAAACTAAAGCTGCTAAAAAAGATAATCCTATACCTAATATTATTCCTATAATCCCACCCATAGCAGTCAAAATTATTGATTCAATTAGAAACTGAGTTAAAACGTTTTTACTAGTTGCACCTAAAGCTTTCCTTAATCCAATCTCTTGAGTTCTCTCCGTTACTGAAACTAACATAATATTCATAATTCCTACCCCACCAACAACTAAAGAAATTGCAGCCACTGATGTTAGAAGAATAGTTAAAACATCAGTAACTAATTTTATAGTATCAATTATATCGCCCTGGGTTGTTACGTTAAAATCATCATCTTCAGGATCATCAATGTTGTGCAAATCCCTCAAGGTTAATTTGATGTCCTCCACCATTCTAGGAACCGCTGCTTCGCTTTGGGCTATAATATGAATCTCCTGATAATAATCAATACCGAGGATGTATTTTTGGGCAACACTATATGGAATAACGATAAATTTATCTACGTCCATAAAAGAAGAAACAGAACCACTGGGGGGAAGAATTGCTACTACCCGAAAATACTTATTTTTAATTTTAACTTTTTCTCCAAGAGCATCAGCAGACCCAAAAAGTTCTTCTTTCACTTTTTGGCCTATAACAGCTACTGCTGTCATAGATTTGATATCATCTTCAGTAAAATAATTTCCTTCTTCTGGATAAATATCATAAAGTTTACCTAACCAACTGGCGGTCCAACCCATTATAATAGGCCTATAGATTTCTCCTTTATAAGAAACACTACCTGGTACCATTATTGAAGGTGTAATATCTTCTAAATCGGGAACATTACTTCTCTTTTCAAGGGCCTTAATATCTCTTTCTTTTAAAGAATCTAAAAGTAAACTACTGGCCATGTCGCTAGGTCCTTTCATCTCTTTACCTGGATTAATTTGAACAAAATTCCCGCCTAGGGTTTCGACTTCTCTCAAAATTAAAGATTCTGCCCCTTCGCCAATAGACATAATCAGGACAATAGAACTAATACCTATAACAATACCCAGAACAGTCAAAACAGAACGAGACTTATTAGTTATTATCGCTTTTAATGCAGTTTGAAAAATAAATCTAATATGCATATCAATCCTTTACTTAATAAAACCTTCTGTAGCAAAATGACGAATACCGACCAATGAATCACTAACGATTTTTCCATCTCTAAGCTTTATTATTCTTTCTGCCATTTCTGAGGTATATTTTTCATGAGTAATTAAAACAATAGTATGTCCACCCTCATGTAACTTCTGAATAATATCCATAATTATTTGTCCTGAGCGTGAATCAAGATTACCTGTTGGTTCGTCAGCAAAAATAATTTTCGGTTTATTAACTAAAGCCCTTGCAATAGCTACTCTTTGTTTTTCTCCGCCTGACAATTTAGATGTTTCATAATCTTTGCGATGAGATAATCCAACCCTTGTTATTGCTTCTATTGTTAAGCCATCCCACAAAGATTCTTTCACATTAGAATAAATCAAAGGCAATCTCACGTTATCAAAAACTGTTGTTTTTTTCAGAAGATTGAAAGATTGAAAAACAAATCCTATCTTTTTATTTCTAATATGAGCTAAATCATCTTCAGAATAATCGCTCATTGTTTTTCCGTCAAAAAAATAATCTCCCTTTGTTTGTCTTCCTAAAAATCCTAAAATATGGAGCAACGTAGATTTACCAGAACCAGAAGCTCCAATTATCGCAACGAATTGACCTTCTTTAATAGTAAAAGACACTCCCTGAACAGCCGGAGTGCTTATTTCACCATTATAGTAAATTTTTTCCAAATTCTTAACCAGAATTAAGGGAATATTTTTAATAGGCATGGCTTTTACTTTTTTCTTAAAATAGTAATTATTTTATCACCTTCTGTTATTCCATTTGTGATTTCTATTTTTCCCAATGTTCCCCTTAGTCCTGTTTCTATTTCAACCTCTGAAATAATATTTTCAAAATCAACAACTCTAACAAATTTATTGCCATTTTTACTAAAAACAGCCCTAACTGGAATAGCAACAATATTTTGACGTTCATCAGTTAAAATATCAATATCTGCTGTCATCCCTGATTTTATGCGTTCATCTTCTTCTGTGAAATAAAAAGTTACTTTATATGTAGAAACTCCCTCAATAATTGTCTCAGCTGGGTTAATACTGATTATATTAGCTTCAAAAATAACATTACTTTCATATGCGTCAAGTCTTACTTTTGCCAAATTATTTAATTCAATCTTGGCAATATCAACCTCTGGAAGATAGGCTTCAATCTTAAAATTATTATCCGATATAATAGATATAAAAGAAGAATTAATCGAAATAATCTCACCAACCTTAGCTTCTTGTTTTGTTATAATGCCCTCTATTGGTGCACGCAATTCTGTTTTAAGAAGCTGAATATTAGTATTCTGTAAATTAGCTTGAGCACGCCTTACCTGAGCTTGTTGAGAAACAATATTTAATTTTGCCTGAGAGACTAAAGCTTCTTGAGCTTTAATTTGTTCGTTAGTTGCTCCTGATTTCTTGAGAATTAATTCATCTTCAGCTAAAAACAAAGCATTTTGATAAGCATTGATACTGCTCTGAGCAATGGCAACATTATTCTGATTAATGATTTTCTGGCTGGCAATAAGCTGTTCTTGGCTGTTAATATTAGAAAGAGCTGTGTTAATATTTGTTTGGGCAGTGCTAATATTGCTTTTATATGTATTAAGAGTAATCTGAGATAAATTAATAGCCGAGTTAACCACATCATTTAAAATGCTCAATAAACCTCTAATTACTAAAAGATTATTTTTGGTGTTAGTTAAAAAATTATCCAGAATTAAAAAATCTGTTTCCAAAGAAACATTATTAAGGTCGTTTTCTAAAAAATTAAGAACTTCTGTTGCGTCCTTTCTTTGTTGTTCTACATTGATTTTTCCTTGAGAGTCAGAGGTAAAAAAAGTTAATTCTGGGTTTAGGGAAGAATCGTTAGAAAACATTTCATCAATCTGCTCATTAATAGCGCTATCTGCTTTAGAATGTGAATCATAAAGGATATCTTTAATATCATTATATAAATTCAATAAATCAATATTTGCTTTGTTCTGAATGTTTTCTATATTTTGTTGAGCATCAAATAAAGCTTCTCTTGCATTTATAGCTTTAGTTTCTGTGATTTGGATTTCTTCTGGACGAGAACCTTGTTCTAATTCATCCAATTTTGCTTGCTGAACATCAACCGCTGCTTGATATTGAGCTAAATTAGCTCTAGCACTCTCCAGTTCAGCTTCTAATTGTAATAATTGATTCTTCAACTCACTACTATCTAGAACTACCAATAATTGATTAAGGGTCACTTTATCTCCTGTCCCAACATAAATTTTGTCGACCCTTCCGCCAACCTCTAATCCCAAGTCAACCGATTCCATTGGCTTTACTTGTCCAGTTACATTAACTTCTTGAGAAAGATCTCCTTTTTCAGCTATAATAAAATCATAGTCCAATTCTTTATTATTGCGTGAGAATAAATAACCTATAACAAATATAGAAATGATAATTATAAAAATAATAATCTGTTTCTTCGATTTTTTCATATGTCGTATATAATATACAAAATAAACGAGTTTGTCAATTATCCAAAATATGATATAATAAACAATAATTTGGCGGGTATCGTATAATGGTTATTATCTCAGGTTTCCAACCTGATGACGGGGGTTCAATCCCCCCTACCCGCTCTTTTTTATAAATTTTATGTCTTTAAGTTTAGGAATTATTGGCTTACCTAATGTGGGTAAATCTACCCTCTTTGAAGCCATAACCAAAAAACAAGTAGCAAGAGAAAATTATCCTTTCTGCACTATAGACCCCAACATAGGTATAGTTGCTGTTCCTGATGAAAGAATTGATGCTTTGGTAGAATTAACTGGATCAGCAAAAAAAAAATATACCACAGTAGAATTTGTAGATATTGCTGGTTTAGTCAAGGGGGCCAACAAAGGTGAAGGTTTGGGTAATAAATTTTTGGCGCAGATCAGGAATGTAAGCGCTGTTATTTATGTTTTGAGATGTTTCCAAAATAATAATATAATAAATACTCAAACAGCTATTAATGTTTTGCAAGATAAAAGTATATTAGAGACTGAAATGATATTAAAAGACATGGAAACAATAGAAAAACGGATATCTGTGCTAAAAAAAGAAATAAAAACAAATTTGCGAAACAAAAGTATGGAGAAAGAGACAGAAACTCTAATTAAAGCTAATAATTTCTTGGAAAACGAAAAAATTTTAATAAATTTAAATTGGAACAAAGAAGAAGAAAAAATCCTTAACAATTACCAATTGCTAACCATGAAGCAAAGATTATTTCTGTTAAACGGACAAGATAATGAAATATCTCCTAAAGTAATAGAAATTTTTAAAAAAAATAATTGGCCGTTTTTAACTATTGATATTTTAACGGAGTTAGATGCTTTAAACTTTAACAAAGAAGAAAGAATTTCTTTGGGTTTTGAACAAGACGCAAGACTTAATGAACTAATTAGGAAATGTTACCAATTACTAAATTTAATTACCTTTTTTACTGCTGGTCCAGACGAAACACGAGGATGGACATTAAAAAAAAATAAAACAGCTCCGCAAGCCGGAGGAGTGATTCATAGCGATTTTGAGAAACGATTTATTAGGGCTAACGTAATAAATTGGGAAAAATTAGTAAAAGCAGGTGGATTTTCTCAGGCCAAAGAAAAAGGATTGATACGCACCGAAGGAAAAGAATATATTATTCAAGATGGAGACGTAATAGAAATAAAATCTGACGCCTAAAATTAAAAAATATTAAAAAATACAAAAACTCATCTTCTAATAAGATGAGTTTTATTTTATGTGGTGCCGAGAGGCAGAATCGGACTGCCGACACATAGATTTTCAGTCTATTGCTCTACCACTGAGCTACCTCGGCGCTATTCCGGACTTTACTTTATCTGTGTTTAATGTTCAGAAATGGGCACTGAGGGATTCGAACCCCCGACCTACTGGATGTAAACCAGTCGCGCTACCACTGTGCCAAGTGCCCAAAATGGTGGACCCAGGGAGAGTCGAACTCCCGATTCCTCCATGCCATGGAGGTGTTTTACCACTATACTATGGGCCCAATAAACATTAAAAAATAATGCGGACGAGAGGACTTGAACCTCCACGGGCTAAAAACCCACTAGCTCCTCAAGCTAGCCTGTCTACCGATTCCAGCACGTCCGCATAAAAGCCTGATTACCTAATTACCCGAGAATATCCAATTAACCAATTATCATTCCTTTATTTCTTTCATTTTCTTCTTATACTTTCCTCTCAAAAAATACAATTTTGAACGCCTAACCTTATGTTTTTTAACAATTTCTATCTTGATAATTGTGGGAAGATATAAAGGAAATATTTTTTCCACAGCTACTCCACCTTTTTTTGTTACTTTTCTAACCGTAAAAGTAGCTCCGGATTCTTTGCCAGCATGATGGGCAATAACCATACCTTCAAAAACTTGAACTCTTTCCTTAGTCTTACCTTTAGTGTCTAACTCTTCTATTCTTTGATGTACACGCACTACCATTCCTGGATTAATATTTGGAGTTTTATATTCGCTTTCTTTAAGAGAAACATCCGCCTTTCCTTCTTTTGCTTCATTTTCTTTTTTTTCTTCTTTTTTTTCTTCAGTAATCATAATATCTATATATTTATTTTTTTAAAAAATCTTTAAGTCTTTGAATTATTTCTTTTTTTAATTTCGGTAAAGTAATCTTATTATTATGAATAATTAGATTATAAATTGTTTTATCTTTTAGATTAATTTTATAAAGTTTTTCATAACGACTACAATCACCCTTATCTCTATTATTTACATTAACTCTGGCAGCAGAGATAGTTAAATTATCCCTTTGCGCAATCCTTTTTTCACGAATTTTTTTATTAGATTGGACGAAGATTCTACAATCTGCCCATCCCCCAGTCACCCATGCTGAAAGACGACCCACAATAACACACCCTCCTTTTTGAGCAGCTTCTAATGTCATTTTATCTATTTGATAATCAATTGACTCAGGAAAAAATTTTGAAACCTCTCCTAAAGACATTTTTTTTTGACGAGCATATTTTCGAAAAAGATCACCAGCATTAATAAGTTTTAATTCAAAAAAAATTGCAATCTCTCGAGCTACAGTACTTTTTCCACTTCCACTTAAACCTGAAACAGTAATAGTTAGGCCTGATTTTTTCGCTAATAAATTTTCATATTTTCTTAAAAACTTTAAATAAGTTTTCATATTAAGACTGTTAGCTTCTGAGATTGTCTATAAATACCTTTAATCCTTTTGGTAACTCGTTATTGAACTCCCTCCACTTATTCTCTGAGTCATAAAATCCTAAACAATAAGCATGTAGAAAGATTCTGTCTATTTTTTGTTTAGCTACCAAGTTGTTAGATTCTTTGGTTGAATACTTTTTATCTCCAACGATTGGACATCCCATTGCTTTTAAGTGAAGCCTTATTTGATTCGTCCGTCCAGTTAAAAGTTTCAGCTTAATAAGTGTAAAATCTTGGAATTCTTTTATAACTTCATATTCAGTAATTGCTGACTTTATATTTTTTACTTTTTGTTGATTTGATTCAAAAGAAGAGGCGATTAAATTTTTAGAATTAAGTACAACTAATTTCCCTTTTTTATTTCTAGCAATAGAAAAATCGATAACACCTTTAAACGGATAAATTGTTCCAAAAACTAAAGCCAAATATTCTTTTTTAACTTTATGGGCCTTAAATTGATCAATTAAATATTGATAAGTTATCTTATTTCTAGCGATTACCATTAAACCGGAAACATCCTTGTCTAAACGATGTACTAGTCCCTGACGAGAAACTTCTCCTACTTGTTTAATTTCTGGATAATTATCTAAAATCCAATCAACTAAAGTATTGTCTTTCTGATATTTATCAGGATGTACTATTAGTCCAGACGGTTTTTCTAAAATTAAAAAATCCTTATCTTTATAAATTATATTTATTTTATGCCAAATGTCAATCCTCTTCGAATTTATCATAAATAAATTCTAAAAATTCTAAAGCTTGTTTTTTGCTCTTTAGGCGTCCATTAAGTTGTTCCTCTCTAACTAGGCCCAATAATTTACCAACACGAGGGCCAGAAGACAAATTAAATTTTTCTATAATATCATTCCCTGTAATTAGTGATTTGGGTAATTCCTTTTTATTCTTACTTAATTCTTTCAAACCATTAATTCTTTTTAACATTTGATTAAATTTGTCAAAGCTTAATGGACCTTTTTTTGTAATTGTTGCCGAGATATCAACAAAAGAAATTTGAAGTAATTTTTGACCAGAATAATGTGGGTTAAAAAAATATTTTTCAATTGTTCTTGGTCTCATTTTAGTAATATCTCCTTTAATTAAAACCATATGTTGTTTAACTAACCATACCATTTCTTCTATATTAATTCCAATTTTATTTGGACTAGAAAGTTTTAGTCTTTGAGCAATTTCTTTAGCTTTTTCCGCACCAACAATATCATGATCATTAAATCTTATTCTGTCTGTCCCATGCTCCTTTGGGGTTTGAATAGTATACGGTTTTCCTAAATCATGGAAAAGTGTTGCAATAATTACTTCTTTTGAAGGCCTGCCCTTCCCACATTTTTTCTCAATATCAGGTGAGCTCAATTTTTCCAGGCCCAAACGAGTATGTTTCCAAACATCCCCCTCTGTATGATAATTTTCTGGCTGAGGACAATTTTTCATTTTTAAAATTTCTGGTATTAATTCTTTAAAGCCACCGCTTTGGTCATATAGGTCAAATGCTTTAACGGGGTTAGAAACAAAGGACTTAATAAACTCTTTAGCAATCACTTCATAAGGTATAATTTGTTTTTCATAAGTAAGTAAATATGGCATTTTATCTTTCATTGCCATCCATGTTTTTTCTTCTATTTTCCATTTAATTTTAGATGAAACATCCTCTAACTGACAAGTAAATCTGATTCCCCTTAATATTCGAGAATAATCTTCCCTAAATCTTTCCTCTGACTTGCCAACAGTTCTAATAAGGCCTTGCTTCAAATCTTTATATCCTCCTTCAGTGTCAATTAATATATTCCTTTTTAGAATATTGAAATTGAGCTCTATCGCCATAGCATTAATTGTAAAATCTCTACGACTTAAATCCTCTTCAATTGATAGACTGGGATCGTTTTGGGTGTGCACATCTCGATAACCTCCAGTTTTAAAACTAAAATCTTTACGTGGTAATGCAATGTCAAAAACGTGACGAGGTTCAACTCCGTTAGGAATAAATTTAAGAACTCCAAAAGTTTGTCCTACTAAGTTAACATTTCCATTTTTAGATAAAAAAGATTTTAAATTATCTAAAGAAATATTACGCACTACAAAATCATAATCCTGGGTCAAGCGAGATAACAATAAGTCCCGTACTGCTCCACCTACTAAATAAATTTGGACTCGGGGAAAATTTTTTTTCAATTCTTTTAAAAAAAAGAAACTTTTTTTTCTTTGCAAAAGCTTCACTTTCAGAGAAAGAATGATATTATTTCTTAATAAAAACATGTAGTGCAAAAAAACTTTTAATATAATACAATGTCACGCACGCCATACCCCCCCTTATCACAAAGTGATTATAAGGCTAAAATCATCTTTGTATTAAACGTGGTGGGCCCGGAAGGAGTTGAACCTTCGACCTCTTCGATGTCAACGAAGCGTTCTACCGCTGAACCACGAGCCCATATCTAATTGGGATTCCATCCCCCCAAAACATCTAATTAATAATTATCATTTCTAATAATTTTAAGTGGGCGTGGAAGG
>Ga0208904_1002515_pt1 | contig 11508 bp, 36 predicted proteins | sample AntAceMetag02UKB_FD_184774 | JGI IMG/M metagenome (GOLD analysis project Ga0208904, IMG submission 184774) | Saline lake microbial communities from Ace Lake, Antarctica - Antarctic Ace Lake Metagenome 02UKB (SPAdes) (version 2) | ecosystem: Environmental > Aquatic > Non-marine Saline and... | reverse complement strand
CACTCATTCTTCCTCTACCTCCACTTTACAAAGACTATTACATTCTACAGGGAGAGAATCTATTGCCATTGTGTAACAATTTATTGTACCATTTTTATCATACACAATCTCACCAATATCATACAAAAAATGATTTATCTTTCTCTTACATCCTATTACATCCAATACTTTCCCCTTTACAAATGATTTATACTGTTTACCTAATTCCATTTTTCCTCCTTTCAAACCCCATTCAAACAACCGCCCTTGCTCTTGTAGGTTGTATCATCCTTTCTCCCACAATATCAAGATATTTAATTTTCCTTTTATCTCCCACTTGGACATCAAAATCAAGTTGTGCTTCAACATTAATCTTTACCCCATCAATTTCTACTGAACTAAATATTTTTGTTCCTTTTGGGTTAGGTTCAATTTGTTCAATAATAATGTCCACTTGTTTATAATTCTTCATTTTGATGGATTCTTTACTCCGTTTTCCTAATTCATACATTGAATTAAGATTTTTTCCTACTAACCCTTCTTGATTTTCAGCCACAACTCTTCCCCAGGCCAATGCACCATCACTGAAATTTTCTGCAACCTTTAATTTATCTGAAGGAACTAGATGTTTCAATAACATCCCATACCGATATTTATAAGGTTTCATAATTAACATTTCATCCTCAATTTTTAATGCATCAAACACAACTAAGGTAACAGGGAAATGTTTAAGTTTCATTTCGTTTGGGGAACTTCTTCTTTGGTCAATCCCACCGTAAAAAGTTGACCGGAGAGTATTATCATTCCCCGTATTCAGGAAACAACATACTTCACCGTCAAGGATACCCTCTTTAAAGTTAAACTTTATTTCTCTCAATTCAGGGTATTGATACAATGTAGGATTATTTGACCTGCTTCGCAGCCCTACAATATGATAATCTTTTATATGAATTATATTTCTAGTGCCATTCTCTTTAATCTGCCATACTTTATCTTTATGAACTTCAAAAACATCTTTTGAATAAGATATTTCAGATAAAAGCATGGGATCTATTTTAGCCATTTTATTTCCTCCCTTACTGTCCTAATGAAATCTCATTCAATGTATTATTTGCATCTCGTTCAATGAAAGATAATAAAATGTTATTAGCAAACTTTTCTATATCCTCAAAAATAGTGTCTCTGATTTCTTCCTGGGATAAATCATTAAACTTATCTTTATCAAATTCTGCTGTTAATCTGATAATATTTTCATCTCTAATTTCTACTGCTTCGAAAAACCTATGCTCTACAATTTCATTATTCATCGCTAAGTGTTCTACTATTGCTTGTCCCATTTCTTCTTCTATATTTTGTAGTTCATCCATCTCAACAATGAATGAGTCCTTTAATTCAAACATATATTCCATTTTAAAACCTCCTTATACTTTTTACACATTTATCACACAATTGTTGTTTTGTATTTATAGGCGTTGGAGTTACCATTGAATTACCTAGCCATATTTGATACAGTTCTTCTTCAGATGGATGGTTTTCTAATGCCTCAAGAATATGAGATACACGAATCCCTTGTCTCATCATCTCAGAAATGTATTCTTTTATAATATCTTCAGAATTAACTTTATCCCACTCACCTATATCTTTGTCCCTTAAAAAGTAATAAAAATCAACAAAACTGGTTTCATCGTCTTCCAACATTCTTTTTATTTCTTCCATCTTATTTTTCCTCCATTTTTTAATGCATTTCTCTGTTCTCAAGCAATTCCAATCTCAATATTTTTCCTACCTTTATCAAGATATTCTTGCTGAACTTCTTCAGCATCAGGTAAAGTTTTTATATTTGTTTCAACAACCTCACCTTCCCACATTAAATAATATTCCCTATTACTCATCTTCATCCACCTCTTCATCTTCAACAATTTCACCAGATGTGTATCCCTGCTCTATTAAAGTAGCTATATGCTCCAAATCTGTTGTGCTTGGTTTAACTGTAGTTTTTAATTCCCACCAACCTGTTTCTTTTGCCATTTCAACCCTCCATTATTCTATAATTAATTTCAAGTTGGACACTTTCATAAATTCAATACCATTAAGACTATATCCATATTGATTTGTTAGTAACATTTCAACATCTTCCCCAGTATCATTTGAATCTACATCAATTACCCTAACTTCTTCCTTTTCGTAGTCTAAGACTATACATTTTTCCCTACCCATTTCAATCCTCCTTCACTAATTCTTTTGCGATTCTACCTTTTGCTTTGTCAAGAATTAATAATTCATCCCCTTCATTGTTCAACCTTATGTTCCCATTGTTTATAATTGCGAATTCATCAGGTCTTAATTTCTGCGTAAACCTTTCTAAGATACTAAACATTTCATCTTCATCCATTTCTGGATTGATTAATTTCTTTAAACAATCTGGGCAAGTATCTTCTTTATCTCCTTGCCCTAAAAATGTCTTTCCACATTTACATTTAATTTTACCCATTTTCAATCCTCCAATTTATAAAAATAAAAAAATAAAATTACACCATTGCCATCGCTTTAACCAACTTTTTCATGTTCTGTTGCTGAGGCACTAACTCTATTTCGAATGATACTGTATCATCAGAATATTTCTCAATCTCTTTAGTCAAATCTCCCCTACAACATACCATTATCATTTTCCCACTCCAATTGGTTAATACACCACGCCACATTTTCCAGCCTTGCCCGGCAGTGAACGGGTATGATAATGTCTTGTTTTGATTCATCACTAAATCTTTCAATGTTTCATTATCTGTCACTACACTATAAAATTTCCTATCCAGGGCAGTATAAATTAGCCCATTGTCTTCAATCTCTTCAATATTATCTCTAGCAATCTCTTTCGACATAGTAAATTTTGGTGCAATAATTTCTTCATCCTCAATTATGATTTTTTTGCATAGTTGAGAACTTGGTATCTCAGTTCCATCTTGTGTTTTGTAAACTGTTTTTCTTCCTTCACCAACCATCTCCCTCTTAACAGGGTTGCCGGACGGATCAACAGTTTCCATACTTTTTTCCTTGATAGCGATAGGACTTATCATTATCTGCCCATAACCTTCAAGGACTACACTTTTTGCTGCCATATTTCATTACCTCCTAACTCTTTATTCCTCCATAGAGACAACCATTCTATCTTTTGCTTGGTCATACATGTAATCTGCCATGTCTGCTTCGTAGTCATTCCACATTTCAAATACAAACGTATCGTATTCAGCCCTATTTTTCTCTATAAATTTTTCAAATAATTCTTCTTGATGTGTTTCCTCGTAATTAATTAGTTTATCTGACATTTTTCCCCCTCCTTGTTTTCTCTTTATGTTACCTCAGTATCTCTCTTTCGTAATGTTCCCATACACAAGCTCGTATAAACTCTTTTGAGTCATGTTCATTCGCAAATGTATCATCTACTTTTGCTTCAATATCCTCTTTCTGTTCTTTTGTTAATCTCATTTCTTGTTCTTGTTCCATCTTAACTCACCACCATCCTTCATTCCAAGTAAAAGGTTTCTTTCTTATATCATACTTTTTACCATATATCTCATTTAATTGTTCCATTGCTTCTAGTTTATTTTTAGCATTAATTGTTTCAAATTCATATATTTCACAATATAAATTATCTACATTTTTCTCTAATTGCCACATAAACTTTCTTCCCCAAGGACTTTTTATTAATCCTGATTTATATTCCATTTTAGTTCCCCCTATACTGAAACTTCTCTTGCATCCATTTCAGCATCAAAAATTATTTTGTCACATCTTGAGCAATAAAGATCTTCTTCATCCAGTTCTCTCCCGCACAACTTACATTTTTCCATCATTCATCCCCTCCAAAAAATTTGATATATATTATTAATCTGTACTAATGAAATCATACAAATATAATATATAAAATAGTATTTTATTGCAATCTTACTTTGTTTTGTAAATATCCTAATTATTGTTGGGATTAAGTATAAAATCAAAAATATTGATAATGGGACAAATATTACTAATGCATAAATCCCAAACTGAGACATTAATAATACTGCAAATTTATTCATTTCCTGGGTCCCATAAAATTTCAGCCCTATTATGGAAATTATTGCATCAAACAGAAATAAACCTATAAGGATTTTCATTAAAGTTTTATTTTCTACCATTTCAACATTCAACAGGTTTTGTAACGAAATCTATCCATTCATCCTTATACACATCAATAAATCCTTCCTTTAATTGGCCCCAATATTCTTCCTCATAAACAACCAATTGTTTCTTCCCTAAATATTTCCCTAAAGGGATAGTATCCAAAACATAATCTGTCCATAGTTTAGGATTTTGTTGGATAAATTTTGCGAACTCTTCTTCTTCTTCTATTTCAAACATTTTCCACCTCTCTCTTTTTATCTTTCACCTATTTTTTCAACATAAACACTCTTAATATTTTTCCCTCGCATTTATTACTTTATTTTTCAATTTTGGATCAACATCAATAACATCAATAAACCTAATAAAATCTTTAAATTGGCCTAAAGATAGTTTGTTTATTAGCTCCTTAAATTGACTAATTGCCCCATTAATTTCACTATCTATAATATAATTATATATATCTTCAATAGTTTCAAATTCAAGTTCTTTTATGTATTTTTTACTTATCATTTAAATCCCTCCTTGTGGGCTTTCCCAGAGGAATTAAATCCTCTGCGAAATATTAACAACCTCCTTGTCCTCTTCCAGTATTTGGTCCATCTCCTTGTGGGCCTGTCCCATCTCCATCTCTACATTGCATCTTTTTCACCTCCTTAATTATCTATATGATGTATTTCAATAATTTTTAAATCCCCTTTTATATCATCATTTTCTTCTCTAATAATAGGTATGTAATCTATACATTCTTCCACATCATTGAATCCATCATCAATTATTCCCTTATCATCCATTATTGCAAAATTTCCCATTTTCATTCCTCCAATTCTTAATCCACAATCTTCACATTTCATTTTCCTTTCTATATTTACCATGTTGTTGGGATATACTTCCCCCTCAAGTTCAAACTGAATCAACTCTTGGTGCTAGAATAAATCCCATTTTCAATGTTCCTTCTTCATTCTCATAATTTAAAGCTAATGGGTAATCACTCCCGAATGAAACTTTAACTTTATCAAACTTACCTATCATCTTGCTTACATATTCCAGAGAATATTTTGAACTTTGTTCTTCTTTATGGTCCACCCTAACTTCTTCCAATAAATTAACCTCAGAGCTCATACCTTCTCCACTACCTCGAAAATGTAATTTGTTATTCTTGGCACTTAAGTGTAATACATCAGATGTAACTTTGACATCTTCTATTGCTTCCTTAAATTGGGTTGTATCCATCTTTGCCATGGCTTTAAATTCTAGGGGAGGTACTTTCTCGTCAGTAATATCCTCATCAATTATTGGAAGATTATACTTTTTCATTATATTCCCCATTATTGTAATTCCAACAAAATCTCCTACTGTAAATTTCACTAATGCCTTCTTGAATACCCTCTTTAATATTTGTTTTAAATTTGCAATGTTAACTGCAAAATTATGTTCCCCATCAACATACCATTCAGTAAACAAACTTTTATCCATTGAAAAGTTTACCATCGCAACATTGGCTGGGTCCATGGTTATTATTTTTAACCCCTGGTCATCAAGTTTAATCTTTACTTCAGTCACCAGATTATTTATTGTATCCAAACTTTCTTTGAAGTCGGTAACATTACTTAATGTAAAACTCGGCTTTTTCTGTGGTTCTTCAACAACAGGTTTTTCCTCTTTAGATATTAGTCCTTCTACTTTAGGTGCATCTTGTTTCTTTTCCACTTTAGGTTCTACTTTAGGTGCCTCTGCTACTGGTTCTTTCTTAGGAACTTCTTTAGATGTCTCTTGTGTCTTTTGTGTCTCTTGTTTCTTCACTTCCACTTTAGGCTGTTCCGCAACAACTTTCTTTTCTTCTTCTTTAACCTCTACTACAGGTTCTTTTTCATTAGTTTTTTCCATTTTATTATTCCTCCTCAAATTTGTATTTGCATCTTCTCAATTAGATTTGTAGGTCTTTCTCCATAATTAAAATATTTTCTAATTATATCACCTAATTTATTTCTTTCTTCCACTCCTAGATTTTGCCAAAGAATTCTCATATCTTTAACAAATAATTCATCCGATATTTCTTTCATTTTAATTCCTCCAGGTCAAAACTCCTTATGAAAGGATATTGTTTCAACACTTTATTCAGTGAAATTGTTAAGTCATCCAATTCTTTTATACTAGGCGTATAATCCTCAGTAAATTCAATTACAAGTTTCATTCCCATTTTTTCCCTCGTATCATATGTCCCACCATTTCAACTGTCCTTTTCAGTTTATATCTTAACCCCCTATCAACTTTCAATTCATTAAGATAATTTTCCCAACCTAATTTTCTTGTATTGTTCAAACTAACTATTTTTGCGGTTAACATTGTTATTACCTCTAAAGTTTCGATATAGTGACTTCAATAGCCCTATCAATCCTTTTAATCTTATCTAAATCAGGATTGGGTAAATTTATTATTGTTCATTCATCATTTTCTCTCCATTTCCAATAATTATTTTCTAAATAATCCCTTAATTCTTGTTGTTCTCCTCTTGAAACTCCTACTAATGAAACTTCTATTTTACTATTATATTCCATTTTTTAACCTCCACTTATGATAGTCCCCAATAAACCCTTTTTATGTATTTTATCTTCACACATTTAGGCATTATTTTATTTAGTTTTTCCATCACATCTTTTTTATTTTTACCATATGTAGATGTAGGAGGATTTAGCCCAAATCCAAATCCAAATTTAACATAGTTGGGTTTCACCCTCCCCGTATGTTCAAACATTACTTCGTATTGATTTAGTCTTTCCATTTTTTAATAGATAAAACAATTCCTTGATTTGTTATAGAATAGTTTACCTAATGATGGACTTTCGTTCAATACATCAACCCAGCAAGCTTCACATATTTGGATACTCATTTTTTCATTCCATTCATCTGCTACTACTTCCTTATCTTCTAATTGTGCGGTCTTTGCTGACCTGGAAATATCGATATGGCTTGAAACATCTACATCATCAGATTCTTCAGTTTCTTCAGTTGCTTGAGTTATATCTTTCCCACATATTTTACATTTCCAATTTTCAACTTTCAATTCACTCATTTTTTCCCTCCTATTCCAATTCTTATAGCATAGGTTTCATTTTTAAAATCTAATGTTTTTATAATCTCACAAAGTTCATCAACATTTCCTTCTCTAAGTAGTTTAGGAATATTTGTTTTTTTCTCTATAATCCAGATTCTTAATCCCTCCATTTTTATTCCTTATTTTTACAGATAACATTATTCCACATCCAATTACTACAAATCTTGTCACCTATTTGTTTATTACACCATGTCCCACTTTTAATATATTTCTGACCATCAATAAAAATAATACACTTTGTCTCTGTTGTAAATCCCCCTACACTAACAGAATCAATATCAGTTATTTCACCAATATAAACCTCCCCCTCGTTCAAGCCAGGGAGTAGAGACACAAATATTACCACAATTATTGAAATTAGAGACGCAAATATTACCACAAATAGTCCTACTATCCTTTTTTTCATTTTTTCAACCTCCTTTATCTTTGTATGTAGATGTTACACTCTTTAATTCATCAAACTTTTTAATGTAAGATGATGGTGTTGGTTTAATCGCTGATGTTGGTGTTGAAGCCTGTTTTCCTGTAAAAGAACTTTTCCAACCATCTTGCAATTTCTTATCTTCATCAGATAATCCTTCCTCTTCTTCCTCTTCACTAGGGAGATCAGATTTTGTTAAAGTTTCTGTACTTCCATCTTCATTCTCCAAAGTTACCCACTTATCGTCTTTTAATTCATCTTTTACCTTATCTGGTATATCTTCTTTCTGTACTTCGGTCTTAATTGAACCTTGGTCAGATTCTACCATTAAGGGTATTGTTTGTTCCATTTTCATTTCCTCCTTAAGTTATTCCTCATAATAAATGCAAGAATCAATCCCAGTATATGCCGACCCCCTTGCTTCAGAAATAATATCTTTATGCTTATCTATTATTTTCATCACAATTTCTTCCTGATATCTTAAGTTTATTCTCCTACCACTTTGAATTGTGAAGAAACTGACATCTTGCCCCTCTTCATTCTCATAATCTTTAATTTTTTCATACCATCTAAACTCTCCTTCATTTTTAATCTCTTCAATAAAGGCCTTAATATCTTCACTTGTTGCAGAGTCTTTATATGTAATACTAATCTCTGTAAACCCGTATGTTCCCATTATATTTCCCCTCCTTTATCTCCGTCTTGGATTAGACCTTTGATTGTAGTCATATCTTCAATATGTTTTTCAATCTCAGTCTTAATTATAATTTCAATACTCATTTTTCATCCTTTCAAGTGATTTAAGTTCTTCGAGTGTTGCTTGTTTACCCCACCCATCAATGATTGCCTCAGCTTCTTCCTGTGCTTCTTCTTCCGAGGTAGTAATTACATCTATATTAAGATCAAATGTTTTAGTAAATTTCACAGTATATTTTTTCTTTTCTTCTTCCATTTTTCCTCCTCCTTGTATATTCCTATCATTTTCATACCTCTAATGCTTGTTTTATATCTTCTTCTAAACCATCAGAGAACCTTTTATACCAACATTTATTGAACTTCCCCCATCTAAACCCTTTAGATTTTAAAATGTCTCTGACAGAACTGCTAGGCTTCTCAGGGAAATATATTTCAAGACCATTTTTCTCTTCATTTTTTTTGAAGGTAACTTTGTTTCGTGGGTTATTGTTTGTCTGTTCCTCCTGTTCTACTTTTTCTTCAAAGACATATTTATTATCCCATTTTCCAATACAGAGATGTAGATAGAAGTTTGTATCAAAATAATCTATCATTGAATCACTGTGGTCATAGTTATAATATTGAACAATTTTTACAACCTCTCCAAATAATTTATGACCTTCCTTAGTTAAAAAAATTCCATTATTCCAAGTGTCAGGATTATAGTCATCTCTGAAAGTATATTTACTTAATTGACAATGCCCGGAAGTTTGCATCTCTTTTAATTGTTCTTTTGTCCTCAATCCATCATCAAGATATCTATGGATAACTTCTTCAGATAAATCGTCAAAATCTCTGACTACCTTTAGACTACTTTTCATTAGATAGATATTGATACTATTTGTTTTTTTCGTTACAGAGAATACGCAGTCATTGAATTTTTTTAATTTCTCCCTTATTTGTTTTGCAATTTCTTTCGTTCCAAGATTTATTTTGTCAGAAGTTGTTAGGTTGCCACTTGCACGTACTTTTGCATCTTTTTCTTTCTTTTCTTTCTCGGCTTCTTCAGTCCTTTTTTTGTTATCGGCCCTTTCTGCAAGTAATTCTTCTTTCGTTTTTACAAGGTTGACCTTTTTATATTCATAATTGTCACAAAACGTCTGTGCTTCTTGCATGAACTCTTTAAAATTAATTTCAGTAATAGTAATATATTTTTTATTCAGTGCATCTAAAAAAAGTGTAGCCTTTTCTTCAACGTCACCGAATGGTTTTGTTAGCACAGTTTTAGATTCTTTATATTCCCCTGTGCTATACTCCAAGTAAGATCTATGCTCTTCTCTGGATTTTCCTTTCCATTCTATCTCACTGATAATTGTTTCAGCTTTATTTTTATTGATTTTTCCTAGTTCTATTTCCATTTTTTACCTCCTTAACTTCTACTTGAATTATCTTACCAATGGGTTCCCAATCACCAGGAAAACACATCTTTACTTGAAATTCAGTTCTATATATTAATGAAATTTCTCCATCATTATGTTTAAAAGCATACATTAACACCATCTAAATCACCCATCCATATTCTTCAATTAATTTATGTGTTATGTCTATACAATCTTGGACATTTATCCAATCATTATAGAAGGGATATATATGTTTTTCTTTTACACTACACTTATCTAAAAACTCGTTCAAATCAAAAGAACATACATCGAACAAATTTTCATAGTTCAATATTATCCTTCTTTCTTTAAAATCCATCAAATTAAAATCAAATTCTTGTAATTCTAATTTAGATAAGACTTCTTTTTCAATTTCTGTATTTGATATTAAGAACCTGCAATCTTCTTCCCAGATTTGAGAATTTTCTTTCACTTCTCCAGATAGACTTAATAATATCTCTACAACAGGCCTATTTCTTGAATAATAAATTTTTAGACCATCTGAGATATAATTTTTAAATTCAGATTTAAGTTTTAATCTTATATTCTCCATTTTTCAAACTACACCTCTTATCATCCTATTTCCATCCCCTCTAAGATTATTTAATAACATTTGAATACCAATCATTGCTATAATCTTATTACCTTTCTGGATTTTACCTAATCTAATATCTTCTTTCTCCTGGCAACTATATTCACCCATATCTGTTTCGTCAACATATTTCATGTTATCTTCCATTCTAGGGATACCGGAATATTTCCTCCCCGTAGAACGTAAATCAATGAAATCAAGACCACTTTTTATTACTTGGATTCTTGTTTGATGGTATCTGAGATGTATATTTTATCCCAATATTGAACACCCATCTTCCATCGTTTGGGCAATTTCCATATCACCATGATTTAACATTGAGTAATATTCTTTTCCACTGAACACTATATGGTCCAAAATAGTTATCCCTACAATTTTACTTACTTCCTTCATTTTCTTAGTCATATCTAAATCTTCTTGGGATGGATTAACATCTCCACTTGGATGATTATGTGCAAGAATTATGCTTGCCGAACTTTGAAGTATTGCTCTTTTAAATATTTCCCGGGGATGTATATTTATTCGGTCAAGAGTGCCAACTGCAACAATCTCATTTGTAATTAAATTATTTCTTGAGTTCATATGCAAAATGAAAAACATCTCTCTGTCTGAGTTACCATACTCCTTTAATATCTCAAAAGCTTCTTCGGCATTTGAAGCATTGGCCTTCCCCTTGTAATGTTCTGCTAATCTAAGCATTTCCATCCCTCCTTTTTTTCAAAAATATTTTATATAACATATATTTCATTAATACTAGTCCACCTATTATTAATATTACTATTATAATCACACTAAATATTCCACTAAATATTCCACTAAACTCTGAGATTTTCCTTAAAATAATTGAGAATGTTTCCAAGATATAATTAAACCCATTCTGGATTGAATCTAATATCCTCCCTATATCATGGCCTAATCTATACATCCCCATTAAAGAATAACCTATACAAAAAGACAGCATCAAAAGTACCATGTTCTCTTGACGGAATTTTCCAAAGGTAACTTCCTCTTCATCATCCCCCCACAATAGTTTACCAGATTTTAGTAATCTCACTTCAATATCACATGGAATAACTTGCTTCTCCCCCCCCCTCTGAGATGCTCATATAAAAAGAATAGGGGGTAGGCTATA
>Ga0208904_1002514_pt1 | contig 11516 bp, 13 predicted proteins | sample AntAceMetag02UKB_FD_184774 | JGI IMG/M metagenome (GOLD analysis project Ga0208904, IMG submission 184774) | Saline lake microbial communities from Ace Lake, Antarctica - Antarctic Ace Lake Metagenome 02UKB (SPAdes) (version 2) | ecosystem: Environmental > Aquatic > Non-marine Saline and... | reverse complement strand
CTTGGGTGAAAATCCCCTAAAACAAAATGACCCCAGAGGGATTTGCTTCCGCAGAAGTTCTTGTGCCCTGAGGGGTAAACCCTTGGGTGAAAATCCCCTAAAACAAAATGACCCCAGAGGGATTTGAACCCACGACACCTAGATTAAGAGTCTAGTGCTCTGCCAGACTGAGCTATGGGGCCAGTCTTGTAACAATAAAATATAAATTAATCCATTTAAAAGTTTTGGGATTTACTACTTAATCTAGATTAAGAGTCTAGTGCGTGCCAGACCGAGACTAACTGAAAGGAAGTTTGTTAAAATATTATAGAACTTTCAGTTAGACGAGTCGAGCTATGGGGCCAGTCTTGTAACAATAAAATATAAATTAATCCATTTAAAAGTTTTGGGATTTACTACTTAATCTAGATTAAGAGTCTAGTGCGTGCCAGGCCGAGACTAGCTGAAAGGAAGTTTGTCAAAATATTATAGAACTTTCAGTTAGACGAGTCGAGCTATGGGGCCAGCCTATAACTAAAATATATTTTAGACTATTTATAAGATTATCTTTTTGGGATTTCTACAAATCCCTTTTTATAAAAAACAAAATCACCTCTTTTCTTTTTTTAACAATAAGTAAATAATTTTTATGGTATTTTACTTGATTAATTTCTGGATATTCTCAATTGCATCTGCAACTTCTCTACCCTTCTTTGTTAATTGTATTATCTTAATTCTTCCTTTCTTCTCAAATACAACTAACTTCAATTCTTCAAGTGTTTGCAAAATCTTCACAGCATGACTATACGTACAGTCAACTTCCTTTGCAAGAATACTACCATATCTCATCCGCGTGTTCTTTTTCAAAGAAACAAGCATTAACGCTGGCTTTCTTCGAAAAAAGATATTAAAGTTATCTTTCATTTTTATTTTTGTTTTGTTCTCCATTTTAAAAATGGAGATGAATTAAAGATTTCCGAAGAAATCTTTGTTTCATTTTTATTTTATTTCCCGGTTCAATAACATATGTGATTAAACCTATATATTCAGAAAGGAGCTTACTTTTAAATGTTTTGTGAAGCATTCATTAGATTATAGTAATAAACATATAGGGTATTCCAATATAGACTTAAAATAAGAAGTTAAATAAAAACCCGTTAAAATAAAAATAAATTATTCCAAGATAACTAATAAGAAATACCGGAACAAATGGTATGCCCCCCCGAATAAAAACGAATTTCTTAAACTTACTAATCTTGACTATTTCTGACCGAGTAATCCCCTCCCAATTAGACCTAACTACGCCTTTCCCCACTTTAATATCTTTATACAACAAATCCCCCTCCCTAAGTTTATCAACACTCATCTTAGAAATCATACATGAATTATCAACTGCTCTTGCGTACAAATAAAAATATGGCAAAACTAAAATCATAATTCCCACAACAAAAAAGAGAATATCCAAAAAACCGAGTAACAAAACCAGAATAGCACACAATTCAACAATTAAAATAAGCTTGCGATTCTTTAAAAAAAGCTTAAAAAACTCTAATCTAAATTTCTTGAAATTTATCACCATCAAAGCAACACTCCAAATAACCCCATAAATGGAACCTACGAATAAAAATAAAACCAAAAACCAAATAAATATATTCAAATTACTTCTAAAAACCACGTCGAGGGGCAAAACCACACCAAGAGCTATCATTAACTTTGCATCTCCTCCCCCAAATAACCTACCATGATAGAAAATATTTCCAAGAATCAAAAAGATAAGAAGCCCTATCAACCCCTGATAAAAAAACATCAAATTATTTAACTCAAACAAAGAATAGAAAAATCTTATACCAAGTACATATACAATTAAAGAAAAATTGAGCCAATTTGCAACCTCCCGCGTCTTTATATCCTGAACGCTGGCAAAAAAAATCCAGATTAATCCGATTAAAATTAAAACAACCTCTATCATAAATCAATATGAAAAGATATTTTTATAAAGTTATCTAGACAGGTAAAACTATGAAAAGAGGAACAGAAAAAGACTTACAAAAGTATTTATTCTGGGGAGTTTCGATAATATTAATTTTTCTCTCATATCTCGTAATTAAAGAATTTATAATCCCATTACTCTCCGCGTTTATTTTGGCATATCTGATTAGACCCGTATATAACAAGCTAACCCCAAAAATAAATCCTACAATCGCCGCAATAATTTGCATAATAATTATTGTGTTAATTATTATAGTTCCTTTAGGAATTATCGCGACAAACGCGACGATAGAAGCCGCATCTTTTACTAAAGATATAAACGTCAAAGAATTATTTCAAACATTAAAAGATATCCCAGTTTTAGCAAATATTAACATAGACTTTACAGAACTAACAAACTCCATCATAAATGTGATTGCAGGATCAATAACATCTACTTTAGAAAAAATACCGTCGCTAATTTTAGGAACAGTTGTAACTCTCCTTGGAATATTCTACATTCTAATAAAATGGGACGTACTAGCAAAAGAACTAAGAAAATATATACCATTCTCAAAAAAAGATAAAATAATAAAAGAACTTAAAATTACTACCAATAATATCATATACGGACTCATCCTTATCGCCTCAATAGAATTTGCAATAGCTCTAATCGGCTTTTATCTTCTAGGAATAAAGTTCTATATTTTACTTTCTGCACTAATCTTTTTTATGGCATTTTTCCCGGGGCTAGGCCCAACAATAATTTGGGTACCAGTGGTAATCTATTTCTTTTTTACAGGAAACTATATACACGGAGCAGGAGCAGTCCTATTAGGAATACTCCTAAGTAGCGGAATAGATATAATCCTGAGAGGAAAAGTCATGGGAGATAAAGCAAAAATAAATCCTTTAATTATGCTTATAGGAATCGTCGGGGGAATATTCGTATTCGGAATATTCGGATTCATAATCGGACCATTAATACTAACATACACCCTTAAACTCATAAACGAGCTAATTAAAAGCTAACACTAAATTATCTATTCCTTCTTTTTAGTTATACTCACATTACTAGTCCTAAACCTACCACCAGCTTTGTACGGATGTTTCTTCTTATCCTTCTTTTTATCCTTCTTTTTATTTCTCTTGGTATCAGATGCATAATCCATTTTTAATCATATATATAAGTTATTTAGAATTTAAAAAAGTTGAGGAAAGAGTTAAGCTAATTGACAACAGACCTGGGATCCGGAAACATCAGAAAAGGTTCCAGGCACTTCAGTCCCCGAAGTACAACTTAAACTATTCGCTACGACATTACGCTCTTCATTATCACACTTCACTCCTGGCGCTAGCGTTACGGCAACTCCCATTATATCACTACACTTCTGATTATTCACATAAACCTTATCGGCCTCAAAATTTTCAACTCCCCTCTCAAGCTGAATCTTAGTACAAATTTCCTTATTAATAACCTTATCCATCTTCTCCTCACATTTTGGCGTTTCTCCAGAAAAATCTATAACTAAACCAAGACTCTTAACGGCATAAACACATCCTATATATTTATCTTTTGCAGCCTCATATTTTCCAGCACAATAAAAACTCTCACCAGAAGTTAAAGAATTACTACAAGTCTGCTCCATCAAAACTAAATCAACATCAACATCTGCTGGAGATGTAAGAATATCCGTATACGAATAAATTGCCAAAAACCCAACAACTAATACTGCAACTCCCAGGATAAGCCATATAAACATATCTCTCTCGGCCGCACCTCGTATATTCACCCTCCTTATCATAAATCATCTACGACAAAACTGTTTATAAATGTTTTCAAAATTCAGACAAATAAAAACCATCCGACAAGAAAAACCAAAAGCATACCCACAACCTTTAAAAACCAAATCTCCTACATATTTTTACATGAAAAGATCCTCAAGACGATGGAAAAAGAAAGGTCAAATGCGTTGGAAATGGCAACGTAAAAGACTTAGAAAAGAAAAACACAAAAGAAAACTTAGACGTGCTAGAAGTAGATAGTTCTAATTTATTATTTCAGTTCCAATAAACCTCTTATTATTCAAAAACTTATCAAGCTCTTTAACATTTTTTCCTATAATAACTGTCCTAATCCTATTCTTTAAAATAATCCCCGCAGCCTTCTGATCTAAAACAAAATGTTGCCCAGGCTTGAAACTAATTTTATTTGCCATAACCAAAAAATTACTCCAAGAAATTTTAGGAATAAATTTCGCCCCCTTCAGCTTGGGATGCTTACTATAAAGTCCTTTTACATTTGTCAAATTTACAAAGTCACATTTAAGCTTTTTCGCAATTCCTGCAGATGTCGAATCCGAAGTCTGATCAGGACGATATTCCAAAGCTCCACAAAAGACAATATCTTTTTTTCTAAGTTCTCTTTTCACCCCGAACAAACTATGGGGAATTCCTCTTTTAGAATCCTCACCAAAAAAATAATTCATAAATCTCGCGTTCGCCCTTGTGGCATTTATCCCAGCCAAACTCTGTAATTCATTTCCATAACCCTGAGACTTAATTGCCTTGATATATTTTCTAGCCAAACTCCCTCCCCCACAAACCACAACAAACTTGTATTTCTTAGAATTCTTTTTAATAACCCTCTTAAATTCAGAAAGAAATTTATAATCAACATCATCCGGAATGATCAAACTTCCACCAAGACTAAGAACTATTCTCCTCTTTTTCATATAATCAATTGCATTCTTACGCTTTTATAATTTCTCCTTCCCAAGTCATTTTCCAATTTTAATTTATTTTTGCGGTTAGACAAGGCAGATTGCTTCGCCGTGTATAAACATACATAAGAAGCAATCTAACGACGTATAAACCAAAAAGAAACAAAATTACTTAATCGTAAATAATTTGTTGTTATCAACATCAAAAACATCTAACCTAACCCCACAGTCAAGCCAACCATGTCCATAATTCAAAGCCGCAAAAGCATTCACAAAATCACCCTTCTTCATAAAGTGCTCAGCATCCGAAAGATAATTTTTAACCATATCAAAAATCTCCTCAGAATACTCCTCCTTGCCCGAAAAAACGCTTTGCTCTGCCTCAACAAGAGCACCACGAGTAACCTTAAAATATTTCTCCAATTTCTCCTTCGTAATAATATTATCCATGAAATACTCCACTCTCAAGAATATATAAATTTAACCGCAAGTAACCCACACACACGTCTCAAATAATTCATCAGGATTATTTAATTTTATCACCAATATCTATTTTAAGAAAAACTCACCATAAATAACATGGATAAATTTATAGAAAACATACTCGAAGCACAAAAAATACTCTATTCCGCAGATCACTTAATTTATACGACCTTCCCGGTAATTCGAGACAAAAGAATATTGCTCCAAACAATGAAAGAAATCTCACATGCCTCAACAAAAATCATCAACGCAATTCTCCAATATGACTACATTTTCAAAAAAATAAAACTCGATAAAAATCCCAAAAAAAACTTTGAAACATTTGAAAATAAATGCTCGCCAAGATATGACATCCTCCCCTCAGAAATAAAAATCATAAAAGAATTATTTAAATTAAATAACGTACAAAAAAACAGCGGAATGACATTTAGGCGAGATAAAAAAATAGTCATACTCTCAGATGATTTAACAACCAATATACTAACCTACGAAAAAACTAAAGAATTTCTAAATACATCAAAAGAACTTCTGAGAAAAACAAAAATACATATAATAAAGAATGACCCCCAAAATTAATAAACCCGCCCCTCTTTTCTAAAATATGGTAAAAATCGGACTGGAAATACATGCATATCTAAATACAAAAGAAAAACTTTTCTGTAATTGTAAATCTGAACATGGAATTAAATACGCAAAGCCAAACACAAATATATGCCCCATCTGTACCGGCCAACCAGGTTCAAAGCCAATGCTACCAAATTCAGTCGCAATAGAAAGAGTAATTCAAATAGGACATATTCTAAACTGCAAAGTTAACCAACAATTAAATTTTGAAAGAAAACATTATTCATGGCCAGACCTCCCAAAAGGATATCAAAACACAATATCAGGAACCCATGCAATTGAAAACGCCAGTAAGGGAAAATTCTTAGGAATAGGAATAACAGAAGTCCACCTTGAAGAAGACCCAGCATCATGGAAACCAGACACAGGAGAAATCGATTATAACAGATCAGGCGTACCACTAGTTGAAATTGTAACCGACCCAGACTTCAAGTCAGCAGAAGAAGTAATAACCTGGCTAAACCAACTTCTAGCAACACTCTCCTACGTTAAAGCCATAGACAAATCAGCAGGAATAAAGTCAGACGTGAACATTTCAATCACCGGAGGAAAAAGAGTCGAACTAAAAAATATTAACTCTCTAACTAATATCTTTAATGCAATAAAAATTGAAACAGAAAGACAAAAGTTAGATCTTCCAAAACTCCAAGAAACCCGAAGATACGACGCAGATAAAGGAACGACAACTCTGATGAGAACAAAAGAAAACGCAGCCGACTACAAATTTGTAACTGATCCGGACCTGCCAACAATCAATATAGAAATGAAATTAATAAAAAAATTAAAATCCGAATTACCCGAAACTCCTTTTGAAAAATTAGAAAAACTAATAAAAAAACACAAAATCGACCAGAACTCAGCAGAAATCTTAATAAAGAAATTAGAAATCGTGGAATTCTTTGAAAAAGTAATTGAAAAAGTATCGCCAAAAATAGCACTACCCTGGACAACCATGGAACTACTAAGTGTTTTAAATTACAATAATAAAGAATTAGAAGACGTAAAAATACAACCAGCCCACTTTATAGAACTATTAAAATTAGTAGAAGAAGAAAAATTAACTCCTCTTAAAGCAAAAGACATCTTGAGAAAATTTATACCAGAATCTTTTTCCCCAAAAAAAATGGCAAAAGAAAATGTAGCAATCTCAGATGAAAACGAAATCGGCGAAGTTACAGAACAAGTAATTTTAGAAAACAAAAAAGCAGTAGATGATTATAAATCAGGAAACGCCCAATCAATAAATTTCCTTATAGGTCAAGTGATGAAACTTACAAATAAACGTGCAGACTACAAAACTGCAAAAAAAGTTCTAGAAGAAATATTAAAATAAATAAAATTTTTAACTCCCTTAATAGCAAAATCTCATAGGGATTCAATCGGGAGGGTGGGCACTAAACCACAAACTCAAAAATCATTCCTAAAATAAAAACCAAACTTAAAATTCCAATAACAAACCAATTAACAGGTATTGCATATTCCGGCTTTCTGTCTCCCTTCTTTTTTGCAACAATAACCATAAATAAAACCACAATTGCCGTAAGCCCTCCGGATATTACTCCCCCCATAGAAAGAATAGAGGTAAAACTAAACCACCCAGAATATTCAACTACTAGAAAAATAGCTATGGGTACAATGGCCGCTAAAAACCAAGATCTAAATCCGCTAAGTTTCTCATCAAACTCCAAATTTTCAATTAAAGCATTTCCCAACGCCAAATAAGATGTAAACATTGTAAGAATACCAAGAATAATAAAAACAGCCCCAAGAGCAAGAGTTGCCACCTCAGGAGTATTAGAACCCATATACCCAACAACGACATATGCAAATAAAATATAAAAAGTAACCGAAATCAACGTACCCATAAGAATGGATTTCTTTAACAACTTCCTACTTTTACTTAAAATAATCTTAAGTTCAGGAACAGCATGAAAACTCATCAAGGCAAAAAGTATAACCCCAAATGGCAGAAATAAAAAATTAAAATTATAGCTAATCAAATTCGAATATTCTATCCTCTGGAAAAACACAAGAAAAATAACCAAAAGTAAAAACAAAATTATTCCCACTCCAATCTTCTCAAACCTCTTTAGCGCTTTCATCCCACGATAAAGAAGTCCAGACATAAAAATTCCAAAAATAACTCCAAATAAAATAGCATACTTAAAATTCCCAAAAAACAAAAAACTAAAACTACTACCAACTCCTAAAAGATAAGCAACTATCGCTGAATAAATTCCAAAAACCGTAGCCGACTGAGCAACAAACCTACCCTTTCTTCCCAAATATTTTTCTGCATAACCAGCTATTTGATGATTCCCCTTCGTCCTAAGAGTTACCTCGCCCAAATACAAGTTCACTAAAAGTATAATCCCCCCAATTAAAACTATATACGCCAACGCAATAAAAAATCCAGACTTTGCAGCAACATATGGAATACCAAGAACACCCGCCCCAATACAAGTCCCAACTAAGACAGAAACTGCACTAAAAAACCTCATTTTATCACCCATTATTATAAAGTCACCAAACAAAAGTCAATTATAAATCTTCCTCCATCCCTGCAAGGAATCGCCTGCATCAGCAGGTTCTAGTGCCGGGAGCGAAGCGAGACGGTAAACCTCGAATCGAGGTTCGCAATGAACGCACGAGGAATCGAACCTCGATCAACAGGGCCGAAACCTGTTATTCTATCCGTTAAACTATGCGTCCAATACTATTATTGAAAATTTTCTATTTAAAAAACCTTTCCAATGTACTAAAAAATCTCACTGACCAAAAAAGCCGAGGTTCAACAAAAGTTGAATCATCCCAGGTGGGAAAACCTGTTATTCTATTCCGTAACTATGCGTCCAATACTATTACTGAAAATTTTCTACTTAAAATACTTTCCATTAGCCCATTAAAAACTTTTAAATATCACATAACGTTAAACTCTATATGGCGAAACAATCAACAGAGGGCATAACTGTAAAAAAAGAAGAAGATATCTCAGAATGGTATGAACAAGTATGCCTAAAAGGAAAACTAGCAGAATTCTCAAAAGTTAAAGGGAGTATCGTCATAAGACCAAATGGATACGCAATTTGGGAAAAAATCCAAGGATACTTTAATAAAAATATCATAGAAAAATCCGGAGCAGAAAATGCATATTTTCCTCTTTTCATTCCAGAATCATTTTTCCACAAAGAAGCTGAACACGCAAAAGGATTTTCTCCAGAGGTAGCATGGATAGATAAAAAATTAACCGGAGACGGAGAAAGATTGGCCATACGGCCAACGTCAGAAACAATAATGTACGACTCATATTCTAGGTGGATTCGCTCCTACAAAGATTTGCCATTAAGAATAAACCAATGGTGCAATGTGGTAAGGTGGGAAACAAAAGCAACAAGATTGTTTTTACGCTCTCGTGAATTTCTCTGGCAAGAAGGACACTGTGTTTATGAAACCGAAAAGGAATGCGACAAGGAAACAAACTGGTATATCAACGAATATAAAAGATTAGCAGAAGAACTCTTAGCAATTCCAATAATCGTAGGTAAAAAAACCGATAAAGAAAAATTCGCAGGAGCAAAATATACTCTAACAATCGAAGCATTTATGCCAGACGGGAAAGCCCTGCAATGCGGAACAAGCCATAATCTAGGACAAGGTTTCGCAAAAGCATTTAATATAAATTTTGAAGGAAAAGATAGAAAGAGCCACCTACCATGGCAAAACTCATGGGGACTTTCAACAAGACTAATTGGAGGAATGACAATGATTCACTCGGACGACAAAGGATTAGTACTTCCACCAAGAATAGCCAAAAACAAAGTTGCGATAATACCAATTCTCATTAAGGGTAAAGAAGAAAAAGTTTTAAAAAAAGCAAAAGAAATACAAAAATCACTAAAAAAATATAACACAATTTTAGATGACGATAAAGACTATTCTCCAGGATTTAAATTCAACAAATATGAATTGGAAGGAATCCCCCTAAGAATCGAAATAGGGCCACGAGATTTAGAAAAAAACCAAATAGTATTAGCAAGAAGAGATACCTCAGAAAAACAAGATATTAAAATAAAAAATATAGAAAAAAGTATAAAGGAAACTCTAGAAACTATGCAGAAGGAGATGTTTGACAAAGCAAAAAAAGAATTGACAAATAAAATCACAAAAACAAATGACATTAAAGAATTCAAAAAAATAATTAATAATAAGCAAATCGCTCTTGTCCCATTTTGCGGCAGAGTAGAATGCGAAGAAGAAATAAAAGATAATACAGGAGCCTCCTCTAGATGCTATATAGATGATAAATCAACCTCGGAGAAATGCATCAAATGCGGACAAGAAAAAGCAAAATGGATTTACTTTTCTAAATCATATTAAGGATTAAATATTGGCAAACATTCATTTCTTAAATTTTCTTCTTTTATTTTATTACAAGCATCTGGATCATTTCCCATTCCTGCTTTTAAGAAATAGCATTGATCTTTTGCTGAATCCGATTTTAACTCATCGCAAAAAGAAAAATCTCTATTAGAACTGATATAAATCAAAACGCACTCCTCTTGAAGAGCCAAATGATTAATATTATAACATATTTTATAATCACTATTCTTCAGGGCCACAAAGCCGTAACAATCAATTGCATCTGAAGCCTCTTCACAAACAAGTACATCATCAGATGCCGCTAATGCCAATATGCAACTTTGTACATCTATTTGACGACCCTCTCTACAATCAGATATTTTATTCTGAACTCCCGTAGGCACACCCGAATCATCTAAAGAATCACTACTATTAATATACAAATAACCCCCAAGCGCAAGCACAAAAATTAAACACACTACAAAAATAGAAATAATTAATTTAATCATATTCTTATTATTAAAAAAACTTATTTAAATGTTACGATAAAAACCCTTAATTAAAATTTTCCAAAAAATAATTAAATCCCCCTTCTCTAACTTTTCCATGCAACCTGTATCACGCGCAAAAGAAAAATTAGACCACGCAATTAAAAAATTTAAATTAAATCTCAAGAACAAAACTTGCGCAGACTTTGGCTCTTCAACGGGTGGATTTGTACAAAGTATTCTTGAACAAAACCCAAAAACAATTTACTCAATCGAAACTTCAAAAAACCGACTACACTTTGCACTTAAAGACGATCCAAGAGTAATCGTTATGGATAACACAAATGCCGTTCATGTAAATTTGCCAGAAAAGGTAGACTTCATCTCGATCGATGTAGGCTGGACAAAGCAATTCTTAATATTACCAAACGCAATAAAAAACCTAAAAGATAACGGGCAAATTGTAACTCTGGTAAAACCCCATTACGAAGTAGGTCACAGCTTAGCGAAAAGTTCAGATAAAGAAATAGAGGAAGTCTTAGAAAAAGTACGTAAAGAGATAACCCCATTTATAAAAATCATAAAAGAGACAGAGTCACCAATTCGTGGATTAAAAGCAGGCAATAGAGAATTTTTATTTTTATGCAAAAAGCAAGGCAAATTAAAAGCTTAATTATATTAAAACCAACCCGAACTTAACACCATCAACTTCACCAACACCCTCTTTGGTTAAAGCTCCACACTCAATTAAAACATCGACTGACTCTCCTCCTACCACATTAAAAGTTGCGTCCTCCTTCATCATCCGCTTAACTATAAGTAAAACATCCCCTCTCCCTTTCTTCTCTCCAGCATAAAAGTTCTCCCTCACATGTAATTGAGCCACCCCTTC
>Ga0208904_1002512_pt1 | contig 11516 bp, 10 predicted proteins | sample AntAceMetag02UKB_FD_184774 | JGI IMG/M metagenome (GOLD analysis project Ga0208904, IMG submission 184774) | Saline lake microbial communities from Ace Lake, Antarctica - Antarctic Ace Lake Metagenome 02UKB (SPAdes) (version 2) | ecosystem: Environmental > Aquatic > Non-marine Saline and... | reverse complement strand
GCAGGCTCTCCGGGAATATATAGCCGGCTGGTTTTTCGTGTTTTTTATGGGGGTTAACAAATTTTCCGCGCCTGATCCAGGTTTCTTCGGTCTGAGAGATCCGTAGCTGAAGGTTTTGTTTGTGAAATTCAATTTGACGCTTTAATTTATCCTTCTGCCAGATATCATCCGAATCGAGAAACGCGAGAAATTGTCCACTGCTTTGCCCGACACCGTTGTTCCTGGCGGAACTGACGCCTGCCTGGTTTTGGCGCAGGAGTCGGATATCTGATCCAAATTGTGTTTGCAGCTTTTCAGCGGTCCCATCGGTTGATCCGTCATCTACAACAATCAGCTCAAACGCTGTGAACGATTGGCTTAAGACTGAGTTTACTGCATGGACAACTTGTTCGATCCGATTGTGTGTCGGGATGATCACAGAAACTGCGGGCATTATTTTTTAAACTCCTGTGTAACTGTAGCTGCATCTTAGCTTTCTATTGTCGTGTCATGTATGAAACGGCGTAGTCAAGGGCTGTTTTCGCCTGATTGAGGTATGGCTCTTGTTCTTTGCTGCAAGTTTCACAAATTCAGTGTTGTCGCTTAACTTTGTTCAAACCATGCCCTACCGACTATCGCCTGTTGACACAACACGAATGTCAATATTTTCGGGAAAAAGGCTGATTCTTGCATTATCCGTCGCTTGGCTTCAATGGCCAATGAAATTCTCTATATGAGGCTGGTTTGATGCTGGATCTGGAATCAGAAACCAATTAATACGCGTAAGCTATTGTTGTAAAAGAATAATGTGTTCCGGGTAAAAGCGGTTGTGAAACCGGTGATGATTAATGTAGAATGGCCAGACTTTGTAACAACTAAAGAAAAAAAAATGAGTCCTCGTTTACCGTATTATATATACTTGCTTCTGATTATAGGAGCCCTGTCTGTTTCCGGAAATGTAGCTGGTGAAGTGATCTTCGGCTCTGAAAACAGTTTGTCAGACCCATACCCCCGATACAGCCATACTAACCGATCAGGACATGATGCATTCGGGATTTCCCTTGGCGATTTTCTCAAGCCTGAAATCCCTGCCGGTTCGTTTTCGATTGTTGACGATACCGCTGTGGTTGATCCACTAGAAGCTGAACTGGCTGCTTCACCCCCTCTGGAAGAACCAATTCACCATTTGATGATCAATCCTGAGAGCGAATCAGATTCGCGCCAGGTTAACGATCAATTAGATTCAGTGCAGTTTTTCATAAATATCGAAAAAATGATGACTGTGAAGCCGGACCCGGGTGCTGACGATCTCATTTTTGTTGATATGGACCCTGTTCTAATGTCTCTGGAAGGAGATCAAATCGAAGGCATCGAAAACGAGCCGGTTGATGAGGAAATACCGAATCTGATTGCAGTGAAAGCGGTTATATCCAACGCTCCTCAGCTGGTGCCGAATATCCCCGTGTATACGAACAAGAAGATCAACGCTTTTATCCACATGTACACGCGGAAGAAAAGAGCGGTTTTCAAGCAGGCCATTAATCGTTCCGGCAAGTACATGAAGATGATTCATCGGATTTTTCGAGAGTACGAACTGCCCTATAATCTGGCTTATCTGGCGGTAGTTGAGTCGAATTTCAACCCCTATGCCCGCTCCAGAGCGAACGCTGTTGGGATGTGGCAGTTTATGAGCTATACCGGAAAGGTTTTTGATCTGAAGCGTAGCTGGTGGCATGATGACCGGTTTGACCCTGAAAAGTCGACAGTTGCCGCCGCGAGATATTTGAAAAGACTGCACAGCAGGTTTAACGGTGATTGGGAATTGGCGCTGGCGGCGTATAATAGTGGCAGCGGCACCGTTCGCAGAGCAATTCGTCGTGCGAAAAGAGAGGGAAAAGCCACAGATTTCTGGTCTTTGAAACTGCCCAGGGAGACCAGAGGCTATGTTCCCGCTTTTTATGCCGTTGTAACCATATTCAAAGATTTGAAAGGTTATGGTTTTCAGGAGAGACAGATCATTCTGGATGAAGTCTCCAAGCAGCCTCTTGAAGTCGCGAGTGGTATCTCTCTGAAGCAGATTGCCGAGGCGTTGTCCATCGAATATAAAGTCCTGTTCGAAATGAACCCTAGTCTTCGTTTACGGGGTCTGGTGCCGCCAATAGTTGACAGGTACAAAATCAGTATCCCGGGTGAAATTGAGCTGTCAGCCTTGCAAACCCAAAGACTCGATCAACTGGCGCAGGATCGCCTCAGCAATTGGAAATCCCACACGGTCAGACAGGGTGAGACGCTCTGGTCCATTTCCCGTTATTATCGGATTCCGGTGAAGAAAATCCTGGCCTTCAACCGTTTCAGACGCAAAAACCTGATTAACATTGGCCAGAAATTAATGCTGCCGGTGGCGACTGACTGGAAGGCGCCGGTGATCGTGTCCAAGACAAAACTGGCGAAAAGAGCATTGGATAAACTACCGGGTGTTACCCACGTTCATAAGGTACAGAAAGGAGATACGCTCTGGAAAATATCTAACAAATATAATATCCCCATCAAAATCATCAAGCACTGGAACCGGAAAGCTTTGAGACGGCGTGTCTTGAAAATCGGCACCGAGATTGTTTTGAAACTGCCGGTTGATTACGTAGCCAGCACGACATAAAGCATCATCAATACTCAAAAAAAATCTCACATTTTCCAACGGTAATTATCCGTACCCAGGCTAACCTTTTGCGAATGGGGAAAATTGCGTCGATCACGATCAATCTACTTCTTCTCAAATAAATACCAGCCAGCCAGCAGCTGCACAGCTCGATACCCCTATCTTACCCTAAAGGAACCTCGGCACACATCTAAAGGATTTTCATTAGTCGAAATTCTGGTGGCGATTGTCGTTCTTTCGATTGTCACTGGACTGGCTGTTGTCTCCCTGGGTCCGATGTGGCAGAAACACCTCCTGAAACAGGCAACCGGGCAAATGATGGGGCAGATTCAGACCTACCGTATGAAGGCGATTCTAGAGAGAAGAACCTACCAGATAAAAATTGCAGGGCAGGTTCTTTCCCATCGTTATAAAACCAGCCTGGACTGGAGTAGTTGGGAACAAACCATGTTTGCGGATCCCATCAAACTTTTGATGAATGGAACAAGCTCTTTCTACAGTAAGGGTTTTGCCTCTCCAAAAACCATAACGGTGGTTCAAGGTGACTATCATCAAAAAATCATTATCAACATCAATGGCAGAGCAAGGCTCAGCGAAATCTATTAACGCTGGCTATACACTCATCGAAGTCATGGTGGCACTGGTCATCTTTTCTGTCCTGGTGGGGATGGCCAGCCAGTTTGTCGCCTCCGGGGTCAAATACCCCTTTGTGGCAGATCGTGTTGAACCCTGGCTTGGATTTATGGAGGAGAGTCGCCAGGCATTGAAAAAACTACCTCACCATTCAGCTCTGTTGAGTCCCGGGACTCATAACGATCCATTTCCCTCAATCAAAAAACCAACGATGCTAGACACTTGGAAACTGGAATGGAAGAGCAGTAACCTGGATGGCTACAAGGCTGGCTGTTTTTCAGCGCGGACCAAACACAATCAACTCGTTGAATGGCATGTCTACCATAAAACCCCTTGAGAGTCGTGGATTTTCGCTGGCTGAAATCATGGTGACCATCGTCATCGGTGCGGTGTTGATGGGGGTTGTCAGCACAAATTTCCCGATTTTGAAAAGAGCGGCAAACAAATTTCTGAATCAGGCTGTTTATCAAGAGCAGTACCTCATTTTTCTGCTGAAGCTGGAGGATGAATATCAGCAGGCGGCTCTCTACAGTCCGGAAAATGTGGCACAAATTGGCCAACTGCTTTTTACACAGGATGAAAATCTGGATGGAGATCTGAAAGACTCAGGAGAAAGGATCGCTTACCGCTGGAATAAGAAAGAACAGCGTCTTGACCGGAAAAGCGGCAACGGCAATTATCAAGCACTGCTGGAAGGTGTCACCGCATTTTCCTGGGAAGAGATCTCACAGTCGCCAACCTGCCACCAACTGAAGGTTCAGGACGTTTTCAGCAAAAAACCCAGGAAAGTTGTTTACTGTATGGATAATTGAGGAGACCCACCCCCTCAAAGAGTGGGTTACAAACATGCGGGGTTTGATTACTCTCACAGAAGAGATACGGACGATCTATCCCCCCGTGTCTTCTCCAGCCAAAAAATGAGGCCCTATAGTTCAAGGGATAGAACGTAGGTTTCCGGAACCGTAAATCCCTTTTTTTATTGATTTATATCAATTGATATTGAATGGGTTCTTATCACTTCCTCTGCTATTATTTCAATGCTATACATCCTTATATGAGTGTCATTGAGTACTATTAGTTTTTACTGAAAACTACCTCTTTGTTTTGGCTGAATGACACCTATAGTGACACCAAAAAAAACTCCGTCAAGGCTGTATTAATCCTACCGTAAAACCCCCCGTACCGAGAATTTCCGTTTTCCATTTTTTGATACGGTTAACCCCATCTCCCTATCTATGACCAATGCGAGTGAAAATTTTATATTCTTTATACGTGGGTGGGATGTCTGCTCTTTTATTCTTCACTGTCGGTGATTTGATCTATCAGATTCTTTGAAGTCACAACCTACTTTGAAGTGAACTCAAGGCTTTCTAGATGGTACCCAAAGGTCAATTTATGAGATCTTTTATCCTTAACTCAGTGATTCAACTTTGGATTACACAAAAATTGTGTTTTGAATGGGGGAATCTTAATTAATTAAATTTGTGAAGTTTGAACTATTTTTTAGTGGTGCCTTTCTTGATGGCTACTTTCTTCTTTGCTTTGGTCTTAGGTTTTTGGGGATAATGGCCAGTTCCTGCAGACAAAATATTAATTAATGAAACAGCAAGGTCTTTTTTAATTAATGTTCTGTGATTTTCTATCCGCACATCCTCCGGCACTAAGGAAAAAAGTTGAATTAATATATCACCACTGCTTCGAACCGATACACTCACAGAATCAGTTGCTGATGTCGGAATTTGATTTAGTACTATTTGACTTTCTTTGTTTTCTATTTTTTTCCTAGCCATACTATTCCTTTCCAAAGTAGTTTTTTAGGCATTCCTGAAATCATATAGCGTGTCCAAAACCTCGCTTGAATTACTGGATTGACTCTCACTTCTAACAGTCTTCGTCCAAAGGTTGTTAGGTGCCGTAACATACTCTTTTATAGTCTTAGTTTTCGCAACCGATTTGGATTCCGCTTGAAGAACTATTTTAAAATCCTTCTCAAATTGTAGTTGATATCTACCATCACCACATTCTTTAAAAAGTTCTACGGATTTTTCAACAAAGTATCTACGTCCATCTTTCATTCTTGACATTATGAGGCCATTCTTAACCTCGGAAGCTTTTTTGCTTAATGCCTGCTTGGTAAAACCTAAAATCTCAATTGCTTCCTTTGCAGTTATAAACTCATCGAAAGGAATTTGGCCAATAGCAGTTTGTTCTTTTTCTCTAACATATTCTGCAATTTTATTGCCCATGCTTGGCAGTAAAAATGTGTCGCCACATTCCTGGCATACTTCAAATTCAATTCCGGGAACAATTTCTTCCCCTGTAATCGGGCTTTCGATTTCGAAATCTTTAGTAACCTGGAGCAATTCCCCGTCACACAAATAGCATCTCATGTTCTTATTTATGAAAACTGTTAATAATCAATAGATTATTTCTTGAGTCGATATAGAAATGGGTATATAGTCTTTTATTTTTGATGATATCACGAGCAATATACACATCACATGGGATGTCTTTTCCTTCATGCGTTTTTTTATGGTATAACACACTTGGGCGATGAAAGTGTCTTAATTTGAGTTTTTTTAAAGCTTTATAAATATCATCTTCATTGTACCCAAAATCTGTTATTGCATCTCGGATAACATCTGGCCTAATTCGCGCTTTCTTATTATCAATGTACCAGTTAATTCTCTTTAAAGGGTAACTTGGCGGTCCCATGTTTAAGATAACCTTTTTTCACAAAGGTTGACAACTGTCAACCAATAAAATGCAAAACACAAACCTAAACATTATAATTTCAATAAAACAAATCTAATTCATTCAATTGGTTACCAGTTAGTTTACTAAAAATCAATGTCTTAATTCTTAATTATCCAAATACCTCACTCACACCAATCAAAAGTCTTGGCTCTTCCATCATAAGGCCCAGCCAGTTTTTCACGAATCAATATCTGATTAATTGGCTGACCATCAACCCAAACATTTGCCACAATCCTGAAATATTTTCCACGCTTGATTTTTTGAGTCTAAGCCAAAAGTTGTTAGAGCCTATTTCTTCTGCAACCTTCTCCCACTCTCCAAACAGGCCTTAAGTGAATTAAAAGCAGTAAACCGCTTAGTTCGTTTATAATAGCGGCTTGACGTATCATGGCAGGTTCCGTTTTTTGATTTCTTTACAACCTTACCCACAACAGACTTGACAACAGAAGCAGGAGCACTGAAAGGATTATCCGAGAACGAGTGTTAATGGACGAAGAGTTTGAACGGCTTCTTAAAGCTGCCCCCGAGCACATCAAGCCAATTCTAATTGTGGCGTTTTATGAACCAATGAGATTTGAAGAAATCATTCTCTTAAAATGGAACGAACTGGATCTTAAAAGTGAACCCGGATTCATTCGACTAACAGCTAATCGTACAAAGGGTAAAAAATCTGGTCGAGTCATCCCAATTCACCCAAGAGTGAAAGAGACCCTCTGTGGTTTGCCATCCCGTTTCAAAGGGGAGCGGGTGTTTCAGAAGCGTGGGAAATCATTCTATGACTTCCGGAAGAGTTTTAATCAGGCAAAAATGGACGCTGGTATCGAAGATTTTCTCTTTCACGACTTCAGACATTGTGCAGTAACAAACCTAAGACGAGCAGGAAATGATATTGCAACTATCATGAAGATATCTGGTCACAAGACTCTGATCATGTTTCAACGGTACAATTTGGTGGACGAAAAAGACATCTCTAAGGTAGTGTGGAAAACTGAAAGTCCGGAAGAAAATCAAACGCAAATAATACCGCTTTAATCTAGACTAGAATGACACCAATAGTGACACCAAGACGAATTTTAGAAAATGTCACTCCCAGCAATACCATACTGCTAATAGTGTGGCCCTATAGTTCAAGGGATAGAACGTAGGTTTCCGGAACCTAAGATCCAGGTTCGAGTCCTGGTGGGGCTACCATATTAATTCAACTACTTACGTCAAAAAGAAAAACTGAAAAATCCGCTTGGTGTCCATATAGGTGTCCACCGTTCGGGATTATTGGGCATTTTTCTCGTCTTTTTCATCAGCCGGAACTAAGGTTTTCCAGGACACCTTAGCAACATCTGATTCATCCACCAGATTGTACCGCTGGAACATGCTCAGCGTTTTGTGTCCGGAAATTTTCATGATCGTCGGGATGTCATTGCCTGCCCGGCGAAGGTTCGTAATGGCGCAATGGCGGAAGTCATGAAATAGAAAATCGTCAATGCCGGCATCTTCCTTCGCTTTTTTAAAGCTCTTCCTGAATGTGTCGAAGGATTTGCCTTTGTGCTGGAATACCCGACTTCGGGTGAAACGGCTAGGAAGCTTTTCAAGCGTTTTCCGCACCCTGGGATGCAAAGGGATAAGCCTGCCCTCTTTTTTGCCCTTTGTCCGTTTTGCCACCAGACGGATAAACCCCGGATTTGATTTCAAGTCAATTTCTTCCCATTCCAGCAGAATAATCTCCTCAAACCGCATTGGCTCATAGAATGCGACAATGAGGACTGGCTTTATGTGTTCCGGTGAAGCAGCAAGTAGTTTCTCAAACTCCTGATCGCTCAGGACCCTTTCACGGACATTATCTTCCTTCAGGATCGGTGCATCCTTGATGGGGTTAGATGAAATTTTTTCGTATGTAACAGCGCGATTCAGAACAGTTTTGATGGTGGTGACTTCCCGATTCATTGAGGCAATAGTTATCTTTCTACCTGGGTATTTTCTGGACTCTTCTTGGCCTCTTGATTTTCGATAGTTCTGGATTCCGGCAAGCGTAATGTGCTTAACAACGGTCTCTTTTCCCATTATTCGGCTAATATTGCGCAGAGACTCACGTATTCTGGTGAAGGAAGACAACTCTTTTACTTCAGGAAGCTCAAGGTACCAATGAATAATTGAATCCAGGGTCTGAGAGACATTTTTATCTTTTTCAATATAGCGCCCTTCAGCAGTCTGTGTTTCAACCTGTCTTAATCGGTTTTCAGCGGATTGCTTCGACTTTCCGATCCTTTCTCTTTTCCGCCTCCCGTTAACCCTGTAATCAATCCAGTAGACCTTTCCGGAGTGCTTTTTTATACCAAACCCGCAGGCACAGGCATTGTTCTTTAGTGAATTTCTCTTTTTGCATTTTGGACATTCAACTAAGATCGCCATATTCATCTCCTATGATTTCATCTCTTCAATAGACCAAAGCTTAGCAATTTTTTGCGTCCTAAATACAATTTGTGAAGCTGAATCGATAATTTTCTGTTTCGAACGTACATCAACCAATATCTCCGCATCAATTTTTTCTACGTTTGATTCAGCGTTTTCCTCAGAAAAAGAGGCAAATACCCTGTAGAGAACGTATTTATAAGGTGCAATGGTCATTCTATATCTTATTTTAGAAATTGCTTCTAATAATTCACTTTTTAAAACAATATGTTGCTGCATTCTCCTTCCATATTCCTCGAAGCTAAAATGAACTGATTGTTCAAATTGCCGAATTCTTGAGTTCAATATGTCATCAATATGTGTTGTTAATCCCTTTTCGAGAAAGGCTACAGCTCCTGCTATGCTAAATTGATTAAATGAAACCAGTATTGCTTGTATGCGTGGATTCAGGTTTGACCATGGAGACTTTGGAATTAAATCGTTATCATCCAATTGAGGTGGTTTCATGATCCAATCTGAACTGTATCCATGCATCAGTTCAATTGAGTTTGCAAGTAATCTTGAAACACCTGTCTGCCCTGTCACGACTCTTGCTAAGCTAGTTGGGCCCATGCCAATAGATACAGCAAATGCCCTTTGAGACATTCCAAGGTGTTCATAAATTTTTTTTATTCGTTCACCTGGCATCATAGTCACTCTCTCTTAAATTTGTGGGAATATTTATATTCTATTGAAATATTAGGAAAATATACAGGATCGATGCCTCAATAAACAACAATGTTTGAAAATATTGATGATAATAGCTTGACTTAGCAATATTGTTTGGTGTCATATTGTATTTGTCAACAATGTTCTCTAAGTTTGAAGATAATGTCAACACAAATCATGAGGTATGATGGATAATCATAAAGAAAATGCTTTGCTTTCAATTCGTGAAACTGCTGCTCAATTGGGTAACATTGCCGAAGTAACAGTCCGATCATGGATTCAACAAGGAAGACTGCCATCCGTTAATCTTGGAAGACGGGTTTTTATTCACCATGAAACAGTTAAAACCATTCAAAGGTCAGGATTAGATGCAGTAGATCCTGCAAAAGCGGATGTTCACTAAAAATTCAGTGAATTGGATGCTAGCATCTTTCAAGATTGAGAGACAAGCGGTGAGTGATTTGAAAGGTAATAGTCGTTAATACAAGGATACTGAACAAGAATTTTCATGGAGTTCTGACAGGGGGCGGGTTAGGGGCCCCTGTAAAATGAAGTCATCCCCCTAAGTTACATTCGAATTGGGAATTCCAGCTGATTCTTTGAATATGATAAAGACTACCCACCTTAATTGAGTTCCTTTCCCACTCTCAAGCGCAAAAAAAAATACTCCTGCAGGGATTGATGGCCAGAAAAAAAATGTGCTACAGGTAAAAGATCTGTCGGAGTCTTGCGAGTGAGTTTCTTTCGACCCCTTAAAATCTTTTAAAATGTAATGTGCAGGCTGCTATTCATCAATTAAACAAATAAAAAGTCTGATAGTCCAGGGGTACAACTCATCAAGATAACCCAGAAATAGGGGTAAAAATGAACCTAGATGTACTGTCAATTTTTGACCAATTAGATTTCTCAAAGCTGCTCACTGAAAATGGGGCATATGTGTGGGAGGACAGAATTGTTTTTACGGCACATAAAAACCAGGGTGGAAAAAAACTTCCGCTGGTAGAGGGTTGGAGAAGGGCTGACTTTTTAAAAGCAATCCCTAATGGCCGATACTGCAATCGTATCACTGGTAAGTTTACAAACGCCGAAGGATATCAAAAACTCGATTACAGAGAAATCCCAGACTGGGCACCCGTCAATGAATACAGTCTCAATCATGCAGCTCTGAAATGGTTTGATAAAAAGACAGATTCCAAAAGTATCTTGAACGATATCAGGCTTGAGGTGAAAAACAATGATTTTAATATCACCCTTACAGGCATCCTGATGGCCAGGGCACCCGAATCAAGGTTAAAATTGTTAGTCGAGACCATACAGGCGCTTTGGAAGGCTGGAATCATAAAAGGAAAGTGGATCGATTCTACAGCGAAAACTAGACCTTATGACATCATCAGAAAACACTTTTATGTCAGCCTATATGAAGTAAAATTCGATTCAGGCCGGTATGGCTCAGCATTTTACAACAAGTGCAAAGCAACTAGTAAATGGGTTAAACCGCTTCAGGCTGCAAACAAAAAAGCTGGCGGGAACTTTAACCAGGTGCCCTTATTTTCACCAGATGCAAAACAAATAAAGAACAGAGGTTTTGAGATAGTTGTGTATGATCGAAGTCTGAAACCTGAAAACCGCAAAAGTGATCCTAGAATTTTTCCCTTCCGGCTGGAAGTAAAACTGAAAAAAAGGCTTCTGGAAGGCAAATGCTGGAAAAACTCACCTTGCATACAAATCAATGACTTAATCAAGGGAAACGGTAAAATCGTAATTCACAGGCTGAAAGCCTATCTAACAAAGGTTCTGGAAAAGGGGGTATGTGAAATGAAAGCACCGCTGCAGTTTGATATTTTCGTGAACAAGAAACGATCCGGCAAAACACCCAGACAAGCAATTGAAGACCTCATCACAAACGGTACCATGCTCGATAAAATTGACTACTGTTTAAAAAAAAGCAAAGAGCATGATACCGAAATCAAAAGTCTGAAAGAGACCATCAACGACCTTTTGGTTTATCACGGAAGGACGCTTCCGAATCAACGAGGTTTAAAAGTGATATGATTCTGTTTAGGTAGAGGGGGGTGTAGTGACCTGGTTAGTGTTCTGATATTAAGAGTTATTTAACACACAATTCCAAACGAACATAATAGAACAGGTCTGGGACTCCCCTTAGTAAGATTTTATCCAACCTAATAGGAAGACTCCATGTGGGGACAACTGTCCATGTCATATTAATTTTCAAAGAATTTTTAATGTATGCAAAGGTAGATACTTGCCACTGGCAGGTCTTAACAAAAGTGTCATTAATCAACCTACAGTGTATACCAAACAGTCATAATAACAATGCCAAAGACTGACTATTTCGGTGCCCATAAGAAATTCGAAG
>Ga0208904_1002511_pt1 | contig 11518 bp, 12 predicted proteins | sample AntAceMetag02UKB_FD_184774 | JGI IMG/M metagenome (GOLD analysis project Ga0208904, IMG submission 184774) | Saline lake microbial communities from Ace Lake, Antarctica - Antarctic Ace Lake Metagenome 02UKB (SPAdes) (version 2) | ecosystem: Environmental > Aquatic > Non-marine Saline and... | reverse complement strand
AAATCTGGGGAATTTCATAAAAAGTTTGGGTGTTGGCATTGGCGCGAAGAATAAAACCATCCCTGGCTGGGCATTTGCTTTACCGACAGAACAAAAAGAAGCACTGGTAGAAGGGCTTATGCTTTCAGATGGGTATAAATTTGGAAATAGTTGGCGCTATGTCTCTGTTAGCGAAGATCTCCTTAAGAGTCTGAGACTTTTCTTACAGACCATGGGCAAGAGAGTAGGAAAGATTCACTGGCAGACCAAGAAAAAAGGAACAAAATGCGTGGCCAGGAGATTGCTAAAGGATCCGAAGTATGGATGTATATGTTTCAGTAATAGGACAAAATGGGATGTTAAAAATTATCCGAATCAATATAAATATCAGAACTTTTTAATAGGCAATGAATATTTTGAGATGGAAAAAGTAAAAAGTATAAAATTGGTAGGCAAAGAGCCGACTTTGGATTTAAGGGTAGAAGGTGAGCATAATTTCATTGCTGATGGTATAGTGGTTCACAATACAGGTATCCAGCGTTCTGGCGCGACACCTAAGGGTGCCTCCACGACAACTGCGCCTGCAGGAAAGGCAAGCTTTGGTAAACAACAATCCAGAAAAGACCTTACAGCAATAGTGGCTGCCCACAAGATCCCATATGTAGCCCAGGCTTCTGCATCCAGCTGGAATGACCTTGTGACAAAATCACAAAAGGCATTCGCAGTAGAAGGGCCTGCATTTTTAAATGTGATATCAATGTGTCACAGAGGATGGCGTTTTCCGCAGGAAGATACAATAAAAATATCAAAGCTCGCAGTAGAAACAGGTTTCTGGCCTTTGATCGAAATAGAAAATGGAAATTGGAAATTTACATATAAGCCAAAACAACGCAAGCCGGTCGTGGAATTTTTAAAACCCCAGGGCAGATTCAAACATCTATTCAAGGAAGAGAATAAACACATCCTGGACGAAATCCAGAAAGACATTGACGACAACTGGGCAAGATTAGAAAGACTTTGCGAAGCAAACTGCAAAGTAGCATAATTAATATTCGCTCTTTAAAATTCAACACTCCCCTGTAGCTCAGTTGGCCTCCGGCCCTACGGGCCGTAGGCCCGGAGGGTAGAGCGCATGAAGAAAATGTATCACGTTTATGTATTAAAAAGTAAAAAAGATAATAACTTATATACGGGTCATACAGAGAATATCGAAAAAAGGATAAAAGAGCATAATATCGGAAAAGTAAGATTTACATCAAAAAGAGGACCGTTTGTTTTCGTGTATAAAGAAAGTTTTAATACACGCTCCCAGGCTCGATGGCGCGAACGAAATCTTAAGACTGCCTGGGGTAAAAAGCAACTTAAAAGTTTTTTGTATTCATAAATTCAACACTCCCCTGTAGCTCAGTTGGTAGAGCGCGTGGCTGTTAACCACGTTGTCCGAGGTTCGAGTCCTCGCGGGGGAGCCATCATTCGTAACTTATTGAGATACAATTAGTTACGACAAAATAGCCTGGTAGATTTTACCAGGCTATTTTTGTATCCGACAACGTGTCAAAGAGTTAGGCGATATGTTTTTCGAGGGTATTTTCTTTTTGAGATCATCGAGTATCTCTGAAAAACTTCCCTTTAAAATTCCAAGCCCAACTTATCTCTTTATCTCTAAATCGGCACTTAGTTAACACTTTCTAGTAACGCGCTATTTTGGCCGTTATTTCAAAGAATATCGAATATATATTTTCCTGAATATAGAGATAAACTAGGATTTTATCTCTATATTATCTCTCTTTATCTCTAGTTACGCAAATGGATAAGGTGCTAGAATTTGAATTTATGTTGAGGATCTTCTTTTTCGATTAACCCACGGACGGCTTTTATGAAATCTTTGGCGGATTTCAGAGCATTTTTTACTTCTTCCTCCGAAATTGAAATACTGACTTCATAGGTAAATATATTTCTCTTTCTTCGCATCTTGTCAAAGCGTTGTGTTAGTGTCTTATAATGTTCACCAAGGATGATCGAAGCAAAATCAACAACTGTTTTATGCTGATAACCGTCATCTGGCCTATATCCTTTAAATAGCATAAGGGCTCTGCCGGCATGAAGCATCGCAGTATAGGCTATTGTGAAAGCTATCCCTTCATCAATCTTTATGTTTGCCTCGGCAGCTTTAATCTCTTTGTAAGCTCGGGAGATCAGATTTTCCACGGCCTTTAAATTTTTCTCCTGTTTTTTAATAAGCCCTCGTTTTGTATAGTCTTTTATGAAATTATCAAAGATCATTTTCGCCCCCTATTAAAAAAGTCTTTTTATTCTTTAAAACATCTTCAATAAATGAGTCTTTCTTTTTTTTCTTTCTTTCAAAATCAACTCTTGAATAGATAGCATAGTTTATTTCCCGTTTTAAATTCTTTTCGAGATTATTTATTTTTCCTACGAGAATATCTTCGTCAGGGGTGCCTATAATGAAAAGATCGACATCGCTTTTCGCGTTACTCGAGTTTTTAGCGTATGATCCGTATATAAAAGCCACCTCAATATCTTTTAGGGCAAGAAGAGCCTTTGAAAGATTTCCTTGTATGCCAACAGTTTTAAACACGATTGCTTTGATCTCGTCATAAAGCTGATATTCTTTGTTAAGGGAGTAGTATAAGAGGTTGCCGTGCCTTGAGGAAGAGAAAAGCCCTTCTTTTTCTAGTGACATAAGCTCTTTACGGAGAATAGAAACAGGGGTGCCAAGCTCACGCTCCAATTCTCTTAGATAGAAGCTTTTTTCAGGGTTAGTGAAATATAAGCGGAATATAGCCTGTCTTGCCTTGGATTTGAAGATCTTTGTTATATCCATAATTGTAACCCTTTCGTATTACAATTGTAACCTATTCGTATTACAAATTCAAGTTAAAATTGAAATATTTTTGGAACCAATAAATTTCGAGCATCTTCCTGGCGGATGCGAAAGCTCGAGAGATATCTCCATAATTTAGCGATTCAATCGAATAAAAGGGATTGTAATAGCAAATAAGTGTCAACAATTCAGAGATTGAGTTATCCTGTAGGTTCGAGTCCTCGCGGGGGAGCCACTAAGACATAACCCTATGTGAGTAAAAAACTTGCATAGGGTTTTTGTTTGATGTAGAATATTTTAAAAGGAGTATTGTGTAATGGCAAATTATGTATATATAGCAACAAGTCTTGACGGTTTTATTGCTACAAGCAATGGTGGATTAGATTGGCTGATGGAAATTCCTAATCCTGAAAAAAACGATTACGGATTTGCTGATTTTATTAATGGCATTGATGCATTAGTAATGGGACGGAATACTTTCGAGAAGGTTCTAACATTCGGCGAATGGTCTTACAATAAGCCTGTGTTTGTTTTAAGCAATAGCTTAACAGATATTCCTGAAAAGCTCAAAGGCAAAGCTGAAATTGTCAAAGGAGAGCCAAAGGCAATAATTACCCAATTGAAAACACGGGGGTATGACAATTTATATATTGATGGCGGTAAAGTGATACAGAGCTTCTTAAAGGAAGATTTAATAGATGAGATTATTATTACGAGAGTCCCAATTCTTCTCGGAGAAGGGATTCCTTTATTTGGTGACATTGACCAGAGCTTAAAATTCAAACATATCAAAACAGAAGTATTGAATAAGATGCTTGTTAAGAGTTATTACGCAAGAGACAGAGAGTAGTAATTAAGTAATTTGGATATTTCTTCTATACATAGCCAGTTGCGAAACTCATCTAATGCGGCGAGCCATTGTTTGAAACCCATTGTAACTAAATAAGTTGCAATGGGTTTTTGTTTGAAGTATAATTTTAAAAAAAGGAGTTGGAAATGAAAAAGGTCATAGTAGTAATTCTCTTGTTGGTTATCCCATTAGTTTGTTGCGCTCAGGAAGAAGAGAAGTCTTTGATGACTTCAATTGTGAGAATTGAGGTATTTCCTGAAAATGTAAAGGTTAGTGTCGGACAGACATATATGTTTTGTGCCATAGGTTATAATCGCGATGATAAACCCGTCATTTTTTCGCCATTATGGCATGTAACGGGAGGCGGGACAATCGACAAATCAGGAAGGTTTCGAGCTACAAGTGAAGGTTCAAGTACTGTTACAGTTCATGATACTGCTTCCAACTGTTTCGGGATCTCCAAGATAGTTGTTGTTAAAGGGGTTCAATCTTCTTATCAAACCAAGGAAGACATTGTTTCAACCGGGACAGCACGTATTAGCGTGACAGAATGGGACATTGGTAAAGGCAACATGTTTAAGCCAAAGGGCTCTTTTGTAGCTCAGGTATTCGGGAAAAATGCGGTTGAGATCAAACTTTACAGCGTTGATGCCCAGGGCACATTACAAGAAATACAAACATTTTCCTGTAAAGATGAATCTATTATTAACTTTAAATTCAAATATGCTCGTCTTGAAACAAAATATTTTGAGCTTCGTTTGTATAATAATAGCGGAGAAGTAATTGCAAGGCACAAGAGAGCAAATCTGGAATAAGAGCATTAGGGGTGGGTAGGCCTCAACGTAACTAAGTCTAGTTTTTATTTTTGTTGCATCCAACCAGTTATAAAACTTGTCCCGAGTTCCGGAAGTAGTTTTCAAACGGTCAGTTTTTATATAGAATAATATTATATATTATTATTAATATTAATTATAAGTTTAACGAACTCGTCCTTAAAGGCGAGCCAGTGAACCCTATTTTTCCATATAATGTAATTTACTTTCATGAACCCAAAAAACCATCTTACACAAGGGCCAATTACAAAAAAACTGATCTCACTTGCCATACCTATGGTGTTTGGCATGCTTTCAATGGTGGTGTTTAACCTTGTTGATACCTTCTTTGTTTCTCGTCTTGGCATAGAAGAATTAGCAGCAATGGGGTTTACCTTCCCGGTAGTTATGTTCATTGTAAGCATTGCGCTGGGATTTGGAATTGCTACTTCATCTGTAGTTTCACGCGCTATTGGCAGAGGTGATCATCATCAGGTGCAGCGCCTTACCACTGATAGTCTTATTATTTCTCTTTTTATTGTAGTTATTTTTGCAGCTTTAGGGTTGTTTTCAATGGATTGGGTGTTTCGTTTACTAGGCGCCGATGGTAAAACCTTATCCTTAGTTAAACAGTATATGTGTATCTGGTATCTAGGCGCTGCTTTTGTTGTTATTCCTATGATAGGCAATAATGCGATCAGAGCTTGCGGCGATACGTTCTTTCCCAGCGTGATTATGATTGTTTCAACGATCGTTAATATTATTTTAGACCCTTTGTTGATTTTTGGGCTCTGGGGCTTTCCGCGTTTAGAATTAAAAGGCGCAGCAATTGCCACAGTAATCGCCCGCGCTGTAGCTTTTATATTTTCTTTACTGATCTTACATTTTAAAGAAAAGTTAATTGATTTTGCCATGCCGCCTCTCAAAGAGCTTATCGATTCAGTAAAACAAATTTTTTATATTGGCATTCCTTCAGCCATGTCTCGACTGCTTATACCAGTTACTATGGCAGTAATTATGCGCTTGGTTGCCGGATTCGGACCTGCTGCTGTAGCTGCTTTTGGCGTTGCTGCAAAAATTGAAATGTTTGTATTTGTATTGATCATGGCTCTAGCTACAGCCTTGATCCCTTTTGTGGGCCAGAACTGGGGTGCAAAAAATTTCAGTCGCGTTAAAGACGCAATAAAAAAAGCAAATGTGTTCTCCCTATGGTGGGGGTTGGTCAGTTTTGTCGTATTTTTGCTGCTGGCAATTCCTTTAGGATATGCCTTTGGAAAGGATATTGAGGTTGCAAAATATATTACGAGATATCTATGGATTATGCCTATAAGCTATGGCATGCTTGGCTGTGCATTTTTGATCACCTCGGTGTTTAATGCTATGAATAAGCCTTTCTTAGCTATTGGGTTGAATTTAGTGCGGATGCTTGTATTGTATATTCCGCTGGCAGTAATTGGTAGTAAGTTGGCAGGATTAACTGGATTGTTTGTAGGGCTATGTTTGGCGAATTTGGCTGCAGGGGTAGTATCGATCATTATAGAGAGGTTATCTTTTCAAGTAATCCCTTCGCCTCATTAGTACAGCAAAATTTTACAAACTCCTCCAGAAAGTTGCGAAACTCGTCCAATTGGGGGAGCCAGTCTTTTTAACCCGTTGCAATTAAAAAAGTTGCAACGGGTTTTTCATTTGGTTATAATAGCATAAAGGAGAAAAATGAATAATAGTTCTTGGTTCTCTCAGATTTCTTTTAAACAACGGATTTGGTTGTTTGCGACTGTGGTAGGAATGCTTGCGATTACAGTTCTTGGGATTTTACTGAGCTCATCAAGTAAGCCAAAGGAATCAATCGATTTCAGCATTAATATGTCTATCCGTGACATTGCTCCCAAACTTGGAGTTACAGGTAAAGGTCTTGCGCGTGAACTGGAATTACCGATTGATATTTCCAAGAAAAAGCCTCTCAATTTATTAAAGGTAACAGACGAAGAACTCCATCATGCCACTGAACACATTCTTTCTCATCGCGATAGTATATTGAAGTATTATATTTATGCGGCATTGGTATTGTTTGGCCTCGTTTTTCTCACTAAACTAGGACGGCCTGATGGGTCTGATGTCAAGCGCAGGCATAACTGGTATCCTCGAGCACCCTACATCGTTTCTCTCTTACTTTCTGTAATAGTAGCCGGATTTCTTCTTGGCAAGTCACCCAATCCCATGGAGGGGACAGTCAAAGTATTCAAATCAATGGTAGGGCTTTACCCTGACCCAATGGTCAAAGTAATTGCTTTCGGCTTTTTCATTATACTCGCTGTTATTGGAAATAAGATAATTTGTGGCTGGGCCTGTCCTTTCGGCGCTTTACAAGAACTTATTTACAGCATACCAATTTTGCAAAAAAACAAAAAAAAGAAACTTCCATTTGTAATTACAAACACAATCCGCACGTGTCTTTTTATTGCTATGCTTCTTTTCCTGTTTGGAATTATTGGAGGACGGAAGGGATTTGTGATTTACCACTATGTTAATCCTTTTAACCTATTTAATTTTGATTTTGAACTATTCAGTGTTTTGCTTACTATAATTATTGCTTTGTTGATATCATTCGCTATCTATCGCCCATTTTGTCAGTTCATTTGTCCTTTTGGGTTTATCGCATGGATAACTGAGCGATTCAGCATTTTTCGTGTTCGAATTAATAAAGAAAAGTGCACCAAATGTGGCGCTTGTATAAAGGCATGTCCTCTGGAAGCCGCAGAAGGACTGGTTAACGGCAAGAAAATGCCGGCTGATTGCTTCAGTTGTGCGCGTTGCTTAAATGTTTGTCCAAACGATGCTATCAAGTATGGTAGGCAATAAAGAGCTTTTTGTTTTGATATAATGATTTTCAGGAGGAAAAAATAATGAATATAGGAGTTGTCATTTCAGGTAATGATGTTGAGACTTGTTGGAATGCTTTGCGATATGCTAATTTTTGCTTGTCACAGAAAGACAGAGTTAAAGTTTTCTTTATGGGAAAAGGTGTAGAATACCAAAAGATTAGCACCGAGAAATTTAATACAGTTGAGCAGGCAGAAAAACTGATTCAATCTGGAGGGAAAATCTATGCTTGCGGAAGTTGCATTAAGTCAAGGGAACAAGAAGGTTCTGAAATGTGCCCTATTTCTACAATGAAGGATATGTATGATATTATTAAAGAAAGTGATAAAATTGTCACTTTCTAAGCTATTGTAGGAGCAAGATAACTTATGGTTGAAGTAAGGGTTAATAATACCAATAATGTAATGGTGGTTACATTTAGGGGTATTGTTGATGTGCAACAAGTAGAGAAATTATATACCAACATTCAACAGATAATCTCTAAACTCGAGAGTGGGTTTAAGATTTTGACTGATTTATCTTTACTAGAAAGCATAGATACTAAAACTCATCTGGTTATTGAAAACATGATGCAATTATGCAACCAACATGGAGTGTCAAAGGTTATTAGAGTTATCCCTGATTCCAATAAAGATATAGGATTTAATATTATGTCTTTATTTAATTATTCTCCCGATGTAGGTATAGTTACTTATCAATCAATCGAGGAAGCGTTTAGGCATATTTCTTTAGGAGATTCTGTTCAGCAATAGATGTTTGTGAGTTTTCATACAACTTTGTCGCTTCCTCACTAAAGCACCAATCCCTAAACTCCTCCAGAAAGTTGCGAAACTCGTAGTCTTGGGGGAGCTTTTTTAATAACCCCTTGTAGTTAATATAGTTGCAAGGGGTTATTATATTTTCTAAGGATATTTAAAGAAGGAGGAGATAATGCAGAATGATGGATTAAAAGATAAGATTATCAAGGTAATGAATGAATATCCTGTAGGGTCAGTTGCCACCATAAAAGACGGTAAACCCTGGGTGCGGTATATGGCTATGAAGGCAGAGAGCGATTTAACTCTTTATACTAGTGCTTTTGCTTCATCAAGGAAGATTAGCCAAATAAAGACAAACAATAATGTTCACGTTTCTTTTGGCGCGTACAACGAAGATTGGAACCTTCCTTATATAGGTGTGGTGGCAACAGCGGAAATCCTAACAGATTTGGAAATTAAGAAAAAACTTTGGTGTGATAAGTTGAATCAATTTTTCAAAGGGCCTGAGGACCCAAATTACGTAGTAGTTAAAATTACCCCCAGTCTCATAGAATATATGAGCCCTGGTGCTCACCAACCAGAAGTTTACACGCTATAGTTTTTGATGTAACTGGGATGATTCTTCACTCAAACACCAATTCCTAAACCCTTCCAGAAAGTTGCGAAACTCGTAGTCTTGGGGCGAGCCACTAAAACATAACCTTATGTGAGTAAAATACTTGCAGAGGGTTTTGTTTTGTAGTAAATTATACATGGAAGGATAAATATATATGGTAAAAGAATTTGCTACTGCTATAAATTGCATAGATGGACGTGTCCAAAAACCAGTTGCAGAATACATGCAAAAGAGTTTTAACGTTGATTATGTTGATATGATCACAGAACCAGGGCCTAATAAAATATTATCAGAAGGTAAAGATGCAAGTATTGTTGCATCTTTAAAGAAAAAAGTAGAAATTTCTATAAAGAAGCACAATTCACAGATTATCGCTATTGTGGCACATTATGATTGTGCAGGTAATCCCGAAAATGAAGATGTGCAAAAGGAACACTTGAGAAAAGCTGCAGGAGTTATTCTTTCATGGAGATTTCCAGCAAAGAAGATAATTGCATTATGGCTGGGCGATGATTTCAAGCCAAGCGTAATTAGCTAGGTGATACTTATTTGCTTGTATAATCTTTCCAGTTCTTGGCTAAGGCAATAGTTTCTAAACTCCTCCAAAAGAGCTTGCACAGAGCTTGTCGAAGTGTTACTAAAAATGTACTGTCGTAAGAGCCAAATTCGCAATTCATCTATTTTAAATGAGTTAGGACAAAAATAACATGGTAAAATTCACCAGGTTATTTTTTTTATCGTCTCCTACCGCTTAATTTTAGTTGACTTATATTTGTTCTAGTAGTAGTATACTTTAGAGCAGTGGAGTTCGCTTTTAAATGCTTATTTTAGGTTAATGACTCCTACTATAATAGTAGGAGTTTTGCTTTTTTAGGAGTAAATGATGTTTGAACAGCTGACTCATATTTTTACTAAAGTGCATATTCCTCATTTGAACATATTGTTTCTTCTGGGGCTGGCCTTGTTTGGTGGGACTGTAGGAGGACGCTTATTACAGAAGTTTCGTATCCCCCAAGTGGTAGGTTATATTGTCATAGGAATCGTAATCGGTGAATCGGGTTTAAAGATCGTAGATCATGATATAATCCAGTCATTGCAGCCTTTAAGTTACTTTGCTTTAGGATTGATTGGTTTTATGATAGGAGGGGAATTAAAAAAAGGGGTTATAGTCAAATATGGAAAACAGTTTATAAATATTTTGTTGTTTGAAGGCATTACTGCTTTTTTATTAGTTTCTATCTTTATAGGTATTTTAGGAACTTTATTATTTGGAAACTGGAAGATTTCATGGGCTCTTGGTTTATTATTGGGCGCAATTGCATCAGCTACGGCTCCTGCCGCAACTACCGAGGTTCTTAGAGAATATAAGACTAGAGGCCCTTTAACAAGGACTGTATTAGGAATAGTTGCGTTAGATGATGGATTGGCCCTTCTTTTGTTTGCAATAGCATCTAGTGTTGCAGGCAGTTTAATCGGCAATGGTCATAATGGAATACTTAGAATTTTTATACACCCTTTCTATGAGATTTTTGGGTCTGTAATTATAGGGACCTTGGGAGGGCTTACTCTTTCCAAACTTCTTAAGAAATATTCGGAAGAATCAAGACTTCTTGCGTTTTCTGTAGGAATAGTGCTTCTTATAACAGGCTTGGCTATTGCAGTGCATGTTGATATGCTGTTGGCCGCTATGACATTAGGCGCTGTTGTTACAAATTTTACTCCGCGAAAAAGTAAAGATATATTCAAATTAGTAGAAGCGTTTACTCCGCCTATTTATGTTTTGTTTTTTGTACTTGTAGGCGCTAAATTAGATATTAGTCATTTGACATTACCTATAGCATTGCTAGGATGTGCTTATCTTATTGCTAGAACTGCTGGTAAAACAATAGGTGCAAAGGTAGGAGCACGTATTTCAAAAGCACAAAAATCAGTCTGTAACTATCTTCCATTGTGTCTTTTGAGTCAGGCCGGTGTTGCAATAGGTCTATCTATTTTAGCGAGTCATTATTTTCCGGGTGAAATCGGTGATGCAATAGTAATTATTATTACTGCCACTGCCCTTATTCTTGAACTTGTTGGTCCTACATTTGTAAAGATAGCCATGACAAGGGCAGGTGAGGTAGGATTAAATATCACAGAGGATGATATAATTCAGAAAAGCAAGGCAGATGATCTCATGGATAAAAAACCACCAGTTATATATGAGGATATGCAACTAGCTGATATTTTGAAAATATTTAGTGAAAATGCTAATCTTTATTACCCGCTTATAAATAGAGCTAGGGAGTTGCAAGGCATAATAACCATTGAGGGCATAAAGCAGACATTTTTAGAGACAGATATGGAGGGCCTTATTTTAGCGCATGACTTAATGCAGCCAGTTGTAGCAAAGATCTACAAAGAGGCTTCATTGTCTGAAGTTAGCAAAGTATTGAATGAGTATAATCTTGACTGTTTACCAGTAGTTGACAAAAAGAATAGAATAGAAGGTTTTATAGAGAGAAAGGATTTTAATAAATTTATATCCACAAAGATTATCGACCTTCAAAGACAGGCCGATTCTCTTGAGTTAGCAGTCTGAAGTCACTATAACAAAATCCTCCAAACTCCTCTACAAAAGTTCTATAATAGTCAGCTGAGGGGAGGCACTACTTTTAGCCCCTTGCAACAAAATATATTGCAAAGGGCTTTTATTTGAGGTAAAATCTTAAATATAGCGTGTCATCATGCAGGATGGGCTGAGATAAAAGGAGGATATATTGGCAAGAGATAATTATT
>Ga0208904_1002510_pt1 | contig 11519 bp, 18 predicted proteins | sample AntAceMetag02UKB_FD_184774 | JGI IMG/M metagenome (GOLD analysis project Ga0208904, IMG submission 184774) | Saline lake microbial communities from Ace Lake, Antarctica - Antarctic Ace Lake Metagenome 02UKB (SPAdes) (version 2) | ecosystem: Environmental > Aquatic > Non-marine Saline and... | reverse complement strand
TCAGGGAAATCAAGAGTTTTAGGACATATTGTGAAAAAGTTTATTATTTATAAATTTTTCTAGACTTAATTTTTTGCAAGTGAGCAATAGAGCTACTCGAGCTGCAAAGCAGCTCGTATCCCGAGATCGTCAGCCAAATCCGCAGGATTCCCGTTGTAATAAAGGCCCGCCCTGTCGGAGTCGGCACCAAGCCTCGCGACACTTTTATCCACTGGGGCCCAATAATATAAATCGCCTTCTAATATGTCCCTTCTAGGTAATCCTTGCTTTGTAGGGTCTTGGGTCCAAGACTCTAAATTAATTCCTGGAGTTTTATTTTCCCTTAATCCTCCTCTTAGTCTTTCTTTATGAGTTTTGTTCTTAGTCAAGATATAGAGACCATCTTCTCTTTGCTCAGAAGCACCGTCGAAATATTCTGCTCGCCAAAGAGACTTCGCTTTAACCATGTCGTCAAAAATTTGTTTTAAATATTTTTTATCTAGTTTTTTTCCTGAAGCACTATGAATATCTATTCCACCATTTTTTGCTTGGCTTAAAAGATTTAGAAAATCTGCCCCTTGGGCTGGAGATAAAGAACATTCTCCTCTTGCTAAATTTAAATCAACTGCTTCTTGCCAATTTATCCTTCCAATAAAAGGATTACCTAGAGAATCATCTGATGTGTCTCGAAGCTTTCTGCCCCATTCTCTTTCTATTTCTTCAATATCTGGCTCGTAAGCAACTCTTCGTGGACTTACTGTTAGTCCATCATTTCTCCCGCCTGCAAATCCTTCTGGGAACCGAATATAATCGCCTGTTTGGTGTTCGACTAATTGAGGCTGTGGCGGTTCTACTATTTGAGATTGGACTGGAGTATATGGTACTCCTAAATCATCAAGTGCTTTAAGCGTTTTTGCTGAAACTGTTATATCTGGTGCCATTATAATTTTCTTAAAAACTAAGTCTTTATAAAAGTTTCTTTTTTGTTACTTTTACATAAAAGTAACAAATTTTTAGATATTTTAAAAGTTAGAGTTGAAAGGTTTAAAAAAGAACTTCAATAAGTAATAATATGGACAATAATGGGAAAGAGGGAAGCTTGGTTCTTGTTTTTTTGGTTATGGCTGGTTCGCTTGTTATCGCCGGACTATGGGATAAATGGCCGGTTATAAAAGACTTGGCTCATAAGGCGCTTGACCCTACGGCTGGAACACTACTTAATTGGAATCTAACCATAGGAATGTTAATTATTGTATTTCTTATTTCTATTTTTACTACTGTTGTCCAAAAATATGCTACCGATCAAGAATCTCTAAGAGAACTTAAAAAAGAACAAAAAATATTGCAAGCTGAAATGAAAGAATTTAAAGATCATCCCGAGAAACTTTTGGAATTACAAAAAAAACAGATGCAACAAATACCTGAAACTTTTATGAAAACTTTTAAATTGACTAGTCGTGCCATGGTCTATACTGCCGTGCCGTTTATCTTGCTTTTTAGATGGTTTCACGACTACTTTTCATTAATTGAAGGAGTTAAGTTCTTTGGATTTTTGAGCTGGTTTTGGTTCTATTTTATCTTCGTTATAATCTTTTCTAGCGTCTTAAGAAAAAAATTTGATGTCGTTTAAAATGAAAGAAAATCTACTTAATGAGTTGGAAGAATACTATGACTTGGAGTTTGAAAAAGTTATTTCTCAAATAAAAAAAAGTAAGGTGAAGCTTATTTTGTTACAATTTCCAGATGGATTAAAAAGATATGCAACTACTATTGTAGATTATTTGAAAGAAGAAACTGGCGTCGAATTTCTTATTTATTTGGGGCAATGCTTTGGGGCGTGTGATACTCCAGAAGAAATAGATAAGCTTGGGGTTGGACTAGTTATCCAGTTTGGACATAATGAGTTGATGCCGAATTATTAATGTGGTTTTTTTAGTATAACTATTTTTTTAAAGGGTGTTTTTATTTTGTTTTTATGGAACCTAAAAAAAACAGACATATTGTTATTGAGGGTGTATTGGAAAGGGTTGCATGGAACTTAGATTCCGGACGATGGGATATTTTAGATAATTACGTAGAAAGTGAAGAAACCTATACGCCATATGGTGGAGCATTTATTTCATTTAGAATTACAGGTGAAGATGATGCAAAAATAAGAAGGGATTTTCAAACAAGAGAAGCACTTGCGGGGACATATAGACTCTACGTAAAAGGGCCCGAGTGGCGTGATTCTAACGCTCACGAGTATGGAGGACTTGGAAGTGGAATAATAAGTAGGCTCAATTTGGCTCTTGGGCTTAAATTTTTAGATGGATATAGAGGGGCTACTGGAAAAATAGATGCAACGCTTAGAAGTCCTGAAGTTCTTGATGAACTACAAAAAATAGCTGGAGAATTATAACGCTACTATAACCATCCTGCTATCAGGGCTACTCCCACTAAAAATAATAATATTCCTGAAATTAAATGAAGCCTTTTTATGTTTTTTTTCTGCCACCCAGAGATTTCTTCAACTTGCCTGAAGCTAAAAGAGACCAAAAGAACTATTGCAATCATTGGAAGAACGAAAAGTAAGTTGTAATATAGCAACCAGGGAATTGCTCTTAGAATTCCTAATTCTGAAAGTAATCCTGATGCTATTAGGTATGGTCCCATTGTGCATGGCAACAAGAATAATGTAACTACAAACCCTATCACAAAGGCGCCTACTGGTGATGTTATTTTTTCTATAACTTTTTTTACCTTTGGCCTAAGAAACATTGGCATTTCTGTGGCGAATCCTCCTCGCTGGTATTTGAAATAATCTTTTATATTTAATGCTCCAAGAATCATTGCAAAAATTCCCAGACCATTATAAACATAGAACGAATTAATCCTTAAAAATTCCGCAAAGGATCTGAAAAATTGTACGATTATGAGCCCATAGACCAAGTATCCTATGTAGACTGACGCCACAAATGCCAATCCTGCCAAAAGAACTCTTTTCTTCTTTTCTGGATTTTGTATTAGAATTCCCATTAAAATCATTGTCAATACTGCTATCGCGCAAGGATTGACAGAATCTGCCAAAGCCAGTATCGTTATCTTTCCTAAATTTGCATATATCATTTTAACATCCCGTTAACCCTTTTAGTTTTTCTATTGGGTAGGCTCCCTCTATTAATTCCTCGTCTATTTTCCATGTGGGGAAAACTCTTATATCTTCACACTTTTCTCTTTCATAAAAACAGTCTACCACGTTTAAATATTTATAATTTTCTCCGAATATCTCTTCTTGTGCTTCGCATGCATGACAACCCAACTGAACATAAAGCGTAGTTTTTCCCCCAATGCATTCTGCCACGTCTTTATCTATCAATGGACTTGGTTTTGAAATCCCCATTATTACATATGCTAAAATGATTACTGCCAAAATGACTACTACTGTTATAATTAAGTCTTTTTTCATAATACTTATAGTAAAAAATTCTTTTTAAAAGTTTTGAAGTAAATGTATTTTACTCCTCTTCAATTGGCCTCATGACAAATTCTGCTTTTGCGAAAATACTTTCATCGTCTATTATTTTATACATTCCAACAAAAAGATCCTCATTAAAGACTGATACAATTTCATCTTTTTTACAACTAACCTTTTTTACTAGGTCCTCTTTTGTTAATGGTCTTCCGTCAAACACTGGCTTTAAATTATCCACTTTTATATTTAGGGTTGGACGGACATCTTCTATAACTTCGGCTGGAATAATAATCTTTCTTAGGGCTTCTTCTTTTCCATCTTTATACCCCTCCACTGCTTTTTCGAAGTCGTATAATTTTATTGCTGGATATTTTTTATCGTTTTCTAAAAATATTCCCGCCCTAATTCTTCTAAGCTCTAGCATATGAGCCCCTATTTTTAAATAATCTCCTAAGTCTGCAATAAGTTTTCTTATGTACGTCCCACCCTCACAAGAAACTCTAAATAAAATATTTTTTTCTTGTTTTTCTAAAAGAGTAAACTCATAAATTTCTCTTTCCCTTTCCTGCCTTTTAACTCTAGACTTCAATGGGGGCATCTGAATTATTTTTCCTATAAATTTTTCTTTTATCGCATTTCTTATTTTTTCCATGTCTATGTCCTCGTGAATTGACATTATACCTACATATTCTTTATCTTCTCCTAAAAAATATCCTGATAATTTGCAAGCCCTATTTAATGCTACCGGCAAAACTCCCGTAACCTTCGGGTCCAATGTCCCAAAATGAGATGTTTTTTTTAAATTTAATTTTTTTTTCACAAACTCGGAAACATTAAAAGAAGTCGGACCTGATGATTTATCTATATTTATTATTCCAAACTCTAATAATTCTTTTATGGACTTATTTTTCTTTATTTTTTCTGTGTTCATAAAAATACTTGATAAATGGACCTTTTAATCCTTCTGTATTAGTATTAAAAATATTATTGCCGAAACTACAAACATTCTAAATGCTGGGTCTAATCCATTCCATGTTGAGGATTGCCACATTGCAAACCATTCTCCTCCAACCGTTATAAAGTATCCCAACCAAAGAATCATGCTTAGAATTAACCCCTTAATCGCAATATTTTTTCCTCTTTCTGCTTTTTTCTTATTTTTATTAAATAGCATTATTGCACCTAGTCCTAGTAATGCCGCAATTAAAATCTCTGTTAATATTATAATCCAATAGAAAACATGATAAACTGGTTCGGAATTTACTGCCCTATACATTAGATTCGGAGAATTAAACGTCGTGTCCATTGCTAGAACGTGCTCAACGAATTGATAATTTGTTCCGTAGTCTGTTATATTTCCCAGTACCACTATTATAAAATATATTGCCAACATTCCGACTAAAATTATTTTTGATAGTTGAATTAAATTTTTTTGATTTTTCATTATATCTAAATTAACACCACCTTTAAAATAATAATAAATGCATATTAATATACCTTTCTAAAAAATTTATAAAGTCTCTTATCGTTTTGTTTTTATGAAAAGAGGATCGGGGTCTAGACTTAATGAATTTGTAGCAAAAATATTATTAAACTCGCGTTTTGATATCCTTCTTATTTTGGTCCTTGTTACACTTGGAATTGGGACTATTTTTTATGCTCAAGTAGAAGGTTGGAGCTTGTTAGATTCTCTATATTTTAGTGTTATCACTCTTAGCACAATTGGATACGGAGATATCTCTCCTGTTACATCCGTTGGAAGACTTTTTACAATTTTTTATGTTATCGTCGGTGTCGGAATTTTACTTGGTTTTATTAACTTTATAACAGACCAAGCGCTAAAATATAAGATAAGGGAAAAGAATTAGAAAAAAATTAATAAAGAAGCCGTGAATGTTATTGCAAAAAGGAAAGCTGCAAAGAATAAGTCTATAAAAAAGAGAGTCAAAAAATAGTTATTTAATATATCTGGAGATTGTTGGGTACTCTTTTTTTAATCTTTCGTTTTCTTCTTTGGATTTTGGTAAAACTCCTCCGTGATTTGGGCAGATTGGCTTAAACTCGCACCAATGACAAAGCATGGATTCTTTCGCCGGGAAATTTTCTGTAGCTTCTATCTTATCTATTAACGCCATTATTTTGCATTTTAATTCTTCTAATTCTGAATCTGTTCTTCTTGAAAAGATTTGCTCATCGTGCGCTAAATAATGCCAAGTTAATAGCATGCTTTTTTCCTTTCCAAAAAGATCTTTTATTCCTATAGAATATAATGCTAGCTGCCTATCGTTTTTTACCTTTTCTTTTGAAGGAAGGGAATTCGCTGTTTTGTAATCATGAATTTCATATTCGTCTTTTTCCTTATTATACACCAACCTGTCAATAAATCCCGTTAGTTTATATTGCCCATTTTCCCCTAATGTGATCATAATCTTTTTTTCTAACTCTAGGGTTCCATCGACGAATGGCTTGTGTTTTTGATAATAGTCTATTAAAAACTTTACCCCTTTGTTAAAATAATCTTTTTGTGTTAAATTTTTTTTAACTATTAATACATCTTCTGTATACTGTGTTTCCCATTCTTTACAATAATATTCTATTACCTCTTCTAAACTTGGGGTTGGGGCTTTTTCTAAAATTATTTTATACAGCCATTCTAGTGTGCAGTGGGCACAATTCCCCAAGTGTGATTCTATGGTTTTTTCTACCTCTGGTTTTATTTTATCAATATACTTTAATTTATATTTAAGTGGGCATTGCTCGAAAGAACTCAATCTCGAATGTGAATATATTGTCATTTAATCAATTATAAGATTTCTCCCAACCCTATTAGCCTCCAATGTCCATTTATGTTTCTTGCCAAACCTAGGTTGTCTCCCTTTAGGGCAGTAATCGGAATATTTAGAGAAAGTGATATTGAGTCGCCCTCTATTTTTTCTACAATGCCTACTGTTATCGTTGTGTTTACAGAAATCATTAACATGTCTTTTGTTTTTAGTGGATCTATTGGCCTCTGTCCGGCTTCCTCCCATACTTCTTTGAATAGTTTTGCGTTAATTTTAATATTGTCTGATACATCTGGCAAGATATTTTCTTTTGATGCTAGACACCCCGTAAAAGAATCTGCCTTTGTTGTGTTTGGATCAAGCTCGGTTTCTATTGATATACTTACTCCCGGAAGAATTTCTTCAACAACATCTTTTCCTCTTCGTAATGATTTTATTTTTGTTTTTAATGGTGTATAAATATATTCTCCCCCTTTCTTTGTAGATAACCCCGGCTTAATTTCAATTTTATCCCCTACTTTTAAAATTCCCTGTTTTAATATGCCCCCAAGAACTCCTCCCCTTAATTCTTTTATTTTGGTCCCTGGTCTATTTATATCAAAACTTCTTGCCACCAAAAAAATAGGATCTGCTTTCTCGTCTTTTTTGGGAATTTCTATTTTCACGAGTGCTTCTAATATTTTTTCTATGTTTATCTCTTGCTGTGCTGATACTGGAATTATTAAAGCGTTTTCTGCCGACGTACCTTTAACAAATTTTTTTATATCCTGGTAGTTTTTTAATGCCTGGGCTTTACTCACTATGTCTATTTTGTTTTGTACAATTATTATGTTTTTTACTTTTTTTGCATGTAATGCCATCAAGTGCTCTCTTGTTTGTGGCTTTATTCCTTCATTCGCTGCAATTACTAAAATTGCTGCATCTATTGTGGCTGCTCCCGAGAGCATGGTCGCCATGAGCATTTCGTGGCCTGGCGCGTCTATAAAGCTAATATATCTTACTGGCTTTCCTTTCTTCTCTTGAGTATACCCGTCTTTATCTTTTGATATGGTTACTTCTGCATATCCTAATTTTATTGTAATTCCTCGTTTTAATTCTTCTGAATGCGTGTCTGCGAATTTTCCCGTTAATCTTGAAAGAAGCGTGGTCTTTCCATGATCTATGTGACCCACTACCCCTACATTTAGCTCTGGTATATTTTTAGTTGCCATAACTGGAAGAGAAAGTCTCAGATTAAAAAGGTTTAGGTTGCATTTTTGGTTAAATTCCACTTAAAATAATATAAATATTTAAAAACAAAAAATTGCTTTTTTAAAAAAGAAAAAATGACAAAAAGGTGTTTGTACTGTAAGACTGAATTAGATGACGACTCTGTTATCGATTTTTGTAGTAATTGTGGCATTGACGTATGGGGAGAAAAGATGTTTAATGCGATTGTAAAAAATATGGAGAATGCCCGGGATAATGGAGACCTGTTTAGTAACGAAATAATCAGCGATGCTTAAACAAAAGGATTAGATTTTATGAATCCATATATTGCTAAGATGATTGCAATGATTGTGTAGATGATTGCTTGTTCAGTGTTGTAGTGTTGGGGTTTTTTTGTTGGGTTCATGTACTTAGGAAATATTTTGATTTATAAAAACATTTATTAAGTTTACCGCACTATTTTTGTCACAGACAAAAATAGTTGAAATAGGCAGATTTAAATATGAGTATATACTCAATATTATGTAAGAATTTGTGATGGGTTGCTTGAGGAACCGATACGAATGCGTATTGCCGAACTCAGGGATCGGATTAAGCCCTCCCTCCTTTCTTACTTTATTTTATTAAATTTAATCTTTTAAAGTCGCTCATCTTTAATGTTATCGTCGGAATCTGATTGTTTTTTATAGTTTTTTTAGCCAACCTGTCTGCAATATTTTTTTCCCAAAAGTCCTCCTGAGAGATGACCAGATATGTATTTTTGTTTTATCATATTTGTTTCCCATAAATTTTTTTAAATAATGTTCAAGGAGACTTATATTACACCCATCTGCACAAATGTAAACTTCGGGAACGATATCTATAAAACCCTTAAGGGCATGATATAATTTCACAGAATGCATAATAGATGGTATTCTACTTTCGTCGTGTTTAGATTCTAGTAGTTTTTTATATATAGCCTTTTTATCAGTAGAAAGCATCATTACTGTAAAATCTAATGGCTTTTTTGATGCTAATGCTAGGACACTTTTTTCGGTAAGACATCTTGTTCTATTGCTGGTATCGACTAGGGCACACTCTTCCATAATTAATTTATCTCCGCGTTTTCTTTCTTCTATAGCCTTGTTTGCCATGTGGACAGAAGAGCATTTTTATTTATAAATATTGTTGCGGAAATTACGAAATAAATAAGATCTTAAATTATAAAACTACCCAACCCCTCGGACACTTCCCGTACCATTCATTTATCCTCGGACACCCGAAGCGAAGCTCGGACTAGGTCATATTTACCAAAACCTTTAAAATGTCGAATTAAACGTTCGTTAAAATGGTTGAAGAAAGTATTATAAATGATTGTTTATTTGAAGGGATATGAAAAAGAGTTTATTAGTGATATTTGGTGTAATTATTTTAGTAGCGATAATTATGGTAACTTGGTATTTTCTATCTGGAGGAATGTCTGATTCTGAAATAAATAAAATTCTTTCTAAAAAAGATCCTGTAACAGGAGGAGGGCCGATTGAACTTATGGAAGAAGGTAATTTCGAAGGATTAGAAAGAGCAGGAGTAACCCCAGAAGAATGGGTAATTCTTCTTGAAAATGAGTTAGTTAATGAAGAGAAATTCAGAGATCAATGGATTAAAAAAAGAAATGAATTTTCTGAATCACAAGTAGACGAAAAAGTAAAAAAAGCTCTTGCAGAAATGGGATTATAAGTCTGTTTTTCTAAAAATTAAGGATATTTTTATCTAAACTAATTTAATTCATTCTTGTTTCTCAATAATTTTTTTAATCTAAAACGAGCGATAAAAGGGTTAAAAAATTCCCTTGTTGTATGTTGCTACCCCCTTTTATTTTGTGCAACCTTCATTCTATTTTGTGCAAGATTTTTTAATCATGTCTATTTGTGCAAAGCCAACAAAAGAGATAGATTTTTAAATGAATTTTTCTCAGTTATTTTATGGTAAACAAAAAACCCGTTAGAACTCGTGGAAAAATTTCATTTAGTAAATATTTTCAAACCTTTAATGACGGAGATAGCGTTTCTATTATTAGAGAACCCGCTCTAAATACCAATTTCCCTAAGAGACTTCAAGGAAGAACTGGAAAAATATCTGGAAAACGGGGGAAAGCATATATTGTTTTGATGAATGATCAATCTAAGTTAAAAACATTTTTAGTTGAGCCTGCGCATCTAAAAAAAATAAAACAATAAAATGATATTAAAAAATGAACCCTTGAGCATGGCGGAAGCGCATAATTATATTAAAAAATCTGAGGCTGGTAATGCTGAAGCACTTGGATTCATCGGAAAATTTACGAAGACTAAAGTGAAGGAGTCTGCTGAAATAAGAAAAAAAATTGGGGATCTTCAATTGATTCAACTTGGAGACTCGCATATTGTTAAAATTATTGATATTTTACCTGAAAGTTCCGAGGAACTCAGTAAAATTCTCTCAAATGTTACTTTGGGCGAAGATGACGCAAAAAAGATTATTGATATTGTGTCTGAATTTAAATAAATAACCTTAAATAATATCTCTTTCTCATATTTATACTTAACTTAACACAAAATGACATCCCAAATACAAAAAGAAGAATATGCAAGAGTACTCGAGTTTCTGCCTAATGGATATCCTCTCGAAAATAAAATGATGCCTATTGCTCAGGCTATTGGAGAGAATGGACTCACTCTTTTAGAGCTTGTTCCCAGAAGAGATGAAAAGCTTGAAGTTGGAGAAAAAGTTTATATTGGAGAGGGCAAAAGAGACAAGGTTTACTATATTCTTGGGAGACTTCATCGCGAGAAGCTAACAGAGTCCGCGAAACAACAATTAGAAGAGTTTATAGAGGAGCACATGAAAGATAATGCCCCTAAATATGTAGATTTTTTTAATAACTCCGATGCTATAAATAAAAGGATTCATCAAATAGAGTTGCTCCCTGGAATGGGCAAAAAACACATGAGAGAAATTCTTGGGAAGAGAGAGGAAAAACCATTTGAAAATTTTGAAGACATGAAGGCCAGAATTAAAAACCTCCCAGATCCCGAAAAAGCTGTGGAAAAAAGAATTTTATTAGAATTGACCTCTCTTGAACGATATAATTTATTCACTAATTAAATCTCCGTAAACACAATATTTAAAAAGCATATTTTTTGTTGAATACTATGGAGAATCAAGTTAGTAAACAACAAATAAGCGAAGAAGAAAGAATAGTAAGAATTCTCTCAAAAGATATTGAGGGTAAAATGAAAATTTACCCCGGACTTGCAAAAATTAAAGGAGTATCTTGGTCTATTTCAAAAGCCGCTTGCCATAAATTAAACATTGATGAGAACAAAAAAATTGGTTCACTTAATGAAGCAGAAGTTGCCACAATTTCTGAATTTTTGAAAAACCCAGATATTCCAGCCCATATGCTTAATAGACAAAAAGATTTTGAAACTGGAGAAAACCTTCATTTAGTTGGAAGCGATCTCGAGTTGAAAAAAGAATTTGACATAAAAAGATTAAAGAAAATTAAAAACTATCGTGGACTTAGACATTTACTTGGACTTCCTCTGCGAGGACAAAGAACTAAATCAAACTTTAGAAGAAACAGAAAGAAAGGGTCTGGAATAAAAAAGAAAACAAACTAATAAAAAATGAAAAGAAAACACAAACAATATTCTAGGCCGAAAAGGCCATTCGATAAAGAAAGGATCGAAGAAGAAGCAAAAATTAAATCTAAGTTTGGACTTAAAAATAAGAAGGAAATTTGGATGGCAGAAGCAAGGATTAAATCAATAAGGGAAAGGGCAAAAAAACTTATTGGAGCAAATTTAAAAGATCAAGAAGCACTTTTTTTGAGACTTCAAAAAGTTGGTATTAATGTTCTATCCATTTCTGATGTTTTATCCTTAACAAAAGAAGACTATCTTCAAAGACGATTGCAAAGCCTTGTTCATATTAAGAGACTTGCTACAACCCCAAAGGGAGCTAGACAGTTAATCACTCATAAAAAGATTTTAGTTGATGGTAGGGTTGTTGACAGCCCTTCATATATTGTTCCTATAAAATCGGAAAACAAAATAACCGCAAAAGAAAAAATA
>Ga0208904_1002508_pt1 | contig 11526 bp, 18 predicted proteins | sample AntAceMetag02UKB_FD_184774 | JGI IMG/M metagenome (GOLD analysis project Ga0208904, IMG submission 184774) | Saline lake microbial communities from Ace Lake, Antarctica - Antarctic Ace Lake Metagenome 02UKB (SPAdes) (version 2) | ecosystem: Environmental > Aquatic > Non-marine Saline and... | reverse complement strand
AATTGCCAGTAGTGGAATTGAAATAGCCATAGAAATGTTTTCTGAAATTGTTTAAAATGAAAATCATACTTAAAAACAGTCATAAAAGGAGGACAAATGAAAAATTTTTATACTGCCGGTATAGTGTTAATCTATTTTGCTTGGATATTATCAATTATATTAAAAGCATGTAATGTATTAACTTGGTCTTGGACATTAATTTTGATTCCGGTTTGGATACCATTGTCAGCAATAGTTTTTTTCTTATCTGTATTTTGTATTATGGCCTTTTATTTTTTCTGCAAGACTATTATTAAATGAACACATTGGAAATGGAAATAGCATTAGCAAACCATTTTAATTACAGGCAGAATTTAATCGTACCCAATGTAAGTTGGGGCATGGTTCTAATGCATAAGCCCCTGCATGAATGTGATTTATTGGTATTGACTGCTTCTGGATATTTATGGGAAGTAGAAATAAAGATAAGTAAACAAGACCTTATCGCAGATCAGAAGAAAAGGCACAAGCATTTCCACCCAGCCCTTAAACGGCTGTACTTCGCTTTACCAGAATCAATGGAGGATCAAGCACATGAGGTGCCAGATGATGCTGGTATAATTTTGGTAAAGAAGAAGCGTTATTATTCATGTACGCAAATCCGAAAACCAAAAATAAAAAAGGGTTTGCAGTTAAACCAAAAACAACGCCTAAAATTAGCAGAACTTGGGGCAATGAGGATATGGGGGGCTAAGAAAAAATTAAATGATATTTATAAAAAGGGGAAATAATGAGTGAATCTAAATTTAAGACCATGAGGCACATGGAAACTGTTAGAAATTATCTCGATTATGTTATTAAGGTTTTAATGACTCGGCAAGTATTTCACGACCAAACAAAATTGGAATCCCCAGAAGTAGAAATTTTTGAAGAATATACCCTAAAACTAAAGGGGTGTACTTATGGGTCTGATGAATATAAACAAAATATGAAGCATATGAAAGTAGCCATAGATCATCACAATAAACATAACAGGCATCATCCAGAACATTTTACAAATGGTATAAATGGTATGACTTTGATTGATTTACTTGAAATGATATGTGATTGGAGAGCAGCCAGCTTGAGGCATAAAGATGGAGATATTATAAAAAGTATTGAAATAAATCAAAAACGTTTTGGGTATTCAGATGAATTAAAAGGGATTTTAACAAATACCGCATATTTGTTGCTTGAGGCAGATGTTTACCATAAAGCAGATGAAAGTTAAGGTATGATATTTATAAAAGGAGGGCAATTGTGGAACAAATAAGATTATGTTTTATAGAAGGTTGCCAAAATAAATATATGGCCAGAGGATTATGCAGGAAACATTACGGAAGGTTTAGATATCAAAACAAATTAAAAAATTATAAAAAAGAAAGATGCACATTTAATGATTATTATGAAAAAGACGGGGATATTATACTTATTGCTAATGGCAATAATTCATCAAATAATGAAATAATAATAGATAAAAAGTCCTTACCAGTAGTTAATATGTATAGATGGTATGTCTCAGCACAAGGGTATGCACGTACTAAACATAATAATAAACTAATATACATACATCATTTATTTATAGATAAAGGAAATTATGATATAGATCACATCAATAGAAATAAATTAGATAATCGCATAGAAAATCTAAGAATTGTTAGTAGAGGGATGAATGTTATAAATACAAATGTTCGTAAAAATAATACTTCTGGAGTTACCGGAGTTTATTTTATAAAACGTGAAGGTATATGGGGGGCAACTATTAGACACAATGAAAAAGTATATCATTTAGGCAGGTTTTCTTTGAAAGAAGACGCAATATTGGCAAGAAAACATGCTGAATTGGCACTTTTTGGAATAACTGTATTATGATATTTCTCCGTGGAAATACCCCGTCACTAAAAAATGGAAGGGTTAAAGGGATATATCACCCAAAAACAGTGACAAAATATTTGAGATCTTTGGGTATACAAAATTTTTCTTCTACTAAAAAAAGTGTGAAAGGATATCGTGATCCCAATAGGCCAAATTTATTTTTAGAACAAGTGGGGGATTTTTTTAAAGATATAAAATACCCTGCTATAATAGCCACACATTTTATTAGAAGAACAAGACATATTTTTGATATAATAAATGCCCAACAAATTTTGTTTGATTTATTTACTGCACATAATCTGATAGAAGATGACAATGCAAAGTGTATAATTCCAGCATCTTTTAAAATAAATGGAAAATGGTTCTCTGTAGATAAAGAAAACCCAGGAGTGTGGATTACAAAATTAGATCCAAATGATTTCCTTGATATAAAGATGAAAGTTCTTCAAGAACATAAATGAAAACTAAACCGGAGAAATTTATATGATTACACAAATTGAAGCAATCGCAGCATACAAGAAGTACGGGTCCAAACGGGCCGCAAGTAAGGCCCTAAATATGCCAAGATCATCCTTCAGACGAAAACTTGGAGAAATAAAACCATCAACGGTAGAGCCGGAGCATATTGGTAAATCTTTTAAAAAAGACACTGCTGAAATTACAACAAAATCATATAAGATAAAAACATTAGAAGACGCACTAAAAATTTCAGATGTAGACCTTGAAGAATGGGATGTTGAAAGACATGTTATAAATTCCTGGGAAGTAACAATGGGTGCCTCTAAAACAGAATCAGGAAGACCAGAAACTTATACTAATTACCAAGTTAAAGTATGGCTAAAAAGAAAAGTCGAAGGAAAGTTAGAAGATGCCCTCAATAATATAGTTAATCGCCTGAATAAAACAAAAATTGTACATAATCATGTTATTAAAAAATCAAAAGAAGTGCTATTAGTTCCAGGGCTTGTTGATCATCATTTTGGACTTTTAGCATGGCACAGAGAAACAGGTGATGGAGATTATGATTTAAAAATAGCAGAAAACCTGTATGTTAATTCCTTAAAGCAAGGTGTAAACTCAATGTCGGGATATGAAATATCCCAGTTTTTATTTCCAGTAGGGTCTGATTTTTTTCACATTAATAATCCAGATAATCTAACCCCAAAAGGTAAAAATCATTTAGATGTTGATTCAAGGCTTGCAAAAGTGTTTGAAACCGGGCTTTATGCTGTAATTAAAGCCATAGATTTTGCAAGACAGACAGCCCCAGTAGAAATAAAATGGATTCCAGGTAATCACGATCCAGAAACAAGTTTTTATTTATGTAAAGTAATAGATGCTTATTATAGAAATGATGAATTTGTAACAGTAGATGTTAGTCCACAATGGCGTAAGTTTTACAAATGGAATAATACTTTAATAGGTATGTGCCACGGGGATGAAGAACCACATCAAAGACTTCCAACTATTATGGCCGATTCAGTGCCAAAACTATGGGCCGAATGTAAGTACAAAGAATGGCTTGTAGGGCATATCCACAAAAAGAAAGAAATGAATTTTATAGGGGTTGATTCTTTTGGGTCAACTATTATTAGATTCTTACCTTCTCTTTGTAAAATAGATCAATGGCATTATAAAAAAGGGTTTGTAGGTGGAAACAAGTCAATGGAAATTTTGGCTTATGGCAAAAATGGGCTAAAAGGATATTTCCCAATTTACTATGAGGATGTAAAATAATGAAACTAAAACAGTTTAAACAGCACATTGAAAAAATTGTAAAAGCAATAGAAAAAAGCAATGAAATTGCAAAGGTGTTTGGTTATGATGGCATTGTAAATATTTGGGATGAATTAATTGATTCTAATGTTGATTTATTGCAATACCATTTTAATGATGAAAATGATTGGATTAGTTATTGGCTTTGGGATATGGAGCAAGGCAATGAGTATGAGGCTGGAAGGATTATGATAGAAGGTAAAGATATCCCTTTAAAAACAATAGAAGATCTATATAATATTTTGGATAGTAAATGAAATTATCCATAATGCAACCCTATTTTTTGCCATATATAGGGTATTGGCAATTAATAGATTCGGCAGATTTGTTTATCATCTATGATGATGTTAATTTTATTAAACAAGGGTGGATAAATAGAAATAAGATTAGGATAAATGGGAACCCCGTCTACATTACTTTGAATTTAAAAGGGGCATCATCCTTTAAAAAAATAAATGAAATAGAAATTAATATCAAACCAGAAAAACTATTAAAAACTATATATCAGGCTTATTGCAAGTATCCCTTTTTTGATGAAGGATATTCTTTGGCAGAAAATATATTTAAGGAAAAAACAAATAATTTATCAGCTTTTATATGCAATAGTATTATGGTGATAAGTAAATATTTGAAATTAAATACTAAAATTAAAGTATCTTCTGAATTAAAAATAGGCACTGAATTTAAGGCAAAAGATAGAATAATACACATATGTGATAAATTGAACGCAGATACTTACATAAATATGATAGGGGGCACACATCTTTATTCTTATAATGAATTTAATGCGGCAGGAATAAGTTTACAATTTTTGGAACCCCAAGTGAATAAAGAAAATCTCTTATCAATATTAGATTTAATATTTAGGTATCATAAGAATGATTTAATAAATATCTTAAAAAGCAATAAAGGGGTTAGTGATGGCATTCGGACAGTATAAAATAACTGAAATGTTTGAAAGAGATTTAGCAGACTATACGGGTGCCCCATATGTAGTTGCTGTAGACTCCTGCTCAAATGCTTTATTTTTATCTTTAATGTATAATAAAGGCATATCGGATAATCACCCATCGCATATTACCATTCCAAAAAGGACTTTTCCAAGTGTCCCTTGTGAAATAATCCATGCTGGATATAAATTAAAATTTGATTCGGACTCATTTAAAGGGATATACCAATTAAAGCCATTTGATATTTATGATTCTGCACTTAGGTTTACGAATAACATGTATATCAAAAATAGCTATATGTGTATTAGTTTTACAGGCCCGAGAAAACGGCTTAAACTTATGAAAGGTGGTGCAATACTCACTGACAATAAAGAAGCTGTAAATTGGTTTAAAAGTGCAAGAATGAGTGGGAGACATGAAAAGCCATTTATGGATGATATTATAGAATTTGTAGGGTGGAATTATTATTTATTGCCGGATATAGCTGCAAGAGGTATAGCCTCAATGCGTGAATTTTATGATGACAAAGGTAATCCGTTATCCAATGAAGACGTATTGGTGGAATATCCAGATCTTAGCAAAATGCCAGCATTTAAATAAAAGGAGATAAAATGGAAGATGAAAAAAAGTTCTTAGAAGGATTGTTTGAAAATTACATAAAATCAAGTGATAGTAGTTATTTAAGATTAATGCGGGAATCAATGGTAGAAAAATGCAAGCCCTATATTAAAGAAGGGGTTATTGCTTTAGAGTTAGGGTGTGAAATAGGGTACATGACATCCCTTATCAGCCCTTTGGTTATGCAATTATTTGTAATGGATGGCTCGGAAAGTTTTATAAAAGAAGCAAAGAAGCAAAATTTACAAAATGTGTCATTTCAAAACATGTTATTTGAAGATTTGGATGAAAATGAAAAGTACGGTTGTGTGTTTATGAGTCATGTTGTAGAACATCTTGTAAATCCAAAACATGTCTTAGAAAAGGCACGTGCTGCCCTCAAGCCGGGAGGTTTTATATTCATTACTATCCCAAATGCAAGGGCTTTATCAAGACAATTAGCCAAATCAATGGGACTTTTAAATAATTTATATGCTTTGACACCAACTGATATTAGAGGGGGGCATAGGAGAGTATATGATAAAGATACAATCGAACTTGAAGTACACTCGGCAGGATTTAAAATTGAGGAAGTATCAGGAATACTTGTAAAACCATTTTGTGATTTTCAAATGGATGAATTAATAGATTCAAAGTTTTTGGAAAAACAACATTTGGAGGGGTTACTTAAATTAGGAAAAGATTACCCAGATATTTGTGGCGATATTTTTGCAGTAGGGAGAAAATAAATGAAGAGGCATCTCTGCATATTATTTTGTTTTAGAAATACAGAGCATATTAAAAAATGTTTTAATTGTCTGCAAACAGGCTTTACTGATTTTTTTATAGTTGAAAACCATTCTGAAAATAGTGAAGGAATAAAACAGTTTTTTATTTCTAATAAGGATAATATTGTAGGGTATTATCAGTTCAAAGAAAATATAACAAATAATGCTTTAACAATTATGTTAAGTAAAAACAAACAACTCTTGGAACAATATGAATATGTAACCCTTTCAGATTGCGATTTGTATGTAGAGGATTCTATTTCAACGTTTGAAGAAATATTTAAAAATTTATATTTTAAAGATGTTATATTTTCTGCCGTAGATTTATCAGATAAAGATAGACCTCCAAAAGATGTTTGGAGGACTTCAAATAAACCACCGACAGAGGTAAACGATGATTATATAGAAGCATTTACTGGGGCTTGGTTGCTAACTGTTTTAAACAAAAACATAGATAGGTGGTATCCTACATCTAACTTTTTAGACAGTTCATTTCACAAAAAAGTTAAAAAAGAGGGTAAAAAATGGGTTAAAACATTGGTCAATAAAGCAGATCATTTAACCTGGGAATTGTGTTATGAAGGTAGTGATTATATAGATTTAAAAAATAACTTAGGAAGAAAAGCAATGTGGGGACACCATAGGCGTTGTGAATATACAGAGGTTATTTAATGGAAATATATAAGAAGGGAAAATTAAATAATAGAACCTCAATTATAAAAATAGACAAAGGTATTGTTATAAAAACAATAATCTATAAAAATCATGAGCAAGAATTGCTTGAACGGGAGGTTTATTGGCTTACCAAATTAAAGGCTACAGGTTTTGTACCAAAGCTGCTAAAAGTAAATGGATTATCACTGTACTTGGAGTACATTGGACCTGTGCTATCAAAGGATAATATTCCAAAAAATGCTGAAAAACAAATATTGCAAATAATTTTAACTTTAAATGAATATAACTGTCTTTATAATGATTGGAAACCAGAAAACGTATTAGTCAAAAATGGAAAATTATATTTGATAGATTTTGGATGGTGCCCAATAATTAAACAAGACTTTACTTGTGGTGGAAAAGTTACTTCTGCCCTCAAAAATAAACCAAGTGGAGATAGATTTTTAAATGTCTGTGAATTTATTAGATCTCAATAAAGATTGGCAACAGAAAAGACCGGAATTAGTTATAAAAAATAATTCAGTGTTATTTAGAGGATATCAGAACTATGAGATAAAAAATGGAATAACCCCAAATGATAAAAAGTTAAAGAAAAAAACAGCATTAATAGATCCAGAATTAAAAAAATTAAAGGCTGATTCTGTTTTAGATTTGGGCTGTGCAGGGTTTTATTTCGGTCTAAAGAGTTATTACACTTTAAACAAACCAAGTATAACAGGTGTAGAAATAGATAAAGAGTATCTGAGTAAACTCAATATTTTGGTAAAGCATTTGAACATTGATTGTAATTTAATAGAAAGCAGATTAGATTTGTTTAAGCCAAATAAACAATATGATCTTGTATTTGCTTTGGCTATTATACATTGGATATATTCTTGTAGTTCTTATTTTGGAAGTTTAGACAATGTGATTAAATTTTTAGCCGATCTTACAGGCAAATATATTTTTATAGAATTTGTTTCAGAGGGTGATTCGGTTATACCAAAGTTAAATCATATAAAGTTTAATGATGCTGAACCAGATTATTCTAAAGAACATTTCTTAAAATACCTGGATAAATATTTTTCAAGTTATAAATATTTGGGCAATTCAAAAAAGACAAGAGAAGTTTATTTTTGCAAAAAATAATAGGAGAATAATATGAAAGTTATACAACATTTATGGAAAAAGTTTAAAGCACAAACTACTATTGAACAGGCAAATGCAATTTGGCAAGCTGTACTTGCCTCCCCAGAAGGTGATGTTGTTGAAGTTGGTTCAGCCAGTGGTGGAACTACGATAGTTTTGATAACAGCGGCAAAAATTATGAATAAAAATGTAATTTCTGTAGACCCTTATCCTTCTGAATTAGAAGGGAAAGTTAAACATATTACGGAAGGATTAATGAATGGTCTTAAAGAAGAATTTAAAAATAATATCTTAAATGGTCAATATGATAACATCGTTCAAATTAATAAAAGTTTACCAGATTGTATAGACAAAATTCCAGATAATCTTTCAGTTGTTTTTATTGATGGCCTCCATGAATATGATAATGTAGCAAATGAAGTTGATTTGTTGTACCAAAAATTGGCTTTTGGAGGGGTTATGTGTATCCATGACATAAAGTGGAAAAAAGGTCAATTAAGCGCAACAAAAGAAGGAGCAGTTTGTAATATACTCAATAAATTAAAAGAGTATAAATTTAGTTATATTGATAAATCCGTAGATAACCTATTTATAGGAATAAAATAATGCAAAAAATAGATATCAGAATACCTTATAGACCTGGGGCTAAACTTGGAGAAGAATATAACCATATTATGTCTGAAACAAATTGTGAATGGGTGCTGTTTTTAGATCATGACATATTTTTGTGTAATCCACATTGGTATACATTATGCCAAGAAGCAATAAAACAAGAACCTAAAGCAGGGTTATTCACTTGTTGGACAAATAATATAGGGCGTACTATGCAAAAGGCAGAAGATTGCCCTGTATCTACAGATATAAAAGAACATACTAATTATGCCAAAGCAATATTTGAAAAATACCAATACAGTATAACTGAAATAGACCGGGCATCAGGCATGTTTTTGCTGATAAATAAAACCGCTTGGCAAAAGGTAGGAGGTTTTTTAGGAGAAGGAATTTTTAAAGAGGATTGGAATTTTTCAAAAAGACTTAGAAAAATAACCGCAAAACTATATAGAATTGATGGTCTATATGTTTATCATAGACGGGATAGACAAGTTGGGTCTTGGATAAAGGGAGAAAAAACCACAAAAGAATTAAGGGACGAAAGATATGCCAAAAAATAAATTTACTTTAGTTATGGCTTACTATGAAAATGGCAAAATGTTAGACCGGCATCTCAAAGAATGGCAAACATACCCCGATAAAAGCTTTAAGGTAATTGTAGTAGATGATGGATCTAAAAACGATCCAGCTATAAACCATATTAAACCTATAAAATTTCCAATAGAATTATATAGAATAAAAGTTGATATTCCTTGGAATCAAAATGGAGCAAGGAATCTCGGAATGACACATTCCGATGGATGGTGTGTATTAACTGATATGGATCACCTATTAACAAAAAGTCAATTTGAAACCTTATACTCTTTTAACTTACAAAAGGGAACTCATTATGTACCTGGGAGACAAAAAGCAGATGGTTCTTGGTACAAAAGACATCCCAATTCATATATAATATACAGAGATTTATATTGGGAGGCTGGAGGGTACGATGAATCTTTTAGCGGGCATTATGGCACCGATTCTACGTTTAGAAGGCAATTGGGTAAATCAAGCAAAAGAATTGAACTCGGAGAACAATTTTATTTAACTGTTTATGGTCGAGAAGTTATACCAGATGCTTCAACAACTAATTATGGAAGAAAAGGGTCAGAATATCAAGTAAGTAGAAATCCAGTATTAAGGGAACGAAAGAGATTAGGTCCACCTCCAATACCTCCCTTAAATTTTCCTTGGGAGAGGTTAGTATGATAGACATAATTTGTTGGAAATGGAAACCTTTAGATGGATTCAGAACAGAATTTAAAGGGTATCATGTTAATGTTTTATATGATATGATTAAGCGAAATACTACAATTCCATTCAACTTTACCTGCATAACTGATGACCCGGAGGGTATAAATCCTGAAATAAATATAATGCCTTTGTGGGATGATTGTAAAGATATGGTTAATCCTAAAAATAAAAAGAAACCATCTTGTTATAGAAGGTTAAAAGCTTTTTCTAAGGATATCCCTTTTAAAAACAGAATTGTATCTATTGATCTTGATTGTGTTATAGTAGGAAACATAGATGATATTCTTTTACGAACAGAAGATTTTATTTGTTTAAAAGGCACTGCAAGAAAAACAGCATACAATGGGGGATTTTGGTCACTAAAAGTTGGCAGTCGCCCTCAAGTTTGGGATACATTTGATCCAGAAAATTCTCCAAAACTAACCATCAAAGAAGGTATGGTAGGATCAGATCAGGCATGGATTAGTTACATACTTGGTAAAAAAGAACCAGTTTATACAAAAGATGAGGGGGTTTATTGCTTTAGATCAGATTTTATTTCAAATAAAATAGTAGATCTCCCATACAATGCGAAAATTGTAATGTTTCAAGGGGGAGAAGATCCATGGGATATTAAAGTAAGGAGAAAATATAATTGGGTAAATCATCATTATGGGCTGTCTGAAGAATTACCTATAATAGTTGAAGAAGTTCAAATTCCAAAACCTATTAAGGAGGTTCAAATTCCAAAACCAGTTAAAGAAGTTCCACCGAAAGACATAAAGACCCCTCAGTTTTCTTGCATAACTTTTTTGTGGGGAAATGAACCTTATAATTATGATTATGTAAATAAACTTTTTAATTCTATTGACCGACATTTATCTTACCCACATAAAAATATTTGCTTTACAAATTTACCAAACAGAATCCGGGAAGGAATAGAAATAAAACCCCTAACCACTGAAGGGCTATTGAAGAATTTAAAAAAAGCCGAACAGTTTAATCCAAATAACGGATTAACAGGCCGGGTATTATCCTTTGACTTAGATAATGTTATAATTGATAATATTGATAAGTTTGCCGAAAGTGGCGCCAAATTTATAATATGTGAAGCTTATAATAGGAACAGAAAAGGTCTCAATGGAGGCAACATTATGTCATTTGATTCTGGGTATGGGGAAAATATATGGAATAAATTAAACACAAAATACAATTTTTTTAAGAAAAAGACGAAAGGACTTGAAAGATTTTTGTACGACAGACTAATTAAAAATATGGAATTTTGGCCCAAAGGGTGGGTATTATCATACAAGCATCATGTTATGACAGGAAAAGGTAATTTATCTAAGGCTAAAATTATTTCGTGCCACGGAACTCCAAATCCAAGAGACATAAAAGATCCAATCATTACTAAAAATTGGAGATGATAAGTTGTGAATGCTAAAAATAGATTGTCCCAGGTGAATAATATCAATTTGATAATATCAGTTATAAAATCCCGGATTTGTGATGTTATCCAGATCTGGTTAACACCTTATTATCCGTATACAAGGAGAATTTAAAATGCATTTTACAGCTAAACTACAAAATAAATACGATCATGCTTTGGATAGAATCTTTGATCTATATAAGGCCGGGCGTGAAAGAGAAATAATAATTGAAAAGGCGCTTGACTTGGCAAGAGACGAATTAGAAAGGATACTCGCTTGCCCTACCGCAGATGCTGAGATTAGGCAACTATGTAAGCGCGGCCTTGATGATACGAACGTATAATAAACAGGTGCAGCGTATTCGCTACGCTCACCCTGACCAAAATTATTATCTAACAATTGAGG
>Ga0208904_1002501_pt1 | contig 11538 bp, 21 predicted proteins | sample AntAceMetag02UKB_FD_184774 | JGI IMG/M metagenome (GOLD analysis project Ga0208904, IMG submission 184774) | Saline lake microbial communities from Ace Lake, Antarctica - Antarctic Ace Lake Metagenome 02UKB (SPAdes) (version 2) | ecosystem: Environmental > Aquatic > Non-marine Saline and... | reverse complement strand
ACTGATAAGGGTTTGGAGGAGTTAATGCATACTGGTGAAGTTGATAGGTGTAAGTTTGAGTATAAGAAGAAAGGATTAGATGATTTTACAACAGGGATGTGGTGATTGGTTATGAAAACAATAAATGAGTTAGATAAGTTTTGTAATGCTGATACTGGTGAAGTAGATGCTGTTGGTATTTATACTTTACGAGAGTCTGCTATTGAAGATGTGAAAGAAATACAAAAAGGAAGTGGATTAAATAGAGATTTATTTCCTGAAAGTATGAAAGGAGAAATAGCTAAAGATAATTGGAATAATAGTATATTTAGTTATGGAATGGAGTATGGTTATTTATTATGTTTAATTGAGAAGTTTTGTTTAACTGAGGAAGATATTAAGGAGGATGTGAAATGAAAGAAGTTAATAAAGGAAGTATGAAAAGAGAAATGAATAAAGAAGATAAAGGAATGTATAGTATTACTATTGGTTCTTCTGATGGTAATAAATTATCTAGTACTGTAATAACTAAATTAATGTATGATTGTTTTGATAAAAAAAGTAAAGCTGAATGGTTGGGTAATCAAATTATTGAGTTGATTGAAATGTTAAAAAAGGAGTTGAGCAAGAAATGAGAAATATAAAAGAATTAAGAGAACCAACATTAAATGTTTTATATAATGTTTGTAATAAAAGAAAGGTTGAATATTATACAATAAGAGAAGATAAATTAAGAAAAGATGCTATTATAGATGTTAAAGAATTAAGAAAAGAAAGAAAAGTAATTGAAAAGAAAATGGAAAAATGGAATATGGAATCAAAAACATATAATATTCTTAATATTGATTTATGGATTATTATAGCTAAGATTGATTATATTATGGAGAAGTTTTGTTTAACTGAGGATGATGTTAAAGAGGTAAAGAAATGAAGATTATAATTGATGAAGTGAATGAAATAGATACTAATAAATTATTGAATGGGGAATTTATTTTAGTATTTACTGATTTTGATGAAAATATAGTTGAATTAGGATTTGATAAAAGAACATTAGAATTATTATTTAATAAAATTAAAGAGGTAAAGAAATGAATAAATTTAGTAGATGTAAAACAAAAGAAGCATTAGTATTTGTATATGCTCATTTACCTGAGAAGATTATGTTTTTAGCATATCCTCCAAAGGATATTACTATAAATAAATATAATGATAAGAAATATTTATTAAGAGTTTCTGAAATGGTTTCAGAATTAGAAGATAAGGATTTTAGAGAAAGAGAAGATGGGGTTTTTCCTTATTCAAGAAGTATTATAATAAAACATATTCAAAACAGATTAAAAGAGTTGAGCAAGAAGTGAGTGGTAAAATAGTTGAAGATTTGAAAGAGTGTGAAAAGAAATGAATGTTGAGATGAATAAAAGATGAGTATTGAAAATAAACCAAGAAGTTATAAAATGATGAAAGATAAAGTGTTTATGTCTTTGGATAAAAGAGAGGAAATAATATTTCCTATGGATTTTGATGGAAAAGATACTCCTAATAATAAAATATGGAAAAGGAAGAGTGATGTGTTGGAGTGTTTAAATAAATTTAAAGAAGCAAGAATATTTCTTGATGATAATAAGAGAATAGGTTGTATAAATTGTAATGAGTTATCAGGATTTTATTATAGTATTTTTAATGAGGATAAACAAGTGTTTGAATTAAAATGTTCTGATTGTTGGTTTAAAGAGTGTTTTGGTAGTGTTGAAGAGGTAAAGAAATGACTTTATATGGTGATACTGTTAATATTAATCATTATATTTGTTGCGTGTGTAAACAACCAGTGAGTGATAATGTATTGATTGGTTTTAAGACTGCAATTGGAGTCGCTTGTCCAATGTGTGCTCGTTTAAAGATTGATTTAGGAGAGTTTGACTATGTTGGTAATAAAAGACGAGTATAGAATAAGTTTATAAATTATAGAATAATATTTTTATGTTAATGGTTGGGTTTGAAATTGTCGTAATTTCTAAAAAACGATTAGTTCGAGGTAGGTTAGTATGAGGAAGTATGAAAAGAATAATGTGAATACTAAGGCTACTATTGTAAAAAAAGATGATAGGAGTATGCAAGAGCAAGTTAACGAGTTGAGAAGTGTGGTTCGTGGTTTTGTTCATTCTTATAATTTCATTTTTGGTTATGATATTAGTAGTATTCCAATTTGTGAGAGTGGTAATCCTAAGGTTGGCACTTTTGGAAATTTTAAAGAGAAGTATAATGAGAGTGGGGAGTTAGTGAAGGTGAGATTGAAATGAAGTTTAAGAATGTTAAGTTAATTAAAGTAGGAGAAGAGTATAAGGATACTAAGGATAGGATATTTTTTGAAGTATTATTACCTGGTAAGGTTCCAGTGTTAGAGAATATGAGTAGTGTTAACATTCACGATTTTGGAATGGCTGATAATTTCAGAATAGTTAAGGATGTTGTTTTGTGTGATGTTGTTTTGTATGATAAGTATAAGGATAAGATACAGAATGTTTTAGATAATGAGTATCAGTTGCACGTTTTTGTTAAGGGTTTGGTTGAGAGGCAGCTTGGTACTAATTTTAAGTTGGTTAAGAAGTGTACTTGGAGTGGTTTATTTTTTAATAAGTTGAAACTTTTTAAGGATTTTAAGGATTTTAAGGATTGTAAGGTGAAAGGATGAAATTTAAAATTATTAATAAAGAAATAAAAGAAATAAAAGAAATAAAAGAAATAGAACAAGTATTAGAATTTAAATTAGGAGTTAGTTCATCTGGTAATGCATGTTTGTATTATAAAAAACCAAATGGAAGATTTGAAGAACTTTTATGGATTGATACAAATGGAACTTTAATGAGAATGTATCAAAATTATAGTGAAGTAGAATTTTTAAAAAGTGTAGGAATACAAATAAAAAATAAAGTAATTAAATTAGATGAAATTAAATTAGATGATAGAGATGAAGGTGATAGAGATGAAAGTGATTAAGACTAAGGATGGTAGTTTAACAATGCATACTACAGGAGAAGATAATGAGTACCAAGTTAGTATGAATGAAACTAAGAGTAATGGTAAAGTTGATACTAGGATTAATAATTTTAATGCTTACGATTTTGTTAGTGGTATTAAGAGTAGGTTGAGAAGTATTGAAGAAGTTAAAATTAGTATTAAACAATTTAATGATTTGTTAAAACTTGAAAAGAAGAGTAAATCTTTGGAAGAGTTAGGATTGCAAGTTAAGATGTTAGTATTGGATGATTTGAAAATGCCTGAATTTGAAACAGTTGTGGATAAGTCAATATTTAATATTAGTAATAAACTGAAGGAGTTAGAAACGCAGAAAGGTAATGGTGTTCTTACTGTTATGGCTAAGAATCCTGAAGGTCCTGATATGCCTATAAAGATAACAGATGGTATTAAGCAATTGATTACACAGTTAGAGACTCAGAAGAGGTTTAAAAGATTCTATAAAACTCCTAGTAATATTGAAACATTATGTGAGTATTTTAACTTATATTTAAGGAATAAGTTTAAGTTGGATAAGAAGAGTTTAACAGATGCTCGTTTTGATAAAATGGTTGAGTTGAAGGAGTATAGTGAGATGTTTAATGAAAGTAGGAAGTGTTTTAATCTTGCTAAAGTGTGGTTAATGGTTAATGAGCCTAAAAAGTTTAAAACTTTATTCCCTGAAGAGGTTAAGGAAAAATGAATGAGAATACTATAATTGGAAACGTATGGTTAGTGGGTAGTATTTTATCTAATACTATTTGGATTAGTGTTGCTATGTTATTATTAGGAGTAGCACATATAATTATAGGAATAAAAAAAGGTGAATAAGTGAATAAGTTAATACTTTTTTTACTTTTATTAACCACGTTAAGCATAGGATATGCGTTAAACGAGTACGTTCATAGAGGAGTACCAGTAGATTTTATAGAGTATAATATGTGGAATACTACGATAAGGTGTGTGTTTCTTGGTCCAAGAAGCGTAAGTTGTTGGGAGAGTGAAAAATGATAATGAAAACAATAAAAGAGTTAGATATACAAGTTTGTAGAAGAAAAAAAACAAAAGATGGATTAGGGGAAGAATGTTTTTGTGTTGAAGATTTTAAAAAAGAAATAAAACAATCAGCTATTGAAGATGTGAAAGAATTAAGAAAACAAGTGGAAGATTGTGGAGATGCTTTTGTAGATATGAAAAAAAGATTAAATGAACGTAATAAAATAAATATTGATTATATTATTGAGAAGTTTTGTTTAACTGAGGAGGATATACAATGAAAAGAATAAACATTGGATTAAGGAGAATATTTTAGAGGAAACGGATGGTAACTGATAAACAATTAGCTAACCTAAGACCTTTAAAGAAAGGAACAGCAAGAGCTAAAAGAATAAGTCAATTAGGAGCTAGTAAGAAGACGATAGCAAAGAAAATTGCTAAGAGGAAGTATTGTAATCCTAAGTGTCCAGTGTATGAGGAGTGTTGGGGTAAAGCGTTTTGTAAATTAGATAGTAAGGGTAAGAAGTTGTGTTATGTGAATAATTGTCCTAGTAGGGTTAAAAGAAGAATGCATAACTTGTTTAATAATGGTGAAACTGGTTGGAATAAGGAGATTATTATCGTAAGTGCTGATTTAGTTAATAAAGTTGAAGAATTACCTGATAAGAAATGGGTGTTTAATAAGAATAGTGGTGAGGTTAGTGAGTTGTTTAATGAGGATAAGATAGTGTTATTGGATAAAGTGGTTAATACTTTTATTAAAAGTAAGAATAGTGTTCATGGTGATAAGCATAAGACTGAGTTAAGTGGTAAGGTAGTATTCGTTGATGAGATGAGGGATTATTTGAATAGGTTGAAAGAAAGTGAGAAGGTTGATAAGAAGTGATAATAACAAAACATAAAACTATAATAATTGATAGAGAGGAATTATTAAAAAAATTTAATATTATTGGTAATTAAAGGATTAAAATCAGCAATTAAAGATTTTAAGAATGGAGATTATACAATATTACCAAGAAGTAATAATAGAAAATATCATGTATTTTTTAGAGATATTAGTAGAATGTTTAGACATGAAGTAATTAAAGGAAGTGGTAATAGAGATATTATGAAGAAAATTGCTAAAGAAAAAGGAACTCCTTTTTTAATAATAACTGATGCCGAATGGAAAGTTATTAAACATAAATCTAAATCAAGATATAGTGTAATTAACAAGATAAGATATAGTAATAAAAAATATGAAAGAAGAAAGGGGGTGAAGGAGAAATGAAGAGGTTATTAGTTAGTAAAGCTAGGTATGAACAAAAAATTAAACAAGCTGAATTGCTTGATAAAAAATGTAATATTAAAGTGAAGAAGCATAAGTGTAAGTTTCATCCAACAAATGAAACGCAAAAAGAATATAAATTAGATAAAGGAAAAATATGGTTATTTGATACAATTGATGAAATTTATATTCTTAGGAAGTGGGTTTGTATTTGTGGAGAAACTAAGTGGGTGCGAGAGAAATGAAGAAAGAGGATTTGATTAAATTATTAAAACAAGAAGATGATTTATATGTACGTGATGGAATAACTGGTATTATTGTTGATGGTTATATTACTAAAACAACTTTAGAAAAAATAAGATTGGTGAAAGAATAATGAAGAGTTTGAAAACGTTAGAGGAAGAGAATACTCATTTATTAATAAAACATCCTAATAAAATAAAATATGATATAAGATGTTGTATATGTAATAAGGTGAGTGCTATGAAGTATCGTTATCAGAATAGTAGTATTTTTGGTAAGAGGTGTATTGAGTGTTTCTTGAGAAGACAAAAACCGAAGAAGCCATTAGAGCTTTAGTTCTTGGAATGTATAAGGACCATACTGGCAATCCTATAAAGTTAACAGTGACTCAGACTAAGATTGTTAAAGATATTACGTTCTTAACTTATGACCGTATGACTATTGCAGCATTCACTGGTTATGGTAAGTCTTTTATTGCTGCTATTGCTGGTTTATTGTGTTGTATTCAGAATCCTGGTATTAGAATTGGTATTATTAGCAGGAATGATAAGCAGGCTAGTCTCGTGTTCGAGTACATACTTGGTTTTATATCTCGTGAGCCTAAGTTTCATCCTTTGTTAAAGACTCGTAGCGTGTCTTATTCTGATTTGATTAAGTATTTGAATAAGGAGAAGATTAGTATTGGAACTAGTCTCATAAGTGTATTGACTGCTAATATTAATAAGAAGGGTGAGAATTTGTTAGGTTACCATTTTGATGTTGTGTTAGAGGATGAGAGTGTGGAGATTCCTGATGTTATTGAGAAGACTAAGATAAGGCGTATGTTAGAAACACGCCCTGGTGACGTGTTTAAGAAGATGCATGTGAAGATTAGTACTACGCATAAGCGTAATCATTTTAGGACATGGGTGTTGAATCCTGATATTAAAAGTTATAATATACCTTATACTGTTGGTATTAGTGAGGGTATGATTACTGAGTCTTTTATTAATTTGCAGAAGGAGAGTTTATTGGACGCTTTCGGTATTTGGTATAATTGCGAGTTTCCTGGTGAGGGTGAGTTCACTTATTTCACGGATGTTGAGATTACTAAGTTGTTGAAGCATTTTAATTATAAGCCTAAAAATTTTTTGAAGGGTGAGATTAGTATTGGAGTGGATGTTGCTCGTTTCGGTCCTGATAATACTGTGTTCACTGTTACTAGTCGTATGGGTAATGATTTTGTATCAATCGTTCCAATGTTGGATGGTAAGATTTGTTGTTATCCTAGGACTAGCGTGGATGATGTTAAGGGTTTGGCTATTAAACTTGTGGAGTTGTATAATCCTAAGTTTTTAGTTGTGGACTCAGTGGGTATTGGTGCTGGTGTTATTGACGGGTTAAGGAGTTATTATAAGGGTCGTAGTAGTTTGTTATTGTTTGAGTTCAAGGCTGGTAATAAGCCTAAGTATGATAGTGATAGTGTTAATTTTTATAATACTGGTAGTCTCGTTTATGGTTGGGTTAAGCGTATGGTTAATAAGGGTGTGGTTCATTATGTGGATAATGGTTTTATTCGTAGGGAGTTGGAGCAGATTGAGTACGAGTATGCTGGTGGTAAGATGATTCATATTAATAAGAAGGGTAATAAGTATGATGGTGATGTTAAGAGTCCTGATTTTTCTGATTCATTTGCTATATCAATTTATCCTTGGGTTGAGAGGACTTGGATTAAGTTGTTGGATTTTAATGAGGGTGAGGAGTTGGAGTTAGTGGGTCGTGAGAGTATTGACCATTTTAGTCATTAGATACTTTTTTAAATATTCTAAGTATATTATTTTTTTACTACTAAGGTAGTAAGTTTGTTGCTAAAGCGACAGGAGAGTGGTAAGGTATGGGTATTGATAAAGAAACAAGTCCTAGTAATTTATGGATTAGTTTTCCAAATAAACCAGCGTTAATTAAATCTTTTAAAGCTAATGCTGATGAGTATATGGATAAAGATGAGGGAGTGAGTAATTGTTTAATTACTGAGGATATTGGTAATTTTGAACCTGATGAGTATTATTTAGATGGTGATAATATTATTAATTTTAGTGGAGAAATACATACTCCTAAAGGAAGTATTTATTTAGGTATTGGTATTCAGTTAACTGATACTATTTTAATTGATATACTTCAGCATAGTATTAAGAAGTTGAATAAGTTGAAACTTGCTATGGAAACTTTGAAATAGTTACTTTTTTAAACATTCTAAGTATTATTTTATATTGTTAGGTAATGTCATTGTTTTTTAAGAACATATCCTGGAGAGGAGAAATAATACTCAATGCACTGGAATAATATGTTCCCTGTAAGTCCAAATGGTGACAGGAGGATTTGCAGATGAAGATGGAGTACTACGTAGTATGTTGGTTCAAATCCAACCCAGTGCATCGGCTTATGCTGACGTTAATCAGTCATAAGCAAAAAGTAACCATGATGATTTTAACGATGAGTGGTGAAATTCTTTTAAATGGGTTAAGTATTTAAACAAGTTAAATTAGTATTCTAACAATTACGATAATAACAACTCAATTTAAAATAATTTAAAGGAAAGGTAAAACTTTCCTTTTTATTGTTTTATTCATGCTCATGGGGTTAAAAGACTTCATTAATACATTCTGGAAAAGGAAGGATTCTAATAAAGTTAGTGATAATGTTAACATGTTACAACGTAAGCAACGTTATGAGTATAATACTACTGGATTGATTAGTAGTTTTAATTATGATGAGCTTACTCAATTCTATTACGCTCCACGATTGGGTCAGCCTAGGAATGTTGATTTAAGTCTTGTTAGAGAGTTTGCTAAGAGTCATTGGGTTCAAATGTGTATTCGTCCAATACTTAATGCTATTAGAAGCAGTACTTGGGAGATTATTCCAGTTGATGAGGAAGTTCCTATTAAGGATACTGAAACTTTTGAACGTATTAAAAATTTTTATACTACTCCTAATAGTGATGGTGATGATATTAGTAGTGTTAATGTTAAGATTGCTAGGGATTATTTAGAAGTTGGTGAGGGTGTTGTTAATAAAATTTTCAGTATTAAGGATGTTGAGAGTAAGAGTTTTAAACTTAAGTATAATAAGTGGAGTAAGGATAAGGATAATAAGACTGCAGTGTTTAAGGGTTATAGGTTTAAAGAAGTAAGTGATATTAGTGCTCCTACTAGTGAAAATGGTACGTTGTTGGAAATTCGTGCTGCTGATAGTGCAAGTTTCTTAAAAATGCCTAACGAGTATGGTCAGTACCCGCGTGATGAACCAGTGTATTTTCAGTATAATTGGAAAAGGTTAGGTGGTAGTCGTCCGAGGCCATTCTTTTACAGAGAATTAGCGTGGATGGTTAATAATATTAGTACTTATATGATTTATGGATTAGCTCCTATTCTTACTGTAATGTTAGTGTTGGAGACTTTATGTGCTGGTACGAGGTCTAATAAGAAGATTTTTGAGAATGGTAGTATTCCTGATGCAGTTGTTAGTTTAATGACTAAGAATCCTGATGAGGTTAATCAATTCACTGATTATTTGAAGGATAGGTTTAAGAATAATCCTCATAAGATTATGGTTTTAGGTGCTGACCATAAGTTTACTAGTTTGAATTTGAATAATCGTGATATGGAATGGTTGGATGGTCAGAAATTTTATAAGAAACTTGTTATGGCTGTGTTTAACGTGACTGATGACGAACTTGGTTTCAGTGAGGGTGGTCGTGCTGTTGGTCAAGGGCAAAGTAGAGTGTTTATTCGTGAAGCTGTTAAACCAGTGTTTAAAGAATTAGAGGATGTTCATAATAAGTTTGTTGTTCCTGAATTTTATGATGGTGAGAAGCCTGAGTGTAAGTTTAAGTTAAGTTTTGAGGATGAGTTTGAGAAGAATATTGAAAGGCAGAATGATGGTGTTGACCTTGATAAGGGAGTATTGACTGTTAATGAGGTTCGTAAGAAGCGTGGTTTAGAACCAGTGTCTTGGGGTGATGAGCCTAATAATAAGCAAGCGAGTATGAGTGATGATTTAGTTCGTAGTAGGTTGGATGAGAATCGTGGTTTAAAGGATGATAATAAGAAGGGTTTTAGGAAAGATTTTAGTATTAGTATGGAAGTTCTGAAGACTAAGAGTATTCGTGAGTTGAATGAGATTATAAAGTATGGAGAGGGATTAGTTAAGGATAATGCTATTTTAGTGTTGAAGGAGTTAAAGGAGCGTTTAAGTGGTAGTGTTGTTGAAGTTGATGATTTAAATTATAATAGTCTTGAGTCTTATGTTGATAAAACTTTTAATGAAGTATTGGATGGTTTCAAGTCTAGTCTTGTTAAGCATAAAGTTGAAGTATTGAATGGTAATGTAGCTGGTGTTATTGCTAGTATGAGTATTCCTTTGGCTTTGATTATGGATAAGAGTAGGAAGGGTTTAGGTAAGAGTGTTAAAACTTTCGTGAATGATGGTGTTGAGAATGCTGAGAAGATGACTAGTACTAATTTATTGTTCAGTACTGATGTGGATGAGTATGTTAAAAGTTTTAGTAATCAAGTAGTTGATGGTTATGTGGTTCCTGATGGTAGTACTTGGAGTGGTTTGAAAGGAGTGGGTGATGAGTTAAGTAGTAAGGTTAGTAGTATTCTTGAAGAGGGTGTTATTGCTGGTAAGGGTATTAGAGAAATGCGTGATGAGATTGTTGAGTTTACTAATATGAGTAAGTCTCGTGCGTTAACTATTGCTAGGAATGAGGCGACACGTATTATGCAGGAGAGTCAGTTATTAGCTATTAAGAGTGCTGGTTTTAGTGGTTTGAAAAAGTTTGTTGCTCAGATTGATAATCGAACTAGTGATATTTGTAAGCGTATGAATGGTCAAATTGTTCCAATAAGTGCTGATTTTGTGGATACGGAAACTGGTAGTAGTAGTAGGATTGCTAAGATGCATGTGAATTGTTTTGATGAACAAACTGAAGTTTTAACAAGTGATGGTTGGAAGTTTTTTAAAGAAGTTAAAGGAAATGAATTAATATTAAGTGTTAATTTAGAAAAAGGTAATAGTGAATGGGTTAAAATTAAAGAAAAAATAGAGTATATTGTTAATGAGAATATTAGTTTTTATAAAAGTAATAGTTTAAATCTTATGACAACTAAAAATCATAATCATGTTGTTAAATTTAGATATAAAAATAAAGGTAGAAGTGATGCTGGAAAATGGTTACTTATTGAAGATAATATTTTACCAAATTATGATTATAGTTTTCTTGGAACTATACCAGATTATAAAGGAGAAGATATAAGTATTATTAGAATTGGAGAAAATAGTTTTAATACTAATGATTTTGTTGAATTTCTTGGATATTATCTTAGTGAAGGAAATACTACTGAAAGAAAATATAATACTACTTATATTCAAATAGTTCAAAATAAGAATAGATATTATGATAAAATGTTAGATTGTGCTAAGAGATTATTTAATAAAATTTATGAGTGTAAGGATAGGTTTTATGTTGTTTTAAAAAGTAAAGAAAATAAAGAATTAATTGAATGGTTTAAAAAATTAGGACATGCTAAAGATAAATATATACCTACTGAAATTAAATGTTTAGATAAAAAGTATTTAAGAATATTTCTTGATGCTTATTTATTAGGAGATGGTAGTGTTAAGAAAGGAAAGTTTTGGAAAGGTTATCAATTTAATAGTGGAAAAATGTATTTTACTATAAGTGATAAACTCGCAAGTGATATTGGAGAATTAATACTTAAATTAGGAAAGGGAGTTAGTTATAAAAAAGATAAAGATAAAATGTGTAAGTTTAAGAATGGAACTTATTATTGTCATGGTGTTTGGAGAATATATGAAAAAACAAGACCTAATCCTTCAAGAGAGTATTTGAAGAAAGAAGACGTTTTTTATGAAGGTAAAGTTTACGATGTTGAATTAGAAAAAAATCATACTTTATTTGTTAGACGTGAAGGTAAAGTAGTTTGTAGTGGAAATTGTCGTAGTAGTTATGTTCTTGTTGAGCCTGATACTAGTAA
>Ga0208904_1002500_pt1 | contig 11541 bp, 16 predicted proteins | sample AntAceMetag02UKB_FD_184774 | JGI IMG/M metagenome (GOLD analysis project Ga0208904, IMG submission 184774) | Saline lake microbial communities from Ace Lake, Antarctica - Antarctic Ace Lake Metagenome 02UKB (SPAdes) (version 2) | ecosystem: Environmental > Aquatic > Non-marine Saline and... | reverse complement strand
CATCTCTTTTATTTCATCTATATCATGTAGAAAAAATCCATCCTCAGTGCGCTCCATTCTTTCTACATAATTGCTTTTCTCAAGCGCTTCTTTCCTCCATCTAGTCAAAGTTCTTTTTGTCAGAATCATTTTATCTATGCCCTCCTTCTTCCCCATCACTTCCTAATGGCTTAAGTAAATCTTTTGCTTCCATGTGTAAAATATCTAATCCACTTATAATGGTTCTACAAAAGTTTAACCAATTTAATGCATTTTCTCTTGTTATAGGATTGTTTAAAAGGATTGTAGATATGTTTTTGTCAATTTTTGCAGCTTCTTTATAACTATCCAATTTATACCTCCTTTAGTTTGTGGCGCATGTTTTGAATTGCTTGAACTGAACGACCAAGAAAAAAGTGAAGTTCTCGATCAGTATAATTCCATCCTTCAAGAAATTTAATCTCCCAAAGTGCCCAACGAGCTCGATGATTTCGATTCTTTTCTGGTCCTCCTGTTGAAGCATAATTCTTTTGGCGCTCAGTGGCCCGTTTCTCAGGATATTTAGCTCTATATTGCCTATCAGTCTCTGTTCTTGATCTGGCCATATTATCCTCCTTAATCTAGTTTAGTGCAATCCAACACCAGCCATAGCCCATTGCTATTCCGGCTAAGAATAAAAAGATAGCATTAAATAAATCATTCATATATCACCCCACAATTACCAAAGTTATATGTTTGTATGTCACCCCAGATTATAGTTGCCCACATTAGGCCATGCACGATTGCATGAGTTATAATTGCTGCCATTAGTTAATCACCTCTTTTCTTTTACCACACATTTATTTAACACCTCCATTATCTAACTGCTAATGGTTGACTGTTGACTGCAAACTCTGCATTAGGCAGAAACCTTGTGCCTCCGTTTGATGGGGCTTGGGAGTGCAGCTGATTGTCGAAAGCATCTTTGATTATCTCTTGGATGCTGTTTCTATCATCATTACCAATTCGGACAATCCCTGTACTGTGTACTTCTATGACTTGGGGAAAGTCAATAATAAATGTAATCCAGTCTCCTGCATATGGATTAGTGGTGTCTTCAAGTTTGTAGCTTTTCATTCTAACACCTCCCTATCATAACTAACATTCGTTTATCAATTAATTACCGAACTGTCTTTTATAGAATCTTACATGATTAGGGCTTGTGCAGAGTTTAGCCGTACAAGCATAACTACCACATTCAAGACACTTGATTCCCAATGGAGCAAGATACCTAGGAGTAAACAAAGGAGTTTCTTTGTTGATTCCTGGAGACTCATTTCCACTTGTGCAATTCCAAGTTTCTAGTCTCCATTCTCTCTTGTCAAGTTCAAAAGCATCTTCTTCCAAAAGAATTCGTCTTTCTTTGGTTTGACGATGTATTGCCAACCACACTACTTTCTTTTTCATGATGTTGCCTCCTTGTTTTTAGTTAAATACTACTCTCATTATTCTTATATTATAGCAAAAACTGTACCAAAAGAACACACGCAATGCTAGAAATAGCTAAAATACAATTATAAAGTAACCCTATAGGGCTGGGTTTATTGCGAGGGAATATTATGGGTCGTTTAAGGCTCAAAAAGTGGGGTTTTTTATCGTTTTATGAAAACTGGGTCATTTGATAGGGCTGGATTTCTTGCACGAAATAGTGTTGTCATGCTGGGTTTCTTTACGTAACGTTCATGTTCTTTAATCGTCGTTTAGAGAGCTAAAAAGTGGAATAAATGGGCTGGGTCTTCCCATCTATTCTAGGTCAAATTTGCACAAAATTTTAATTTTCATTTTCCCTGGGGATTGGCTGGGCTGGGTAATGTGCGTAAGAAAATATGGCAAAATCGAAGTGAAAAAGTGAAGGTGGAAGTAGAAAACAAAGTGAAAAGTACTTTCATTTTATATAATAAAATCAAGTACTTACATCATTTTTGGGGGCCAATATGTGTCTAAAAGTGAAAAGTGAGAACGTTTGAAACATAATATATATAAAGTATATATAGTATGCTGGTGGTTGCTGGTGGCATTATTTTTTGTACTTAATTTATTAATTTTTATATATATATCACTATTCACTTAAATATATATATAAGTACTTAATATAATTATATAAAACAATAAAATGATGGGTAAGTGGGGTAGTGATGGGAACCCGAGTCCGATTTAAACATCCTTTTGGTATTGAAACCATTCAGTCTTGCTGGATTTGCATGCCCAACTTAGCCATTCAATCCAGCATCAACAGCTTGTAATCATTTCATTTGGTGTGATTTTGATATAAAGATTGAGTCAATGATGCTGGAACTATAATGACTATAAAATTTTCTTTTGGTATTGCTGGGAATGGTATTGCTGGGAATAAGGGAAATAAAAAGGGTGCCACAATGTGGCACTTTTTAATAGATTAGCTGACTTGACACCAGTCAGTCCATTGTTGGTTAAGGGTTATTGGTTATACAGATAGTCAATCATTGCTCCGGCAACTGTTCCGCCATAACTATCTAAGCAGCCTTGAATAAATGCTTCCTTGGTTTGGTCTTGCTTACTTACTCTATAAGCTAATTCTATTAATCGCTCAAACCTGTCCCCACAGTCAGTGTTGTGAGGGTACTTGTCCATATACTCATGAAAATCTTGCATATTGATCTCCTCTCATTTTAAAGTTGGGTGCCACAATGTGGCACCCATATTTATTTATTAATCCATCAAAACTTTTTTACCATGATTGTCTGTGAATATTCTGTATCCATCAGATCTCAGGTAAGTCAATTGACTGCTCACATTCTTAGCAGTGATGCCAAGTTTCTTAGCAATATTGACAATTGAGATTGAAGAATTATTTCTCAAGATCTCAAGAACTTGAGCTTTGCGATTTGATCCATTTTGTGAACTTTCAAGTCTTGTTTGAAGTTCAAGAATAATTTGCATTTGATCTTCACATTCTTTAATCAACTCTTCTTTATTCATCTTTTTAAGAATACTCATTTTGTCACCTCCAAATTTTTTGATCAACTTAATTGTTGATCATAAATATAATATATAATAAATTTTTTGATTTGTAAACACTTATTTTTAATTATTTCTTAACGTGGTATATCACAATGTGGTACACTATAAATAATTATATTAGTACTACATTGTGGTACATTTAGTAATTAGTATTAGTAACTATTACTGATAACTAAGTACACTACATTGTGGTACACTACATTGTGGTACACTACATTGTGGTACACTACATTGTGGTACACTACATTGTGGTACACTACATTGTGATACACTACATTGTGATACACTACATTATGGTACACTACATTGTGGTACACTACATTGTGGTACACTACATTGTGGTACACTACATTGTGGTACACTACATTGTGGTACACTACATTATAGTTGCTGTTGATATAACTACTACTGATATAACTACTACTGATATAACTACTACTGATATAACTACTACTGAAGTAGTTGCTGTTGAAGCAACTCACTCTCAATCTCAATCTCGAACCTGAGCTCGAGACTTTTCTTTTAGGGGCCCCTATGTCCTTTTTGGGTTTGCAATTGTATATTAAATATTGGGTCAATTGAAAATATCCTGCCATTTTTGAGCCCCAGCATTTTACCTATCGATATACACCGATCCAGCATTACTGAACTCCAGTCCACCAAGCATTATACCAATTTCTAGTAAAATTTTGTAATAGAGAAAAAGATTTAAACGATAATAAAGACTAATACAGACAGTTCTAGCACTTGAAACGATCCTAAACGTTCAAAAAATTGGAGCCTATATACTAATATACCTTTATTTTTAAGACATCATAAAGAATTTAAACGATTATAAGCGTACCGGACTATATCCAGTCTTATTTTCAACCCAGACACGTTTTATTGTTTACAAAGTTAACAAACTATGATATAATAAGTATAGACGATTAAAAAAGGAAACAAACGATTATGCAAGACATAAATTGGGATCTAGTACAGTTTAAATACGAATTCTTGGGGTTTTCCTTAGCAAGTTTAGCAATTGAACACTGTATTTCAACTGCTGTCCTAGACTACAATGCAAAAAACTGGAAACAAATTTCTTTGGAACAAGATGATTTAATAGATATAAGCGAGATTAAATCTATTGATGATGTTTTAAATAAATTAAGCAAGCAAACAGTAAGTCAAACTCAAGCCTTCTCAATCCTCAAACAAAAATACCTTGGCCCTAAATTCATAGAATTAGAAACTATACTCCTCCATAAAGCAATTTCTATTGCTTCTAACCTCAAAGAAAATGATAAAGGATCAGCAAGTACCTTAAAACATTTAGTGGATGTTTTAACAAGTTTGATAGATCGAAATCCAATGCTAAATCCTGATGATGTTGAGGATGGAGATGGAGATAAAACTTGGGAAATTAAAGTTATCCATTCAACAGAAAACACTGTTGTTGATTCTCCCGATAAAGAGGAATGCGATGATAGTAAAAATGGGTGAGCGAATTTTAATGATCGATGATGCATTAAATGAAAATGATGCATTTAGATATTTACCTAGTTATTTTGATTGGGTTGAAATAATATTAAATAAGGATACAAAAATAAGTGGCCCTACAACTTCAAGTACCAGAAAAACTGTGTCCATTTGTAACTAGACCTAAGCGATATAAAATTGCTTATGGTGGTAGAGGTGGCGCTAAATCAATGACTTTTGCTGGTATGCTTGCTCAAAAATCCCAAGTTGAAGGAGCATTAGTAGGTTGTTTACGTGAGTACCAAAATTCAATTGAGGAAAGTGTTTTTGCATTACTCAAGTCAGAGATTAAAAGACTTAAAATCCCTGGCTTTAAGAACTTCAACAATAAAATTGAACATAAAAGTGGTGGCGGTTTTCGTTTCAGGGGACTAGCACGGTCTATTGAAGCCATTAAATCAATGTTTGGCTTCAAGTACTTTTGGCTGGAAGAGGGTCAGTTTATCTCAGAAGATAGTTTACGAATTCTTACTCCAACCCTCCGGGAGGAGAATTCTGAATTATGGATATCTGCCAATCCCATGAGTAAAGCTGACCCCTTCTCCCAACGATTTATTGTTCCATACCAAAGAGAACTGGATAAGTATGGATTTTATGAAGATGACTTACATTATATTGTAAAAATCAATTACAGTGATAATCCATGGTTTCCTGCCGAACTTGAAGCCGAAAGACAAAATGACTTCAAAACTCTTCCAAGAGCCCTTTATGATCATATTTGGGAAGGTGCTTACAATGACTCAGTGGAGAATGCTTTAATAAGTGCTCTTTGGTTTGATGCTTGTGTTGATGCTCATATAAAGTTAGGTTTCAGTCCTCTTGGTATACGAATGTCTTCTCATGATCCTTCAGATGAAGGAGCTGATGAGAAAGGTTATGCCTTTAGACATGGTTCTGTTGTTTTGCAAGTTGAAGAAAAGGCAACAGGGGACATTAATGAAGGATGTGATTGGGCGACTGGCCTTGCCATACAGAATCAATCGGATGGGTTTGTGTGGGACTGTGATGGAGTGGGGATTGGCTTGAATAGGCAGGTTAGCCTGGCGTTTGGTGGTAAACCTGTGAGATTAGAACAGTATAAAGGGTCTCAGACACCAGAGTATCCTGAATCAATTTATGAACCAATAAATTCTGAAAGAGTAAATATATCCTCTATACAAAACCAAAAGAAAAATAAAGAAGTCTTTAAAAATATGAGGGTTCAGAAGTACTTTGAACTCAGGAATAGGATTTTCCGAACTTATGAGGCAGTAGTTAAAGGGGTATATCATGATCCGGAAACCTTAGTATCTTTTTCTTCTGGTATAAAAAATCTTCATAAACTTAGATCAGAGTTATGTAGATTACCTGTGAAGCCTAATTCAAATGGAATGTTGGATTTATATTCTAAAGAAATCATGAAAACTAAGTTTAAAATTGACTCTCCAAATTTAGGTGATTCTGTTAAAATGCTGTGGAAAGTCCCAAAAATGGTAAATGTAGGAACAGCACAACGACCTGCACCAATTAGAATCATTGGTTCAACATATAAAGATCAGAAACAGCGACAGTATAGGAGCAATAGAAGACATGCCTCTTGAATTAAAACAATTAAAAGAAATGCACGATAAAGCTTTTATGGCTAACCAAATTCCAAGAGAAAGATCTTCGAATGATTCTGTATTCTATTGGATAACACAGTGGGATGATGATATTCTTCAATCTACTCAATTAACATACCGTGGTGAATTTAATGTATTACGAAAAGCTGGCAGACAAATTCAATCTGATTTAGCTTCAAATCCTGTTCAAGTGGATTTTGTGCCTATAAATGAAACACGAACTGATTCAGCAGAACTTGCAGATGGACTGTATAGGGCAGGACTTCAAAAGAATACTTCTATAGAAGCATTTGAGAATGCTGAAACAGAAACTATTGTTGGTGGTGTTGGTGCTTGGTTATTATACACAAAGTATGAAAGTAAAAATATCAACAATGATAAACAAGTTATTCTCCGTAAACCAATTTATGAAGCCAATAATACTGTATTTTGGGATCCAAACTCAAAACTCTTAGATAAATCAGATGCAGTATACTGTTCTGTTTTAACAGCTTATACAGAAGAGGGTTATAAGAAATTAGTAAAAGATCTTACTGATGAAGAACTCGATCATATAGATGCCAGTTCTTTTAAGCATCCTGAACATTCTTATACCTTTCCATGGGTAGGTGGACATGGAAAACAAATCTATGTAACAAGTTTCTATCACGTTGAAGAAATTAATGATACTATTATCACATTGGAAGATCCTTTTGGTGAAACTCATGAATTATACGAATTAAATTTAAAAGATGTGATGAATGAATTCCTTGATGCTGGTTATTCGATAGCATCTGAAAGAAAAATAAAAAGAAATATTATAACCAGATATGTGGCTTCTGGTGCTAAAATAATCAAGAAAGAAAGAATAGCAGGTCAATATATCCCGGTAATTCCAAGCTATGGAGAACATGCTGTTGTCGAGGGAGAAGAATACTGGGAAGGCATAACAAGATTAGCAAAAGATCCACAACGTTTAAGGAACTTTGCATTTTCTTATATGGGTGATATACTATCAAGATCACCGAGGCAAAAGCCAATATTCTGGCCGGAACAAATTCAGGGTTTTGAGGATATGTACTCAGAAAGTGGAATAGATAATGCATATCCATATTTACTTGCAAATAGAAAAACAGCAGACGGTGAAGAATTACCACCTCAAGCAATAGGTGTTATGCCTGAACAACAAATGCCTACTGCTCTTCCTTTGGTATTGGCTCAAACTAGAGATGCTGTTACTGATGTAGCTAATCCAGGAGTTCCTGATAAAGTTGCTGAACCTGACATTTCAGGTAAAGCTGTTCAAAAGTTGGAAGCTAGAATTGAGCGTCAATCAATGAGATTCCAAATTCACATGAAACATGCAAAACGCAGAGATGGTGAAGTTTGGATTTCTATAGCTTCTGAAGTTATAGATACACCGAGAAAAGTTCAAGTTGAGTTAGCTGATGGTACCAAAAAAGAAACTCAAGTAATGGATACCAAAATAGATGGACAGACTGGTAATATAGTTACTATTAATGATTTAAGAAGAGCTGAGTTTGAGGTTTATTCCAAAATAGGTCCTGACTATTCTAGTCAAAAAGAACAGACAATTGATAGACTAGAAATGCTAATGATGCAAATGGACCCTGCAGATCCAGTAAGAAAAGCTCTTCAGCTTAAAATATTAGCTCTCACAGATGGTGTTGAGTTTGATGATGTCAGAGATTACGTAAATAAACAGTTAATGATAATGGGTATTAGGAAACCTCAAACACCTGAAGATGAAGCTTTCATGAAACAGGTACAGGAGCAACCAAAAGAACCAGACGCTGCTATGGTACTGGCAAAAGCTGAAGAACTTAAAGGTCAGGCAGATATCATACGAGAAAAACGTGAAGGAATAGGAATGCAGCTTGATAATGAAAATGCAAAAGCAGATCATGCAATTGATATGTTCAAGGCCCAAACTGATCGGATGAAGGTACAAGTTGCAGCACATGAAGCTGGTGCAAAAATTGAGAAAACAAAAATTGAAATAGGTAGTATGAAGCTTGATGATGAAATTAAAGTTATCGAACTTCAAAGACCCCGGGCTGTTACAGGTAAATCAGGAAATGCTTGAAGGATTAAAAAATATGTGGTTTAAAGAACTGCAACCATTGCCAGAATCGGCTGAAGGATCTGGTGTTTGGCCATTTACTGGTAATCCTAGAGCGTGGATTGATAAATCAGATCCTAATTATACACCATCAATTTATGCTGATAGGCCATCAATAGATGTAACAGGAAGTGGTGTAATTAATCCTGTTGGTGGTGCTGCTAAAGGTATTGCATCTAAATTAAAAGGTAAACTTACTAAAAATCCAAAGACATATTACCATGGGACTAAAGGTAAATTTTCAGGATCTTTCTCTATTGGTAAGGCTGGATCAGCTACAGACCCTGGATGGATGGGAAAGGGTTTTTATTTTTCCGAGAGCAAAGCAAGAGCGACTCAATACGCCAAAAAGGGTAAAGGAGAAGTTGTAGATGTTTCTCTTAATATTAAAAATCCAATAAAAGGAGAAAGTGAGTTATATGACAAAATATCATCTAAGATAGACTCCAGATTAGGTGGTACAGAGAGAGCTGAGGCCATGAGAAGCAAGTTAACCGAATTGGGGTATGATGGAGTAATAGTTAAGGACTCTGACGGGTTTGAAGAGATAATGGTACTCAATGTGGATCAAATAATTCAAGGGGGTAGTGTAATTAATCCTGTTGATGGTAAATCATTAGCAGATGAGATGGGTTTGAGGTATTTAGGAGAGGCAGATGGCCTTGAGTATTTTGGTATGCCAGTACCCAAAAAGAGTGGAGGCATGAGCGAAACCACCATAGCAACAAAGGGAGTTAATAAAGAACAGCTTATTGAGAAAATAAATAAGACTAACGAGGCATTCAGAGGAAACCATCAGATATCAAATCCAATAGAAGATTTAGATACTTTAATAAAAGAAGTTGATAATTTAATAAAATAGCGGAGGCGACCCGATTAAACGCAAAACCCGCAGGGGGAACCTGATTAGCCTTTGCAGATAAGGAGAATATCTGAGATGACACCTGAAGAACAAGCAGCAGCAAAATTGGCAGAGGACGAGGCGGCTAAAATCGCAGCAGATGAAGCTGCAAAATTGGCAGATAAAGAGGAGCCTGAATTAGATGATGATGGCAATCCTATTGTGCTTGAGCCGGAACTCGAACCGTGGATGAAGGAAGATGGGGAGCAGGACCTTGACGATCCTTCCAAACAAGTACCTGTTGGAAAATTTGTCAGTGTTAAGAAAAAGCTGAAGGGCCAAATCTCTGATCGTGATGAAGAGATCGAACGTTTGAGACAAGAACGGGATGAGGCCCTTAAACAGAAACCAAAACCTGAAACAGTTTTGGTCCGTCCAAAGAAAATTGACTTTGACACTGATGAAGAATTTGATGAAGCCTTTGATAAGTATAGTCTAAACCGGACTGAAGAAACAATCAACAGAACTCGGTTAGAAGACCAACAGAAAGTAAGGCAACAACAGGCACAACAAAAACTTGTAGAGGCCGTTGACGGCCATTATGAGCGAGCTGAAAAGCTTATTGGTGAAAGTGGTATTACACCTGAAGTATACAAGGTTGCTGATACTACAGTTCGAGCAGCAGTTGAGGCCATAAACCCAAACTTGGGTGATGTGATCGTGGATCAAGTTATCTCAATTTTGGGGGATGGCTCAGAAAAAGTTCTTTATTACCTTGGCCGGAATAAAGTAGCGCTTGCTAAGTTTCAAAACTTACTGGCAACTGACAAATCTGGCATGAAGGCTGCTGTTTATTTAGGACAAGAAAAACAACGATTAACAAAACCAATAAAACCACGGAGCAACGCACCGAACCCGGTAGTTGATATTAAGGGCGACGAGGTACTAACAGGGGCAGAAGGAAGATACAAAAAGAAATATGATGCCGCTAAAGGAAACTTGCAAAAAGCGTATAATATCAGAAAAGAAGCCAAGGCTGCGAATGTGGATGTCTCTACGTGGTAAAAGAAAGGAATAAATTATGGCACTTGCAACAGGAAAAATAGCTGTAGTAATGTTTGAAAAGGCTATGGAAACACACGAGCATCAGATGGATATGCTCGATATGACCTCTTTCCATCAACCGGATGGTGGGGGTATGCAAAACCAGGGAAATTTCATTTGGTACCCGGTTCAGCAGTATGCACCATTGATTTCTGGCTGGGATTTGTCTGGTCAGGAAACAGGCATTATCGAAGAAACTTATCCGGCCTTGCTCGGTACTCCGTCCAATGATTTTGTAAAAATGCGGGCAGACGACATGCGGACAATGCGATTCTGGGAAGATCGTTCTAAAGAGTCTGGAAAAACCCAGGCTACAGATCTTAACAAAAAGATTGCAGAAGCAATCCGGACACAAGGATCCATGTTTTATCGGTCCAATGTGACTAGCGGGTATGAATTTATCGCTGAAGCCCAGGCCATGATGAATGAACGGCAGCAAAGGACCACTCAGCGGTATTTTGTTTTGAATGATCGAGATACACTTTTGTTCTCGAAGGATCTGGCCGCAAGGCAAACCCTTCAGGGCAAAGCTGCTGATACATGGAAAACTGGTCAGATCGGTGCAAATATTGCAGGGTTTGACGTTTTCACCGGATCATTTTTGCCGAACATTACTGGTGCAGCGGATGATGATGCAACCATAGATGGAGACCAGGCGTTTGTACCTGAAGGTGGAACTGTTAATGCTACCACCGGCGTTGTAACCAATGTCGATTATCGGGAAGCCACTCTTACCATAGATGATAAGGGTGATTTAGCGGTAGGTGATAAAATTACCTTACAAAATGCTGCTGTTGATATTAACTCTATCGGGTTAGCAGATAAAGTTGATACCGGACAAGCCATGATATTCACTATCATTGAGCTAACTTCTGCTACTGCGATCAAGGTTTATCCTAAACCGATTGCAGCGGATCAGGCTGGAATTACAACTTTGGAAGCGGCTTATGCCAATATTCATACAGCCATTTTGACCGGTGCTACAATTACTCGATTGAATATTGATGCTTCCAACAAAACGAATCTTTTTTGGGATAAATCAGCAATTGAGGTTCTCGGTGGGACAATTCCGGCAGAACTCTTTAAACAGTTTGACGGGATGAAGGTAATCACGGATACCATGAAAAACGGTCTGAATATGTATCTAGTTTATGATGGTAACATTGACACTATGACCTTTCGTTTCAGACTCTTTACATGGTATGGGATTACAGTTAAGAATCCTTCTAATTGTGGAGTGGCTGTAACTTATTAATCTAACAACTTAACTTCTACCTAAGTGGGGGGAGCAGGTGTAGCCTCCCCCCACTTCTGAACAAAGGAGAATATAATCA
>Ga0208904_1002498_pt1 | contig 11545 bp, 13 predicted proteins | sample AntAceMetag02UKB_FD_184774 | JGI IMG/M metagenome (GOLD analysis project Ga0208904, IMG submission 184774) | Saline lake microbial communities from Ace Lake, Antarctica - Antarctic Ace Lake Metagenome 02UKB (SPAdes) (version 2) | ecosystem: Environmental > Aquatic > Non-marine Saline and... | reverse complement strand
AGATGTTATCCATCCCCAGATATTTAAAAAGAATTTTGAAAATCCAGATTTTATTTCTGGTTGGTTAGGGTCTGTGATTAAATCTCCATCATCAATACATAGGCTATCTTTGTTGGGGTTATTGGTATATTCACATCCATTATGCTCAATATATTTTCCTTCGTCACAAAAATTTTCTCCGTATTCTCCTTCATCGCACCATCCATTTGAGATTTGTCTATCAAGAACCTCGTCACAACCGTTTAAACCAAATAAATTTTCATCACTTAAATAATAATCACAATAACACCCATTATTATATTCGCAGTTTGTAAAATACACAACCATTCTTTCACTTGAATCATCAATAATTCTGTTATGGACTTGAGTTACTGAACACCCAGAATTTCCAACATAGACAGCTTCACAGACAGCTTCTGGCATACCTACTTGGTCGAGATTAAAAATAGTTAGAAAAAGGCTGTCATCTTTTATTTCTTCATTTCTTAAAATTCTTGCGTCTACCATTGACACCATTAATAAAGAGAAAATTAGAACTGCTGCGAAAACACTTAAACATTTTTTCATCGTCCAAATACCTCTTTTATTTTTGAGCCGAAGAAAAAGAAAATTGCAGAGCCAATAAGAATAATCCAAAATAAGAAACTACCAATGAACAAAAATAATAGTAATGCGATAGCACCTCCAATTATTAAAGAGATTATCCATTGTGTAGTTACTTTATCAGAAAGAGCATTATTGCCATCTAACAAATTTTTAGAGAATAGAACTGTGAACAAAGCACCTAATCCGACTAATACTAATTTGAGTATGGAGAAAAAACTAAATATTCCAGAGAATAAATCCCCAAAAAAGTTTCCTACTGCTGTGAAAGGATTAGAGAAAAAGTTTTTTATTTTATTCCACATACTGATAGTCGTGTCTTCATCTTCACATTGTAAGTCGCTATTACAAAATTCTCCTACGTCACATTTCTTAATTGTTGTCGTTCCAGTTCCAGCAGTATTACATCTTTTTACAACTTCTACAGTTCCAGAGGTAGAACAGAATCTCGCATTTGCTTCACATACTGTTTGGGGTTTTACGCAAACACCAACTGTCTTTTTTATTGTTCCAGCAGTTGTCTCGGCGTAGATTACGCACCTATCAGTCTGAACTTTATTAGCAGAAGCACTTAGTGGAATATATCTTGTAACACTCTCTCCAACGTCAATACTCACTTCGATGTTTCTTGTTGTAGTAAATGGGTCTGAACATTCTGCATAAAGATTAACTATTCCTCTCTCGTCGCCAACATTTTCAATAACCACACCTATCGAACCATCATCTCCAGTTTCAAAACATTCTGAATTTGCGTCGTATAATTTAATCTCTGGGGATGGTGTATAAATAGTTAGACTATCAGCTTTAATATAGACTGATGTTAATGGGAATTGGACATAATCCTCTAATTCGACTTCAACGACTGCATTACTCAAACTTGTTTTCCCATTAATATCTCCAAACTTCTGATTCTTTTGAATATCCTTAACAACATCATTAATATAATCTAATGCTATGATTCTTTCATCCCTATCTTTTGTAGCTAAAGAAATTAGTGCTGGTTTATATTGTGCGTAAGCGTCAGCATTTCCGACCTTCCAATTACCATTATCATAATAAGTCATATAAGGGTCTTTATCTGGACAAGATTTTCCAGAAACTAAATTACCTTGCCAAACAGCGTATGCAAAATCTCCGATTTGACCCTTTCCACTTCCAGTTAAAGAATTAATTGTTTTCGTTGCTACTTCATTTGCAGTTTCTATTTTTATTGTATATTCACTTTCTATATCTGGGCTACTCAAATCTCCTACCGCCATTTTTGTCGCAGAACCAATAACCCAACAAGCGTCTCCACCAAGCCAAGAACTATCCCTACCGTAATATAATGTTTTTCCAGTTCCAATCTGGTCTTCCCATTCATCTTTTGCGTCGGCAGAACTTGGACTTCTAAAACAATCCCAAGTAACCATTCTTAACTCATCTAAAATAAAATCATTTGAACTCGCACCAGTAATATCATAATTACAACTTTGCTTCGTGTAATCAACGTCTAAATCAAAACCATCCTCTACTTTTTCCCCAGAAGCGTCCTCAATATCTGATGGGGAGAACGAACCGAAATAAGATTGCCCTAAACCACCAGACCTAAATGTAACCAAAAAGGCTTCTCCGCTTAGATGAGGATTAGAAGATTTAAGATTCGCAGAAGAAATTGAAAGAGTTGAAGAACCACTTATTGTTGAAAGTAGAACCTTAGCGGATAAGGGGGTAAAAATAAAGATACCAGCGACGAGAACTGCGATTATTACCAATGATAAAATTACTTTCATAGCAGTATTGTCCATTTCTCTTCCTCGTAAAACCATAGTATTCTTAATACTAATTACTATATAAAGAAGAGCATACTAATTTAGTATGTAATCTGATAAAATTCCCATTCATCTTTTGTCTTAACTAATATAATATCTGTTAATTTATATCTCTTACCTTTAGCAGTTATCGTCGCTGTTTTAGAAAATTTAGAGAACTCTCTGTTTAAAATATATGTTTTTTTGCTATCTATTTCATCTTCAAAAATCAAATTATCATAATTTAATTTAATTATGCTTTGCCTAACTGGAGAAGATTTTTTAGAAATTTCTTTGGAAGAAGTTAATCTAGGATATAAGCTTTTTGTAATAGAATAAATTGTTTGAGGTTCGGTAGAGTAAAATAAAACTTTTAATACTTTTAAATCATTATTATTTAGTATCATTATTATTTCCTCTCAATTAATTCGGCTTTTTTGGTTTTAGGATTAATTTTTCTAATATACGTTTTATATAATTTAGGGATTTGCCTTTCATTGAAACCAGATTTTGCGTGTTTTGTTCTTGAAAAATATGGAGATACTAATTTTAATTTATGTTTTTTCAAAAAATCATTAATTACTTTCATATATTCCTTTCCCATCTCGCTGTTTTTTGGAAATTCTAAACCATATATATTCCCGTCGGCAGTTGCAGAACCGATAGGAGTAATTTCCTTATTATAAATTCTATACTTTGCCATGCAATAACCAAATACTTAAAGTATTTAAATCTTTGTGTTTATTATGGATTTCTTCAAATTGTGATGAAAAGGCAAACATTTAAATACTTTAAATACTACAATTAATTATGGAAAATAAAAACCTAATATTGAAGGTCTATGAGAATAAAGTCTCTGGACAAAAATTGGTCTGTATTCCGAAGAAGGAAAAGATTGAGGCTGGAGAACTTGTTAAGATAACAAAAGTTAAGATAAAAGAAGAATCTGATTAAAATCAAAACATTTAAATACTTAAAGTATTTAGAAGTATTAGATAAAATGGCAACACAAACAAACAAACAAAATGGAAAAGAAAGAATTATACAAATACGTAGGGCGTAAAGTATTTTTAATGCTTACCTCTGGATTCAAATATAAATTCGACTTAGAAGAAGAATTTATAGGAGAGAATGGTTTATCATTTGATGATAAGTTTGGGAATCCTGTAAATTTCGATTTCTCTGCAATTAATTTTATAACAATCTCAAGGGATGATAGGGGTGTCCAAAATGGTTAATTCAGAAATAAGTTTAGAAGAAAGAAAACTCCAGGCTGAATGGTTTGTAGCACAAAGTATTTTCGGAGAATTATCAACTAATGACTGGTCTAAAGAATCTTATGATAAATATTCTAAATCTGGTATGTTTATGGGGCAAGATGGAAATAGTAGAATCTCTTGGGAAACTTGGAAAAGATATTTTAACGAGAACAAAGAAAGTATTATTGAAAGATTTGAAGAGGTTAGGGATTTAGATGGAAATATTATCCAAAAAGAAAGTTTTGGTAAGTTAAAAAATGAAGTTTTAGTTTGTTTAAACACTAAACAAAGAAATGAAGCTACTGAATTATTGGTAGAGCATATCTTATCAAAAAATCACGTTTATACTACAAGAAATGATGACAAGGAAGAGGTTTATATTTATTGTGATGGGATTTATGTTCCACAGGGAAAAACATATATTCGAGAAATGGTTAGGATTGTATTAGGCGAAGCATACACAAACCAAATTTATAATGAAGTTTTATCTAAGATTGAAGCTGATACTTATATCGAGCAGAAAGAATTTTTTGCGATTAATAATATTTGGGAACTCCCTGTCCAAAATGGAATCCTTGATTTGAAGACACGAGAGTTAAGTGAGTTTACTCCAGATAAAATATTCTTTACTAAACTTCCTATGAAATATGACGCAGAGCAGAAATGCGAAGCAATTGATAGACATTTTAGAGAAGTTCTTGCGACAGAAGAAGACGCTGTTGTTATGGAAGAAGTTTTTGGGACTTTATTATTAAAAGAGTATCGAATTGAAAAGGCGATTATAATGTTAGGAGATGGTAGAAATGGAAAAGGAAAAACGATTACTCTAATGAAGAATTTCGTTGGTGTTGGTGGATATAGTGCCGTAGCATTAAAAAATATGAGAGAAGATAATTTTAGACTTTGTGATATGTTTGGTAAATTAGTTAATCTGTCTGGGGATTTAAGTAATACGAGTTTGAAAGATACTGGTTGTTTGAAAATGTTGATTGGGCGTGACCCTATAAGTGGAGATAGAAAACATAAGGATTCTGTTGAATTTGTAAATTATGCTAAAATTATTTTTGCGGCGAATGAGTTGCCAAGAGTTTATGATAGCACAGATGGATTTTGGGATAAATGGGTTCCCTTCGTATTCCCTTTTAAATTCATAACACAGGAAGAATATGACACATTAAGTCCAGAGGAGCAAGAAAATAAGAAAATCATTGACCCAGACCATATAAGTAAAATAAATACACCAGAGGAGATGACAGGGCTGTTAAACAGGGCATTAGATGGACTTGATAGGACTTTAAAAAACAATAATTACTCTCATAGCCCAAGCGGAAATGATGTTAAAAGTTGGTGGATTAGAAAAAGTGATAATTTCGCTGCATTTTGCACAGATTGTATTAAGGGAGAATATGATAGTTTTATAACAAAGAAAGAATTACAGAGCAAATTCTCTAAGTATTGTAAGGCAGTTAAGTTAAATGGTGTGTCTCCTAAGTCTATTATTGCTACGATGGAAAATGAATTTGGAAGTATTGCTACTCGAAAATATGTTGAAGTTAGTGATGGAAGTTCCTTCCCAACTAAAACACAGGAAGAGGTTTGGGAAGGAGTTGAGTTTAATGAGAATGTTGATGATTTTATTAAAAATCTTAAAAATAATTCAAATAAGGGGAATAAGGGGGGTTTTTCAACTTTCCATAGAAAATTAAATTCCCTAGTAAAACCTAAAAACGTCCCTTATTGCACTAATTTATCAAAAAATGATGAATTAGAAGAAAATCAGGAAGAATTAATAAAACCAGAAATTAAACCAAATTGTAGGGTTTTAGCAGATATTCCAGACTTTGCAGACCCCACAAATCCCGAAAAAACAATCAGCTTGAAACAATGGGATGAAGTAAAATTAAGTGATGAAGCGTTAAAAATATTGCTAAAAGATGGGAGAATTGAAAGAATTTAAAATGGCTAATTTATATTCTAAGTGGGAATTGAAGCATTTGAAGTGGAAGTTGATGAACCAAGAAGGGCTTAGTGAAAAACAAGCAAGTGATAGGATAGCGGAATTATTAGATTTCTCTCAAAGTCTTCATAAAGAAAATTCTAAAAAACAAAAAAATGAATAAACCAAGAAAATTAAGCAAAGAGAGAATAGCTATGAGAGGATTAAAGTGTTTAGTCTGTGGTAAAAGAGCCTGTGGAATAATCAATCGTAAAGCCTATTGTAAAAAACATTTTATACGAAATAGAAAAAGGGGGAATATTTATTATGGAAAATAATTGGTTAGAACTTATCAAAAGCAAAGATGAAATTATAACAAAACTTCAATCAAGACTTAATTCTTCAGAAGAAAATCATCAACAAGAAATACAAAAAATATTATTAGAAAAAGAAAAATTAATCACAGAATCAAAAAAATATACTATTGGCTCTGGTTTCTTAGATAACGAAAAAGATATTGAAGCAAGAATGACGACATTAAATTATCTTCCAACTTTTAGAAAACTAAATAAAAAGATTATCAATTCTAAAGAGAATTTAGAATCAATAAAAAAAATAGGACATTTTGATTATGCCCTTAAAGTAGACTTAGAAGAGTTAATCAAATTCAAAAATACTATCGAATTATTATCTGGAATAAAACGTAACAATTCTCTTAATATTGATTCTGATGTGGATTTTAAGATGTGGATTTTAAGCATTTTAAAACAATTATTACAAGAATTTTCTAATGAAGAAAATTTAGATGTTGTCTTTATTTTAAGAAGATTTATTTTTAATGTAATGGATATGATTAATTTAGAATTAAACAAAAACAACTTACATCTCCAAAGCAATAAAATTAATTCAATTATTTCACTAAAACAATCTCTTTATGAGTTCTACGAAAAATCAGAGATATTAGAAAATACGCCCTCTACCGAAACTCGACTATCAATAGATGGAGATGATAAATATGAGGAATTTCCAATAAACCAACAAAAAATCTCATCCTTAGAAACAAAAATATACAAAATACTAATTAATATAAAAACTAAAATTAATATTATTTGCGATGAATTAGAAAGGTTATTGGTTTCAAAAGGAGAAATCCATATTAGTAAATTAGAATCTCCAAATCTTAAATCTTCCCCAATTAAACCAAATACTAAAAACAAAGATTTATTAATAGAAGAATGATTAATAAAGATTATAGTTTGATAATTAAGTATCAAATAAAAAAATAACAATGGAAAAACAAAGATTTTTAAACAGAAACGGACTACGAGTTGATATGCTTTATGCACCATATATGATGGAAAGTTTAGTTACCTCAACAAAGATTAGCCAAGGAAGTTGGGTCACTTCAAGGAAAATAAAAACAGTTACTTCTCACATCCAAACAAGCGACGCAACTGCTTCAAAGAGAATAGAATACTTAGTAAAGCGTGGATTTTTGAAAAGAAGAAAAATGTCTGATGATGACAAACTTAATCGATACGGAACGAAATGGAGAACTGATTATATTTATTCACTCGGTTCAGTTGGAAAGAAATATTTGAGAGATTGGGGAAGTTTTACTAATCCAGATGGTTGGTTAATGAGAGACATTAACGGCGAAGAAAGATTAGAACACAAGAAGGTTGAGATGGTATTACAAGCAAAAGAAAAAGAAGAAAAGGAGTTCGTCGAAACTGAAGAGTTCGGCTATTATGTAAAATGAATGAAACTTATTTAATGTGGGGAATAGTTGGGTTTTGCGTTCTTATGTTTTTATTAGTTGTATTTTTACTATCTAAAAAAGATGATTATGATGAACCTTCCCAACAAAGCAGCGGACGTTTGTTCAAGATTAAAAAAACGAGAGAAGGTTCATGGGAAGGAAAACATGGAGACATTTGTTTCTCTGGAGAAAATCCAGATTCAGTAATCTCAAAAATAAATAATGCGTTTGGAGTAAGAAAATGAACCTCAATAATTTTTCCAAAATTAGCATTATAATTTTATCAATAATTTTAATTCTTATAACTTGTTTTTTAGTTTTCGCAAATACAAACAATCCCTATTATGAAAATAAACCAACTTCTAAAAACGATATAATTTCAAATTGTGAAGACCTCGATTTAAACGCCACAGCATATTGTCTATCGAGCAACATCAAAACATTTTACAATTATAACTCAACAACTGGCAGTATAGCTGAAACCAACTCTTTCGATTTTATGTTTGAATATGGTGGTAATTGCGTAAACTGGGCGAATCTTTACGAAGACCTAATTAGAAATTTAAGATTTTCTTCAAAACAAATAAGTTATAATCATCATAGATTTTTGGTAATCTACAAAGGAAAAAATGCCTGTATTTTAGACCAAGTAGTAACTCCAATCTGCGGAGATAGAGAAACCATAATAGAAGATTATAAAAATGAATTAGCCGTTAATAAAGTATCAACAACGAGTTCAAGAGAATCATTAATTAAAGCATCAACGGAAATAAATCGAGGATGAGTAGAAAGGTTTAAATACTTTTAATACTTAAATAAAATATGGAAAATAACATCTCAACTAAAGTAGGTAAGATTCTGTTTAATAAGAAAAATTTAATTAAAATTTCATTACTTTTTGTGCTGGTAATATCAATTATCTTCATAAGCCATAGTGTTTCTGCGTTTGGACAATTACAATTAGGAAATGAAGTAGACCCAATATACTCAAGTGAGAACTCAACAATCTCTCGTTCTGGGGTGTCCGTATGTCCTTCAAACTATGTTTTAATGAACATCATAAGTAATTCAAGCGGAGTTTTTGGAGATTGTGTAAATTCTTCAGAGTTTAACATCAACAACTCCGAATACCTACAAGGTTACACCCCAACAACATTAAAGAATTGGATTCAAGGATTATTAAATTCAATCTTCGCACCAATAACAGAACCATTATCCTTACACCTTAATGGAGATAACTCACCGACAGCTACAATAGATTGGGATGGACAAGATTTAATTAATGTTAGTAATTTAAAGACTACTTCTCTTACTGTAGGTACTGCGAAAATTACAAATTTAATTGCTAACGGAGTTAATATTTCTAATTTATCTAATGAATATGTTCCTTATACTGGTGCTAATGCTAATGTTGATTTGGGGATTTATGATATAACAACAACAGGCGAAGCAACAGCCGATAGAGTTAATACAGATGATTATGCAGTAGCAAGTGATGACTTTAGTTATCTTGCAAGTGCTCTTCTGAGTGGAGATGCTAGAAGAGGTATGCTTCCTTTAATGATGGATTTGTATTCTGACGCTTTGGCTTTTCGAGGTATTAGTGCTTTAGAATATTATGATTATGGCACTACCGCATGGGTTGCATGGGGTGGTGAAACGGGGCAAGAGTTATTAGATGGTAATTCTAATACATATTTTGAAGCAGATTACACTCATAGAAAATGGAGAATAACAATCCATACAAATACATATCTTATGGCAGGAATGGTTTTTTGTGAAAGGTCTTGGGATGGTAATGGAGCAGCAGGAAGTGGAGCTAATGGATTTGATTTAATAGTTGAAACTGATACCATTGCCGCATTTACTTCTCCAACAGAAAAAGGAACTGCAACTTATACAACTAACACAGGCACATCTGTTAATAGTATGTTACTAATTAATGCTCATGTAAATGAGGCTTATTGGAGATTTACTTTTGATGGCTCTGCTACTATGGACCATGCGGATGATGTTATGTTGTTCCATAATTTAAAAATGCTGACTTCTGCTAATTTGAATAGAGGAACTTTTAGAGGAAACCCTTGGGCTACTTCTTATGATAAGGCGGTAACTTTTGAAGGAGCCATAACCACAACAGAAAAAGGAACATTTGGTTCTTTAGATGTAGACACTTTAAATTTTAATGGAAATGTTATAAGCGATAGCACAGGCACGATAAGTTTTGATGATGAGGATATTACAACAACAGGCGATGTTTCTGGTGCAACTTTAACTGCTGGAAATGGTTTTACAGGTTCTTGTGTTAATGTAACATATTCGGGAGGTATAGCTATAAGCTGTAACGATTAATGAAAAAAGAAATAAGGATTGGTATTGCATTAGGAGTTTTATTTTGCGTAGCTATATCTCTCGGCGTGATGGTTAGTGCCGAACAAGTTGTTTTTAACAATGACGGAGACATCTCCATTATAGATAATTGGAAAGATGTCTCTGGCAGTCCTCTAACATCCGCAACTTGCACATGGTATTTATATAACTCATCTGGAGACATCATTCAAAATGGCTTACATTCAGAAATAGCACCAGGAATTTTCAACTTTACAATAAACCAAATAACAGAACTCGGAACATACCCATTGCTTTTTAATTGCACTAAAGACGGATATAATGGAATTTCTACTAAGGATTCAATAAGAATAGTAGACGAGATTTCAGAAGATTTCAAAGATACCCTCGACCAAATAAATTCAACTACAGAAGAAAATAATGAATTAAACGAAGAAATTAACGAAACGACCCACATGACTTACGATTTACTAAGCAACGAATTAAACGAAACACTAACTTCAATCTTAAATAATACTGACTTCTCAAAAGAATATCTAATTAACATAAGTTCGAGTGTAGAATCAATATTAGAAAACACAGACTTAATAGTTACAAAATGGGGCGGTGACGACGCTGATGAGATTATTGATGACATCTCAACCCTAAATAGACGGATTAATAATTTAGAACTTACTTTTAGTTATGTGTCCTCGGGGGAGATGAAAAATAAAATTGACAACATAGTCGGCACAGCACAAGATACCTACGATAAAATAAACGTCCCAGAAGAAGTATTAGATATTTGGACTTGGTTATGGTATATTGGAATTGGACTAATTGCACTCGTAATTATCATATCACTATTCTCTTCAAAAAAGAAAGATAAAAAAGAAACATGGCAACCAAACAATTTAATCCCAAGACGATGAACAAAAAAGCAATAATAAAATTTTCTGTAATAGTAATTTTGTCGCTATTCTTAGTTGTTGCTCTTTTTAGTATAAGTTATAATGTTTCTGCGAACAATAATATCAATAAAAAGCAATGGATACCTAACGATTATTATTTCACAAGTGAAGATATACAAGCAGACAATTTTTGGATAAATAAATATTATGATTCTTCTTATAGTCAAGTAGTTAGTAAAATTTCTCTACAACTAAACAATTCAAATCAATATCTTAAAAACAAAAAAGAGCAAATAGTAATCGCTTATCCTAAAACTCAAACTTTTTTAGATTTGAAAATTATTCCAATGAATACTGAAAATGTAGAAACAGAAAAGAAAGATAAAAAAGAAAAGCTAGATAAAACAGAAAAGAAAGATAAAACTAAAAACCAAAAAGATTCAGAAGTAAAAACTAAAATTAACTCACTTTCTATTTCAACCGATAAAAAGAACAAATTAAAAATAGACCAATTAGACGATTATGAGTATAAGACTTTTGAAGTTCAATTTAAGGACGATGAAGAGTATTTAGTTCAAGGATTTGTTTCAAGTGAGTATGGTTTAGATGAGAAAATTTATGTTTATGTTTTAGGTTCTTTTGCTGGTGGTGTTGGAACGAGTGGCGACCCATACCAAATTGAAACGTGGTCGCAACTCAATGAGACAAGGGATGATTTAACCGCAAGTTATATTTTAATGAATGATTTAGATAGTAGTGATACTGGTTACTCAACTTATGCAAGTTCTTCTGCAAATGGTGGTGATGGTTGGATGCCAATAGGGGATAGTTCGACTAAATTTACAGGAGAATTTGACGGAGATGGATTTACTATTTCTGATATTTATATGAACGGAGTTACACAATATAAAGGTCTTTTTGGGTATCTATCTTATGCGATAGTAACAAATGTTACT
>Ga0208904_1002495_pt1 | contig 11554 bp, 12 predicted proteins | sample AntAceMetag02UKB_FD_184774 | JGI IMG/M metagenome (GOLD analysis project Ga0208904, IMG submission 184774) | Saline lake microbial communities from Ace Lake, Antarctica - Antarctic Ace Lake Metagenome 02UKB (SPAdes) (version 2) | ecosystem: Environmental > Aquatic > Non-marine Saline and... | reverse complement strand
AAAAATGAGTAAAAAAAATATGAAAAAAGAATTCGAAACAACAAGAGAAATAATGGACATCTATGGGGGAGCATTTATTTATGAAGATGACCTTGCAAAAAAATTCTGTGAAAAAAATAAATTAGGAAACTCCTTTAAAATAGAAGATGCAAAAGAAGGAGTTGTAGTTAGAATAGATAATAAAAATCATTTTTACTTAAAACAAACAACCATTAGGGATGGTATGAATTCCATGTACGATATAGCATCTATGAAATATACTCTAAAAGGAAAATTAAATGATGAGAAAATATCTTTAGAAGCAAAAGTAAGTTATTCTAAAAAATATAAGATGCAACCAACAGGTTTCCCAAGACCAATGATTCAAGAACACCAGGTAGAAGTTGGCAAAAATATCACAAAAGAAAGAATAGATAAAAATAAAGAATATTGGTTCATTAAAAAAGTCTAAATCCAACCTTTTCTAAAAACACCTTCATTCTTTATCTCAAAACTCATTTCTTTTTCAGGCAAACTTCTATGCTTTAACAACACAGCTTTTCTACGACCAGAATTATTTTTCAATTCAATAATACACTTACTCCAATACTTAAACAAATCCCCTCCAACAATATTCATCTCACGTTCAACACCATTTTTCCAATCTTCTTCTGACAAAAATCCTCCATAAACTTGATTCATGATTAATATTGGGATATTTTGTCTACGTGAAATCTCTGCAAGAACTCTCATCTGCCTTGCAGCTTCTCGATTCACATCTTTAACTTCATCTTCATCCTTTGAGGCATTCCCTAATTCCAAACGATAAAGCATGGCCATGCTATCAATCACAATTAATCCCACATGTTCCTTTTTGATTGTAGCTAACAATTTAACAAAAGACTTTTGTTGTTCTTCAAAATTAGTAGGTTCTAATAAAATAATATTCTCCAAAATAGTTTCATACTTCTCTCCAACAATCTGCTTCACCCTCTCAACTGAAAATCCTCCCTCTGTATCTACAAAAATAACTTTATTTCCATGTTTTGCTTGACTACATGCAGCTAAAATTCCCATATTGGTTTTTCCCGAACCAGGAGGCCCAGCAATCATTGTAATAACTCCTTTCTCATAACCCCCATACAACCATTTATTCAAATCAAAACTACCCGTTGAAATTTTTTCATTAGTTAATTTGGATAACGTTGAACTGCTTTTACTTTGTGAAGCATTATTCAAATCAAAACTACCAGTTGATATCTTTTCTCCTGACATAAAATCAAAATAAAATACAGATTAATAAGGATTGTTGTAATCAAGAAAATTATAAAAGCCCAACATCATTAATATCAACATGAAAAAGGTGATAAGTTCGTGTATTTATTGTGGCTGTGGCTGTAAACTAAACTATCATATTGAAAATAATAAAATCATCAAAATATCCGGAGTTCCAAGCGATGATATTAGTGATGGGAAACCTTGCATAAAAGGATTGACAATAAATGAAGTCTTTAACAAAAACAGAATAACTTCCCCATACATAAGAAAAAATAATAAATTAGTAAAAGCAACTTGGACACAAGCAATAGATAAAATTTATCAAAAAGTTAAAAAAACAAATCCAAAAGACATTTTTTTAAATGGTTCTGGAAAAATAACAAACGAAGACAACCTATTAATTTACAAATTGGGGACAGAACTTTTCAAAACAAACAACATGGATTCTTGTTGTGGAAGACTATGCCACATCTCAACTGTTCAAGGAGTAAATGATTGTTTAGGCGCATCAAACTTAACAAAAATTTCAAACCTAGATAAATTAGACACTTTATTCATAATTGGTTCAAATCCAGCAGTAACCTATCCTGTTTTCTGGAATAAAATACTAAAAAGAAAAAAGAACCTAAAAATAATCTCAGCCCAACCATTATTAAATCTCACTTCAAAATTTGGGGATGTTTTCCTAGAAGTAGAACCTGGTTCTGAAGTAGCACTAATGAATGGCATATTAAATTATTTAATTCAGAAAAAATCTTTTGATAAAAATGCAAAAAAGATAAATGGGTATAAAAAATTAGAAACAACAGTCAAAAAATATACCCCAAAATATGTTTCAGAAATTTGCGGAATAAAAGAAAAAGATTTTCTAAAGGCATGTGAAATACTTTCAAAATCAAAAACCCTGGGAGTATTCCATGGAATGAATTTCACTCAACACCTAAATTCAATGGGAAATATTCACTCGCTACTGAACCTAGTTCTTTTACAAAATGCACATATAATGACTTTAAGGGGAGAAATAAATGTTCAGGGTTCAGGAGATATATTTGCTGCTGACACAAAAATTCTAAATAAACTTTGGAAAACAAAACTTCAAAAACCAAATGGAAATTTAGTCAAAGCACTTTTATTAGAACCCTGCAAAGTTGCATTTCTAACAGAATTCAATCCAGCACAATCAATGCCAGACCTAAACAATGTTCACAAAACCCTAAGAAAAATATTCATTGTTTACCTGGGACCCTATTTTAACATAACCTCAAAATTCGCAGACGTTATTCTACCAATTCCTGCTCTTTTTGAAAGCAATGGAACAATTACAAACGGGGAACAAAGAATAAGAAATGTAGATCCAGTAATCAAAATAAAAAATCCAGATTTATTAAAAATAACTCAACTTCTTGCAAAGAAATTCAATAAACCAGAATTATTCAATTACAAAGATCAAAAAGAAATCTTCAAGGAAATAACTCAAGCAATTCCCAGCTATAATGACATGAATCCAGACAAAGTTTACTCTGGAGAAGATGTATTTGCTAAAAAAGAAATCAAACATAAAAAATTCTTTCCAGAAAAATACCTTGGAAAAGAATGTGAAACAACAAAAGAATATTGTTTAATCTTAACAACATTTAGAGACATGCAACAATTTCTAACTTCAGAAATAACAGGTCAATCAAAAACATTAACAAGGCTAGATGAAGATAAATGTCATGCCTACATAAATAAAAAAGATGCAACAAAATTTAAAATAAAAGATAAAGATAAAATAAAAATAAGTTCAAAAAATGGTCAAATTCAAGCAATAGCAAGAATTTCAGAAAAAACTTCAGAAGGAATTATCGCTACAAGATTCCATTACCCAGAAATGTTAGTCAATTTGCTATATCCTCCAAAATTCGATAAACAAACATATACTCCAAATTATAAGAGTTGTGCAGTTAAAATAGAAAAAATTAATTGATTACTTCATCTTCTTAAAATCATCAGCAGCCTTATCTAAATCTTTAGTAATGGCTGTAACTGCATCACTAATTGCTTTCTTTGCTGTTTTTCCTTTTGTTTTTACTGCAAGAATTGGATTTTCAGTTGGATGTTCTCTTTTCCAAGCTGCAAATGTCACAGAAGAATCTTTGTTCAAATATTCACGTAAAATTTCTACAAGAGTCAAACTTTCAATTCTAACTTCAACTTCATCTTTTGAACTTTTGATAATATCTATTTCCATAATAAGAAACATCAAAATCTATTTAAAAAGTCTTCGGTTGCCCCTAGTAAACATTTTAAGCTCTTCTTAAATCATAAAAATGTTCTTTCAGACCTACTCGGTTCAGGGTACGCTCTTGAGCGTTAAAATATTTAATTAACCACTTTTTCCAAAAATTAAATCATTAATTTCATCTTCACTTAAATCTTTTTTATCTACAAAACTTTTTTTATCCCTCACAGACTTAGGCCCTTTAGGGTTATCCCTTTGAGATTCCACAAATTCTGGCTTTCCTTCGGATTCAATCCCTTCCATCTCAATCTCCTCTAATTCAGGATTAATGAAAATCTTTTCCTCAACTTCCTCCATTAAAACGGATTCATCCCCTATCTTTTCCTCTGACCATTTTTCTGGTTTAAAAAGTTCCATTTCTTTCTTTTTTCTCATTTCCTTTAAATCCGAGATTGTCAAAGATTTCGTGGTATTGTCATCAAAAGTTTCAATTTTTTCAGGAAGTTTTCTTAAAACTTCTACCTGTTGTTTAACAATTCTAATGCTCAAAAAATTCTCCAATTTCCTAGCAAGAACATATCCTTCTGGAAGAACACCTTTTTCAGCCATATGAATTGCAACCTCTAGTTCTTCAATTCTTTCTCCTAGTTGAGCTTGAGTTAATTTCTTTGATCTCCTAGCACGCATAATAATCCAATGAAAATTATCAATCAAATCGTTACGAACAACTGGTTTAGGCTCACCAGAGTCACCTGCTTGCAGGTTCTTGTGCCCTCCTTGGGTATCCCTTGGGGATTCCTTAATCTTAACTTCAAAATTTTTCTTTACAATATCTTTTAAATTACTCTCTTGTTTCTGCAAATCTTCATTAACTTTTGAAACATCATTTTTATTCATATCAACTCCTGAAATCCTAGAAAGTCTCTCATAGACACTCTGTTTTCTTTCACCATAATCTCCTGTATCTTCAGAATAAACACTTTTCTTAACTAAAGGTAAACTTTCCTCCTGTTGACACTTTTTACAAATCTTTGAAATTCCTTCATCAGAGATTACATCAATCAAAAAAACTTTATCTCCTGAAGCACCACACACAACACATTCCATGAAAAAATACAGTCAAATCTCTTTTTTAAGATTTGTATGCTAAAAACAACACATTAATCCAGATGGTTTTCAATTTCAGATATCCTTTGGGGAGAAATTAACTTATCTCCATTTCCAAATACCAAAGTTCCTGATTCTTCCACACCATATTCATTCTCTAACTTATCCACCAAATCACTCTCTAAATTAATATCAAAAGAATAAATAACCAAATTAGACCTTCTTTCAGAAACAATTCCTAAAAGCCTTCCAAGTTTCTCACTTTTTTCAAGATCATTTGCCTTATTTGAATAAAAGAAAAAGATTGTAGAGATATTAAGGTTACATTGATCATTCAAAATATTCACAAATTCAAAATGCTCTAATTCAATTAAAGAATAAAATCTCTTTCTAAACAAAACCTCTGAATCCCCTTTTCCAAGTTTCCTTTCCAAATCATCAATAACTCTTCCTTGAAAACCTAAATCTGCTGAAATTTTTGAATATGTGGAATCGCAATCCTTTTCATCAAAAAGAGAATAATCAAGTTTATCTTCAAAAATCTCATATGCTGTATTTTCCTGTAAATTTGAAATTCTCTGAAATTCTAAATATGAAAGAGAGTAACTAAAAAGAAAAATCATTATGAAAATTAGTGTTCCAATTATAAACGCAGCCAAATACCTTTCCTTGCTTTGAATTTTTCTTTCTTTCATTTTAAATCCTATATATTTGAGATTATATATTTTGCCTTATCTCCAACTTATCTTTCCTACAAATATCAAATAAAATAAAGAGACTATCCACCAAAATCCAAATAAGATTGCAAAAAACAAAAAGAATAAAGGTAAATCAAAAAACAATCCCTTAAAGCCCCCAACTTTTTTTGAAGCATAACTAATATAAAATCCAAGTATAGCTACAAAAAACAAAATAAAAAGCACAGTAGGATTTGTAAGAAATAAAAAAGCCGTCCTTTCAATAACATGAAGATTAAGATTAAAAATACCAGAAAAACCAAAATCAATTGATTTGTAAAACAAAAGCTCTTTTTGAACATTCAAAATTGTTTTAAAGAATAAATAGGCTGTAATAAACACTGCAAAAAACATACTTATCAAAGAAATCGGAATAACAAAAGTTCCAAGATCCCCATATTTCATACTTATCACTTGTTTATATTTTATAAGATTCTTAATTAATCCAAAATACCATCTTCTTCTTTGAATAAGAAGTTCCTTAAATTTACTCGGAGCAATAGTATAGACAGGTGCTTCTGGACAATTTTCAACTTGATAACCCTCAGACTGTATCCTAATAGATAATTCCAAATCTTCTGTAATATTATCTTCATCATAGCCCCCATATTTATCAAAAAATGTTTTTCTATACACAGAAAAAGCTCCAGGAGTAATGTAAACAGCATTCAAGGCAGCAAAAGTTTTTCTCAAAAATAACCCTAATAAAAATTCAACATGTTGAATTCTTTGTAAAATAGATTTAGGTCTATGAATAAGCATAGCAGGGGTCACAGCCATAACCTTAGGATTTTTGAAATATCTAATCATCAACTTCATACTTTTTGGATCAGCAAAAGTATCTGCATCCATACTAAAAACAAATTCTCCCTTACTTTTTTTTATCCCATAATTTAAAGCAGAAGCTTTACCCCCATTTTCCTTATGAAAAACTTTCACTAATTTGCTTTGATATTTTTTTGCAATCTTGAAAGTATTATCCTTAGACCCATCATCAACAACAAAAACTTCATATTTATTTTTTGGATAATCTGCATTTTTAATTGATTCAATTGTTTTGGCAATTGAATTCTCCTCATTATACGCAGGAATAATAACTGTTACAAAAGGCAATTCAGAATCCTTAAAAAAAGGCTTATTTCTTTTCTTATCTGCATTATAACTTAAAACATAAAATACTGTTGCCACCAACCCAAGATAGATCGATGCATATATTACTATTTGAATAAATTCCATTATTTTTTCTCTTGTTCTATATTCAAAATGTCTGTCTCTTCTTTTAAAGATTCTTGTAGTACGTTGCCAGAATCTGCTACACTAAAATAATCATAAAAATCATCAGATAAACTCAATTCATGGGTATGGCCTTCCCTTTTTTTCCTAATCAAAGATAAATCTGCAAATTTCTTCACATGATCGTAGGCCTTATTTCCTCTAATCTTAATTATCACAGATTGCTTAATTGGTTGTTTAAATGCTATTATTGCTAAAGTCTCTTGTTCTGCCTTTGAAAACTCTGCAGAACCTGTTGCCAATTTATTAATAATATAAGTATACTCTTGCCTAACATCCATTTTCCACATTTCACTCTTCTCAACAATCTCCATTGCAGATTCAGTCTCTTCAAATTTCCTCTGCAATTTTTCAATAAGTTCACGAATTATAATTGGATTTAAATCAGAAAGAGAGACCAATTCTTGCATATTAAGAAATCTTCCAGACACAAAAAAAATCGCTTCTATCTTCTTTAATTCCTCTTTTTCCTTAGCCCCTTCAATATCCTCAATAGTCTTTGAGTTCACCATGAAGAATAAAAACACCTAGAAGTTTTAAAGTTTTGTGAATTTATTGAAGTACTTTTTCCATCTTAAATCTAAGAATAGCACCAATCCCACCTAAGTTAAAAAATTGCTTTCCTTCATCTGTCTCATTAGAAACAATTTCAATTGTTGCACCAGTATTATTTGCAACATCCTTAAGATCACTTACATCCTCTTTTTTCAACTCTTTAGATAAAATTAAAACATCCACAGCCCCATAATCCAAAGCTTGTTTTGTCAAAGGTTCTTTCAAAGCAGCCAAATCAGGTTTCTCCCCCAAAGTTTTAAAGAATCTTTCAAGCATTTTCTGTTCATGAATAATTTCTTGCTTTGCTAAAATATCCTGAGATTTTGCAACAAGTTCTTTTAATCCAGATTCAGAAGTATCTCCAATATCCCTAACTCCAATAATTTTTTCTCTTAATTGAGTTGTCATATATTCATCATCAACAAATTCATCTTTTGTTGGGATTGGACCACCAATCAAAATTCCTTTAAGTTTAGGATGCTCAAAAAAATTCTTTTTCATTTCTTCTGCAATTCTTTTATAAAAATCTCTTGTCAAACCTTCTGTAATTCTATGAAATCTCTGAGAACTCTGCCCCCCAGCCCTAACCTTACCTGGAATACCAGAAGTCATTTTTTGAATCACTTCAATCCTCTTCCCCTCTAACAGTCCAATTGTTACTTCTTTTCTATCCATAACAAGTAATGCAAAAACCTCATCAACTTCCATCATAGTTTTCAAAGGATCTAAAACAAATTCCTTATCACACCTATAAAGTCTTATCTTCAAAGGCAAAGGAGGTTCAATAGCCCATATCTGCAAATCAGTTTGACCTTCAACTTTTGCAACATTTCCACAAAAAACAGCCAAACCATTTTCAGGAGTTTTTTTCAAACCCTTAAGATGACGAACAATCTTTTCAAGAGCCTCAGTCACATTTTTACGAGTAGAAGTTGATTTAATGTTTTTAGAAGTAGACTTTTCTGCTTCCAGCTGTTTCTGAACAACATTCACATCATATCCAGCAGAAATATACACTGTAATCAATTCTGTCTGCCTACCACGATGACTTGCTAATACTTCAAGAACTTCTTCAAGTTCATTTTTATCCATTGCCATAATTATGAAATGTGCGAGATGTTTTTAAAATTAGTGTATTTCAAAACGCTTGTAAACGCTCCTAAAGTTTTTGTTTACAAAAACGTCCCCGGGAGGACTCGAACCTCCGACCTGACGATTAACAGTCGTCCGCTCTACCAACTGAGCCACAGGGACCTAATTTTTTGAGTAGAATTAGTTATTTAAAGCTTTTGAATAAAAGATTTATCCTCAAAATTATCTAAAATTATTCTTATTTTCTATATTTTTTCCCAAGAAGAAATGCCCCAATTAATCCCAAAACAAATAAGATAACTCCAAGAAGACTAAGCGAAGTTTTATTTAAATTTCCAATAACATTTCCAGTTAAAGTGGGACTAATTAAAAATATTCCAACGCCAACAGCCACAATTGAACCTATCGAAGCTATTCTTTCTAGAAAACCATTTTTTTTGTCACTCTCAGCATTCAAATCATGTTCTATTATTTTAGATAGGCTATATGCACTCTCAAGAAGACCTGACTGTCCTATTTTTTTACCAGTTCTATCAACACGCTTCAATATGGCTTTTTTTACTTTATCTACATCATATTTTTGCGCTCCTTCATCTATTTTATCAAGACTTCTATATGCATCTTTTAATAAAGTTAGTGATTTAAATGAATTTTGATCTCCTCCTTGCTTTCTATATTCCTCAGCAGCAGAAAGTTTTTTATTTATAGTATATAATCCCGAATGCCAAGTATCTGGATTAGAATGTTTAGCAGGATTTCTTGCATAATCCTTCCCCCCTTTAACAGCATGCTTCATGCTAGCATGAGCTTCTTTTTTTTCTACTTCAGCAATCCTTTTTTTCAATCTTTCAGAAACATTATGCTCTCCCATAAACTATTCTAAGAAAAAGTCATTTAAATATCTTTTCAAAAAACAATTATCTTTTAGCTAATTTCCACAATTTTTCAAAATAAATTTTATATGATTGGGTGATATTTTTATCCTTAATTCTTATTGCAGCAGGAACAGGAGACATAGTTAATAGAATTGTAACATCTTTGTAAATATTAATTGTTGAAGGAGTGCTATCTGGAAAGTATTTTGCAGAAGTATTTGGAAATAACTTTATCTCCTTAAGAGATTTTTTTCTTGATTCACTAAAAATTATCCTCATTTTAATTCCTTTTTTTGATCTCAATAAATGTATTCTTTCAAAAAACAATTTTGTCCTTTCATTTGCACTAGGCTTATCTCCTCCCCCCACAACCAGATATTCATCTCCTTTCTTTAATTCACTAACCATCTCTTTGAAAAGAGTTTCTATCCCCTTATATCCCTTAAACAATTCTACCTTAGTTTCTCCTTCAAATTTATTAAAACGAGACTCCAAAACAGGAAGAATATCTCTCACCTGTTTTTCTTGTTCCTCTACTTCTTGTTTTTTAGTCTGAACATAATTAATAAGTCTCTTGGGATTTACAGCCCTAAAATAATTAGTATTAGATTGGATGTAAGTTGTAACAAGTCCTTTTTCAATTAACTTATCTAGTAAATCATAAATCTTTGAACTTGATACTCCTGATTTTTTTACTAAAGGTCCTGTGGAATTTGGACCTAAATCAATTAATGCCAAATAAACTTTTATTTCAGATGAAGTCAAACCTATGCCTTCCAATATACCATAATCCATAAAAGAACTAAGAAACCCCCAATTATAAACATTACTATTTCTCCCCCCTAAAGAGGGGACTAAACTTAAAGCATATAAATTACATATAATAATGTGTTGGGCGAGAAACCCCACAAGGAAACAAAAAATGACAGAAAAAACATTGGACGAAAAAATCAAGGAAGCAGGTAAAAAACTGGGAGGAATAGAGGATATGTTGAAACCTAGTTCTGGAGGCATCTGGGACATCAATTGGACAAATGCATTGGAAGATGTGCAATATGCTGAAACAGATAAATATAAAATTATTGGAGCTAAATGGGAAACTCATAAATGGTCTGATAATGGGGAGGGAATAGGGTGGGAAGGTTGGACTTCTTTACATTATCAAGAAAAAGGAGAGAGGAAAGACATCAAAAAATTAAAAACCGAGGCAATTCAAACTAGGCATCCCAAATATCCAAAACAAGATAGACCATATTTACGTGCGTATAATTCACTTAAAATTACTCCTCTAGAAGATTCAAAGATTGAAATAGCTTGGGCAAGAAAAACTAGTGGAGAAAAAAGCGGATACGACTTCTTAAAATCTATTTTTGATTTAGATTCAGGAAAAATAATCGAAAAAGAATCTCCTAAAAAAATACTCGCTCGTCATGATGAAAATAAAAAAATGCTTCAAAATTGTTTTTGCTAAAAATGAAATTCATACTTAACTCCGAGCTACTCGGACTTTCACAAACAGATGAAAGGAGGACAAATATAAAATGACAGAAAAAATTGAAGAAAAAACAAACAATGAAAAAAAGAAAATTGCAATTGTTACTTACAATAGAATAGGTGAAGGACAATTTGATAATGGAGTTATGGAACTTCCAAATGCAGATCTTTACATTGCTCAAAATGGACACAGAGCAAAATGGGCAGCTGAACCATATGAAACACCAAACATTGCACAAGTTAGAGAACGTGCAGCAACTAGAACTGCAGAAAGTATTGAGTTGAAAGCAATGGACCACACCTATCTATATGTTGGAGCAAGAGGCTCAGAAGAAACAATTAAAGCGACCTCATTCTTGCCAGCAGACAAAGTAACATATGTGCTTTGTGATTGTAATTACTCTGGTAAAAAAAGTTTAATTAACAATGTAGGAAATACTGAAGCAGAAATTAAAATGTGTGAATGTGGTGGAAGAAACACTCTTGAATCAATAACTAAAAGATTAATTCAAGAAAACCAATAGTGAAAAATTAAAAAATGGGGTGATTTTTTTTATTTATTAACAGAATCCTTCAACCCTAAATCTATAACAGGCTTAACTTGATTTTTCTCAAGAAAACTATAAACATTTGATTGCTTTGATCCCTGAACAATAGAAATCACAGCCTCTTGAGCATTTTCAATATGTTCTGCCTCTCCAATAATCCCGACACGATTCTCATTAAGTTCAAAATTACATTTTGTCAATTGATGCAATGTAGCTAAAGTTCCTCCCTTAGTTCCAATAATTCTAGCCCGTATCCTTTTCAAATCATCCCTTGTAGTATAATCCTTAATATTCAAAACCTCAAAAAGAAAATCTTCTTCCTTAACCAAAATAGCAATAGAAAATGGGAACCCAAAATTCAAAGCATCAATAACT
>Ga0208904_1002493_pt1 | contig 11559 bp, 16 predicted proteins | sample AntAceMetag02UKB_FD_184774 | JGI IMG/M metagenome (GOLD analysis project Ga0208904, IMG submission 184774) | Saline lake microbial communities from Ace Lake, Antarctica - Antarctic Ace Lake Metagenome 02UKB (SPAdes) (version 2) | ecosystem: Environmental > Aquatic > Non-marine Saline and... | reverse complement strand
GTTAAGAAAAAGTCATATCTAACTTTAACATTGCCGTGATATTCCCCGCACCCACTTGGCTCTATCTTGACATAAGCATATTTACTTACATCTATAGGCTCTTTGTTAGAATAATCTACGAATCCATAACTTACATCAGTTGACTCTTGTAAATAAATTCCAGTACTACTGTCTGTATTAGCAGCCAAAGCAGTACCGCTAGGAGACATTTCTTGGAAGTATGTCTCTTGCGGAGATAAGAATGTACTTATTCCAGCAAAGGCCAAGAAACCTATTAAGAGTCCCGACAGTAATTTATTCTTTATCATTCTACTAATCCACCCATATCTTTACATACTCCACATAAGGCATTACAGTATTCTCGTTTACTACCCAGCCATTACCATTATCAGTTACACTTGCACCAGCTAATGCCACAGTACCTTCCTCTACCGCATCCACATATATCTTCATATTTATGGTATCAGCAATAACCTTAATAGTATATTCCCCGCTTGTTATTCCTGAAGCCGTTGCTGTGAGTGCTCCATCATTTATATCTGCCGTTATGTCGGTCGCCCCACTTATATAAATCTTGAACGCCGCATCCTTGAATATCAGGTTCTTATCAGCCCCAGCATCCGTATCAATCCACCCTTTTATCTCTATTACAAAGTTGTTGCCCAGTTCCAAGCCTGCCACATCTGCCCTTGTGATATTTCCGTCCACACCAATGATAAGAGGATAGCTGGTCTGTTCCGGTGTGAAAGTCATAAAGTAAGTAAAAGCCTTGGACTGATAGGCTGCCAGAGCGTCAACAAATATGCCCAGTCGTGACGTTGCTACAGAGTAAGGTATGCTGGCACTTTCCTGCACATCCGTATCGAGGCCACTGGCTGTGATATATCCGCTATCATAAAGAACTGTATTATTGATAGAGACGAGAATCGGGACGTTAGCCAATGGAGTAGCGGAATTATCATAGACACTAATAGAGGTAGAGTAATCATAGGCAGCGAAAACAGGAACGGACAACAATACCATTATGAAGAAGACAGGGAGTAACGATAAATACCCTCTTGCCTTTTTAACTATTTTCTTCATCTTCATCTTCTTTATTGTCTCCATTTTATGCAAATTTTCCCAAAATAAAATGTATAGAAAACAGCACAGCAGTAATAATACCAACTGCGATAATGATAGTGAGCCATGAAAGCCCGACACCAAGCCAAGCTGCCCCGACAGGAATTACTATTGACACCAGCATCGCAACGCCGGGGTCTTTGGTTACTGAATAAACTATTCCAGCCATTACAAGATAGGCTATACTCACCAGCCATATTGCCATCCAGTCGTCAGAAACGTGAAGCCAATCCGCAAGGTCGGTGATAGCAGCTTCAAGTCTTGGGCCAGTATGCTCGTGAAGTGAATCCGCATAAGCAGTATCGTAAGTTCTGTTGGTGGCGGTAGGATAATAAGCAGAAGAGTATACAGCATCAGGAGCAAGCTCTGTAAAGTTATTAATAGCGTATGTGAAGTAAGTAACTCCTGTTGAGTTTAGAAGCCCATTAGAAAGGAGAGTGATAGCCCAATCGTCCTGTAAGATTTCAGCCTCGGTCAGCATACGGGCCGAAAACTCTTCCTGCTCTTTGAAATCAGATGCAGACATAGTATGAGTTTTTAGAGTTACCCCCTCAACCGGAGCGAATAGAGTTGGGCTACCACGCACCTTAACAATGTAAGCCCCTTCCCAAACCAAACCTGATGCCGTAGCTTGGGCGGCTGAGAAATAGAGTGAGGTGATATTATGCTGATAGTATCTTAAAGCACGAGAGGCGATAAGAGTCGTATCAGTAGTATCATACATAGCGATTTCAAAAGTCTCACTGGCTGGCTCGTCCGGTATAGTAGTATAGTCTACATTATAACGGCAATAGATAAGCCAATCGCCTTCTTCAGCTACATCACGAAAGACGTAGAGATTATTAATGGCAATACTATTAGGATCAGCAATTGCCAGAGCACTTGTAGCCACCATAATAGGAGAGACTGCAAACATTCCGGCAAAGGCTATTATAATAAACTTAGAGAGTCTATTTCTCCATTGGAGAGATATTGTCCTGCTCCACATTAATGAATCCTTTCCGATTAAGAGTATTAACAGCAGCCGAGACTTCGGTAGGAGAGAGTCCGGTCATGTTAGAGATATTCGGCTCGTCTACTACACCATCTTGAACGGCCTTGTAGACCACTCGCTCAGGAGCAGACATTTTAGACATTTGCTGGTATCCTGAAGAACTGCCCCAGTTAGAAAGGAAAGCAGTTCCACCTTGCTCCGCCCTCATAGTCGGGCTACCTTGGATTTCCCTTGCCATCTTCGGGTCAAACGCCATTCTTTTGTATTGGTTGTAATTATCTGCCATTGGATAAACCTCCTAAATTAATCCTGCTACTCTTTTAATCCAAGTGTACGCTTCACTTAAAGTCTTGAAAGGAAAACTATTAGAGTAGCGTGAGTCATTACGACTTGAAACATAGATACATTTTGTTAAGCACCTGACTTCAAAACCATAGTAATAGAGAATCATTATACTCCTTCCCTTTCCTGTCGCCTAATTTTGATAAACATAAATGCTGATGCGATTAGAAGCGGTATACTCCACAGAGAACCGAATAATCCTAAGCCAGCACCAATGCCGAATACAATCCAAGTTCTTTTCTTTTGTCTACTCATACTACTTCCTTTTCCTTCTTATTCTTTATCCATAATCCAAGTACAAGAAAGCCGCTACCCCATCCAAAGTTTACTAAGAATTGCTCAAAAGCAATATAGGGATAATCACTAAACATTACAAACGATGAAATACCTAAAGCCATACAGACAATACCCACTATGATTAGAATGATTCTTGCTATTCTCCACTTATTCATTATACTTGCCCTCCAGCCATATCAGCCTTAAATTCATCAATCACTTCTTTTGGGTCTGAGCTTTGGGAGGTAAACTCAAATATCTCACCACCTTGTACTCGGTCATACCTATTCCGGCAAGCTTCTTCAGACCTGTATGGCCCTACAGCCGAAACTTCTCCTTTATGCACTTGTATCACCCAGTAGTACATTATACACTTACCCTCTTCTTATAGTATGGCGTATCTGAGCTTACTTTACTACCCGAAGTCCGGCTTCTTAAAACTGTTCGAGGAACATCACCATATCGTATTCTCTTTTTGCTCTTAACGTGAACCAGTTTACCAGTAAGAGGATGGACACCTGCAAAGAATTCACCAAATTCCCAATAGCCTAAGTCCTGTGGGCTATACCTTCCGCCACCACCAGCTGCTCCACCACCAAGTCCACCACCAGGAAACGGAGGAGGAGGAATAATAGGCGGAGGCGGCTGAGGAACCGGGAACTTTGGTATAGGCATTGGGCTTGGTACTCCTACATATGGAGTAGCAAAAGTAGTGGCAGGAATTGGCATAGGAACAGACACAGGGACAGGAGTTGGTACAGGTGTTGGTACAGGAGCAGGAGTAGGAGTAGGAGTAGGAGTAGGAGTAGGAGTAGGAGTAGGAGTAGGAACTGGAGCCGTAGTAGTCAAAGGAACAGAAGTAGGAATTGAAATAGAGGTAGAAAAAGGAGTAGAAATAGGTGTAGTTAAAGTAGAAATAGGTGTAGTTAAAGGAGTAGCAGGAACGGGAGTAGCCAAAGTAGTAGGAGTAGCCATAGGCACTAGCATGGAAGTAGGTGCTTTTAATGCTAAGGCTGTCGGAAATACACCTATACCAGCAACAGGAGAAGCAACAGCCGCAGACGACCTACCCAAAGTTTTCCACAAGTTAGCCAAATTCAGTGGCACTTTAGCCCCTGCTGTAGACTGTGGCATAGTATACACGAAAGGTAACTGCTGTGAAGGCATATGAGAAACAGTCTGAGCTATAGGCTCAGTAGAAATTGTTGGTACTGTTATTCTCTTTGTTCTTAAGCTCCAAATACCTTGCCCTTTAGGAATACGCAAGTAAGCAAAGGGTTGGTCAATATCACCTGCCGCTAATTTAGCTGTGTCGCCAGTAATTCCAACGCCTCTCATAGACATCTGTTGTACATAAGGGTCTGAAGTTAATGCCTTATCAACAGGGCCGTATCTAAATCTCTGAGCAGCCGACCAAGTTTTAGCAACGGGTTTATCAAATTTCTCCAGAACACTTTGAGCGGGCCCTTTACTCTTAATAAGCAATTTATCCCACCACTTAGGGGTAGACATTCCTAGTTCCTCACCTAATGAGGGAACTCTAAAAGGCTGATAACTCTCGCCAGTTGTCCTTATTACTTGCTCCCCAGCCTTTGGGGTAATCTTTTGACCAGTCTTTTGACCAACCTTTATTAGACTATCCTTTAGACTAAGTTCTGACGGTGCAATTTCTGCACTTCCTAAACTCTCAATATGCGTTAAGCCCCTTACAGCCCTAATATCATCACTACTACCAACTACTTCAGTAATAGCTTCCTGCCCGTACTTCTTAACGGCAGCAACATAATTCTCACTAGCCGCATCTGCTATATCATCTGCATAAGCAATACCAACATTTGTCTTTACCTTAAAAGTCTGCCCGAATACTTCCCTGACTGCTTTCTCACCAAACTTCTGTACAGTTGCCTTCTCTCCTATAACCTGTACGCTATCCCAAATTGTGCTACGGGTAACACTTCCGGCTTTAGTTTCTATGTGACCGAAAATATCAGGCCCGAAAACTTTTTCAACAGCCTTTGCCCCATATTTCTGAATAGTTGCCGAAGGCCCCTCATACTTCACACTTTTCATAACATCTTTTGCTGGTACTGTACCGGAAATCCTACCTGTGGACTTAACAGTATCCAAAGCACCAACTAACTTAAATGGTGCTCTGACAGTAGGATATACCTTAGTGCCAGTTGATAATCCTCTTAAACTACCTACAGTAGCTCTTGGGTGTTGGAACGGATACTTTATATTCTTAATAAAGCTTCTAACCCCAGACCTAACGCCGGAAGAAGGTGTAAACAATCCACCAGTAACAATAGTCCTGGTAATCCTTCCTCCAATCGGAGTAGAAGCCTTAAAGCCTCCAAGGTAAGCCTTAGGAGTTCTAAGAACAGTCCTAGCTACAATACCAATACGAGTAAGTCTACCGGCAGCAATACCAGCCCTTACAGGAATAGCTGCTCTGGCTGCCATACCGATAGGAGGTACTATCATAGCAACATCAGCGGCAACAGAAGCAGCCATCCAGCCTACTTCACTAGGAGTCCACTTACCATCCTCACCAGCTTGCTTTGCATACTTATAAGTACCATAAATAGGTATCATAGAAGTAGCGAACTCTTTACCAGCCTCTTTAAGTGTTGGCCCTTGGCTAGTGCGATAAGCCTTATAATCGCTAAGACTTCCCTTGAATACAATCTTATTTTTATCATCAACCAGAGTAAGAACTTTAGAATCAGCCTGAGTATCTAAGTCTTTTCTGTAGGCAGTTAGATTACCTGTTATGAACTCATTTTTGGCGACATCGCTAAATATCTCGGTATCATAAGAAGCAGAAGCATCAGATAGAAATTCTCTCCTGTTTTCAGTAAGAGTCATTCCCATACCAGCAGCCTTAGCATCCTCAATATCATATTGCCTACCGACTTCTGTTAGCCAGACTGCTTTCTCTGGTGTGTTCGGCCCTTCAGCTACCATCTTATCCCATTCGGTATTCAGGTCTGACGTAAACTGACCGACAGCAGCCCCTTTATCAACCTTAGTATAGTCTGCAAATTCCTTCTCCATTAGCCCGGTATCCCTGAGATAAGTAACTGCTCCAAAACCAGTAGTTGCCTCTAACATAAGTTCTTGACCAACAGGAGGTTTAAGCCCTTGTCCAGCTAAGAATCCGCCCGGAGCAAACTTAGGAGCAGGGGATGGCTTACTTGTAATATCTCTTTTGAAAGGCTCACCAAGAATACCTGAAGGTGAAGGCTTATCATACATTCCTACATCACCACCAGCAATACCCTGATAAGTACGAGCAGCTACCTGACCGATAGCAGTACCGCCTGCCATATTAAGGTAAGAATCTGTCCTGCCAATAATAGAAGGAGCCATAGTCATAGGCGAGGGACAAACGCCACCGACACAAGGAGGCTGATAAATACCCTTACCCCCTGCAATGCCCCCACCAGTAACTACACCAGTACCACTAGCACCAATGCCAGTAGAACGAGTAGCAAGAATAAGATGTCCTTTCTGTTTAGTAATTGGCGGAGGTGTAACCTGAAACCCTAAATCTCTTAGTTCTTTATTGGTATATCCACTTTCCTTAGCCTTTTCATAATCTAACCCTCTGCCACCACCGGGAATCATAGTATAGAGGTCAGGGCGTTTTACTATTTGCTCTACTTTAGTAAAAGAAGGCTCTTTATCCTTTTCTGCCTTGGTAATATACTGCCCGATGGCGGTAGACTGAGAACCTAAGAGTTCAAACTGCTCTCTTAATTGAGCACTAGCAAGAGAGTCAGGAGAACGTACTCCGGGTGGCATACCCATTGAGATAGGGGCAGAGATATATCCTCTTTCTCTATCATAGAAGCCTAAGTCCTTGTACTTCTCTTGAATATCCTGATACTGGTCTGCAATTTGACTACCCTGATAAGACAGGTCATCCTTAAGCCCCTTGAGTTCGTCCATTATGCGTTCTGACTCGTAGGCTTTAAGTGAAGTGCCGATATTCACACCGTAAAGTTTCTCGAATTTATCCGGTTCTTGTTTAGTGTAAGAAGCCTGTTTTGCTAAGTTCCAAGCTAGACCGGAATCAATGCCTTCTGCCTCAAGCCTTGCTACCAGAGCTTTCCTAGCTTTTATAGCATCAGCTTTTTCTTTCTTCGTTCTTGGCTGCTTGTCAGGTACACCAACCTCTGTCGCCAGAGCCATAACGTGCTCGGTAGTAGCCCTATCATCAAGAGCAGCATACTCAGGAGAGTAGACATCAGAAGCGAGTAATTCTCCACCACCAGCTAAAGTAGTAAGAAGTGGAGTTTTAGTTTTAGTAGGGTCAAGCCCTAACGACCTTTGATAAGCGAAGGTAGCCTTACGCTTTACTTCGGTATCAGATTCACCACCATAGAAAGCAGCAGTAGCAGCCCTTTCTGCATCTCTCTGTGCTTTAGTTACATCACCAGCGATAACCGCTTCTTCAGAAGTTTGAATAGGTCTGCCGGACTCAGCATACTCAATAGTAGGAGTAGGGGCAGAAGGAGGAGCAGTAACACTAGCAGCAACACCAGTCATAGGAACAGAAGGAGTAACTTGAGCTTTATCGGCTTCTACTGCCTCCACTATCTTAGCAGAGAAAGCCTGAGAACCCATTCCTCTGGATGTACGAGGGGCAGAAGTAGAAGGAGCAGAAGGTGTAGAAGGAGAAGAATAGCTAGTCATTTTCTCTTTGGCTTCCGATACTGAGGCACTCTTTACTTTTATCTGAGTTCCAGTCTTTACATCATATCCAAATGCCATTGCTAGTTAACCTCACTCAGTATTCTGTTCAAGTCTATATCATTACACTCATCTTCCCATATTATAACACAGGAAAAACCATATTTGGAATAGTGCGACTTGAGTTGTTCAAACGATGATCTCTTAGGAAACTTTATCGGATTGTGCCAGTATAGGCCAAAGCACTCGATTACCGCTTTTTTGCCATTAACATTTACAAAGTCAGGTACTTTGCCACCGATTATAATACTCTCTGAGCAATCACCATTATATTTCCATTCCCCAGGAAACTTAGCGTCAAGGTAATCATTCAGAATAATCTCCGGCTTAGTAGGTCTTACTGCAACACCCTTAAGAGAATTAAGAACGTGTTGCCTTCTCTGTTCTTCAGTATAAGAAGCCCACTGATTCGTTACCCCTTTACTGATTGCCAACGCTCGCCTATCACGTTCCTCTTTGGTTTTAGTAGAATGATATTTACGAGAAGCATTGCCACCTTTGATTCGTAAATTCTCAATAGCATCGGGATTACTTTGTAAGAAAGCAGAAACATTACCTGCAATCCTTTTCTTTACATCTGGAGTGAGAGCCTTCTTTCTTTTCTCAGCGAATAAGGCTTTCTCCTCTTGAGACATATTAGCATAATAGAGCTTTAATGTATCACTAATCTTCTTGCTCATTAAAGCCTTACGATAAGAAGACATCTTAGCCCATTTCTTTTTTGCTGATATTGACTGACTCATACAACTCCTAAAAAGGAGAAAGGGAGAACATCCAAAGAACATTCCCCCTTTTCCACTGTCTCAACTTTAGCCCTGACCACCAATCCCATGTTACCCCTATGTTTCCATAAGGCATGGACTATCTCATACTCCATAGAATGCACCTGCATTTTGGAGCCGACCTCTATAGTCTCTACACATTTGCGAGTTCAGTTCTCGTTTTAGCTCGGGATTGGCATAGGCACTTGCCCTTAGCTTTCCCCGAATTAGGGTCGTTTGCTTTATGAGTTGCCTCATAAAGGCGCCGATTTTTTTAGTTGACGCAACAGCTCCGAGCAAAATAACAGCTACGAAGACATATGCCAGAACATCCAACAGACCACTAAGCCCAGCCGGGGCATTAGCAGTACCCTTGGCGGTGTTGATCGAGTCAATAATTGTCGGGATAAGAGAGACACCAACCACTATGGAAATCATTATGGAGATAAGTACACCAACTAACATTCATTTGAAACCTCCTGCTAAATTTTGACTGCTAGTTGCAAGACGGGAGGTACAGGTTAGTTAGGGTTCCCTCTGCGGTATCCGGTTACACGAACAGTCTTGCCCTTCCGCTTATAGGTATAACCCTTAACACTCACTGCTGATCCTCGTCTCTTCTGTTTTCCCACTATTCATAACCTCCTGCTTTCATTCTATCTATCTGCACAAACCTATTGTTTTCATTCTCTCAAAGAAAGTTATACTTGTCAAGGGTTAGGATATTAATAGTTCCATCTATAAGGCTTGCCAGCTATACGTTCCAAAAACTTCTTTTGCTTTTCACTTAAATAGAAATTCCTATGATATTGAAGCTTGCCAATTAAATCTTTACAGAAGTTGCACTTATATTCGTCAGTGTCACATTTTGATTGTGCATATTGGAGAAAGAATAACCTGGACTTATTCCAATGCTCTCTATCTATACCAAACTTATTAATGCAACAATTACCGATTATAAGAATAGTGCCATTATGTCTATTCCGTACTTGACATCTTTGGGTAATAGAATGCCCGCATATACAATTATCAAGATAACTTTCTGAATCCCCAAGATATACCCATTCCAATATAGCATCATCATAATTATCTGCCTTGGATGCTAATATTAATCTATTACAGAAAGTTTCTACATAACTCATTATTATTTACCTTTCTTTCTAAATATAAGTCAGTGTATCAAGATGATTATAGATTTTGCATTCCTTATTAACACAGCCTATACCACTATAGTCATCACCCCACATAATGCCTCTTTGAGTATGCCCACAATGAGTACACTTGCTATTGTCCATTTTGCATCTTATATCGGGGGTTATGTATCTGTGGCTATGTCCTTCTTTATCAATCGTGAAGGGTATGTTAGCAAACAGTTCTACCATTTCTTTAGCTTTCATTATTACCCACCTTCCCTTTTTATTTTTACATATTAACATTTTAACATTATTTCGTTATTACATTATTACATACTACAATGTAAATACGTAAATACGTTAATACGTATATATGTCATAATTGTAAATATGTCAGATGTAATTTTAGATAGCCTTATATTCACATTCTTCTTTATCAAGTTTCCACTCCTGCCCTTCATACAATAATGTATTTCTATTCAACGTAACAGTCAGGGCTTCAAAGGAAGCCTCAGCATCTTTGGCTTTGGCTATAACTATTTTATGACCATCATCTTGCCATTCATTCTTGACTTGCCTTTTGGCTTCGCCTGTCATAATTATACTGTATGCCTTGTATCCGATTGTCTTAGCACCTTTTAATCTTTCCGGTGTAAAGTATTCCTCTGGAATACCACCCCACATTGTCAGTTTTCTCAACTCAAAGATAACAATAGGAGTAACTTGTAAAGTACGAGCAATGCCCATAATTCCTTCATACCAAGATTCGACTACATCATCTTGCTTATAGTTACCATGGCAAGTGTAAGGAAAACTGTCCAAGAGTAAAACTTCTAAGTTAGAATACTTTTCCTTTACACTGGAAATAATATTGAACATTTTATTTCTGCCATCTACAGTATTAAGATGAATAGGAGAGCTTTGCATTTTTAGAATAGGGGGTAAATCAGAAGGGTAACTCTTTGCCAGCGTTTCAAATCTCTTGCCAATACCTTTTGTCGCACCTTCCCAGGTGATATATAATGCTCTACACTTTTTAAGTTTAAGACCATGATAAGATGCACCTTGTCCGAAAGCACAACCTAGCATTTGGTGTTCCAGGCTTTTTCCCTGCCAGGGATCGCCAGCTAGAAGTGCTAATTCTTCGGAAGGTAATATTCCCTCTATTGTATCTTTTCTATCAGGCATTTTCTTTGTCGCCTCCAGAAATTCGTTTAGTGCCAAAGGTGGTAAATCATATCCACTCTTAAAATCTTCCATTACATTTCACCACTCTTGCGAGCATTAAACTTTGCCTTGCGTTCTGCTCGACATTCAGGACAACGTTTCGGTGGTGAAAGAAGCATTGAAATAAAATAGGATTGCTCACCGGCAGAGAATAAAAACAATGCTCCACATTCTATACAAGTAATGTGTTTATCAACAGCAGCCTGTTCGTTTGATTGTTCGTTCATTTGTTTACTTGTTTCCTTTATTCAGCATTTATAAGAAATAGTAATTGATAAGTGTTTATATTCTAAATCCATTCTGTTGAACTTTTATAATAGTCTTATTGGCTTGGGGCTCAATAGTATTCTCGCTGATTACCTCCTCTACTGGTTTTTCAGTACGATAAATTTTTCTTTCCCTATCATAGTACGGAGAGTGGCATTTAGGACAAGCACAAGGACATTGCACTTTACTAAACCATTTCCACCCGCACCTATTACATTCAAATAATTCCCTACCTGCGACTTGTTTCTCTTCTCTCATGTCTTTTCAAAATCTCCTATGTCAGTATGTATGTTATAAACTATAACACAGTTTATTATAATATGCAAGTAATAAGCAGTATAGTAGCGTGGAGATATATGAAGATAATAGTCTCTCCAGTAAAGTCAAACTTTACTATTCCCACTCACAGCCGTTCTCAGTAGTTTACAGGAGTTTAGCTCTCCTCTCTCCTCACACGCTCTTAGCCATTCTCTCTTTTTCTACCACCTCCAAAACTAGGGTTAACATACTTTACTACTCAGGCACGATTTCTGTGCCAAAGCTCGCCAGGGAACACTCTATACCTTATCATTTTACTCATATTTATTAGCACATCTGTGCTGATTCTAGGCACGAAACTCACCTAGAAAGTCGGGGGTGTGGGTTGTGGTGTTGGTGGTGTGTGTGAGGAGGGTAGGGG
>Ga0208904_1002491_pt1 | contig 11567 bp, 11 predicted proteins | sample AntAceMetag02UKB_FD_184774 | JGI IMG/M metagenome (GOLD analysis project Ga0208904, IMG submission 184774) | Saline lake microbial communities from Ace Lake, Antarctica - Antarctic Ace Lake Metagenome 02UKB (SPAdes) (version 2) | ecosystem: Environmental > Aquatic > Non-marine Saline and... | reverse complement strand
CCCACGTAACATATGGAATATATTTTATTAAAGGATTACTTTCAAAAAAATTACCGGAAGAGGATACTTGATGAAGATTTTTATAAGCTTTCCACCTCTAAAAGGCAAGGGTTGTCCTATGCTAGGACAAAACAGACAGTTTCAATGGTTTCATAATCCGTCATTTATTTATCCGATGGTGCCGGCTTCAGCGGCAACACTCCTTCAAAGCCAAGGTCATGAGGCTATCTGGAATGATTGTATTGCTGAGAAGTGGGAGTATGAGGAATTCATTGATTTCTTTAAGAAAGAAAGGCCTGATTTAATCGCTTTGGAGACTAAGACTCCTGTTGTAAGACAACACTGGCAGATAGTTAATGAATTAAAAAGCATTAATCCTGAATGTGTCACGGTCTTAATGGGAGATCATATAACCGCTAAGCCCGAAGAAACCATGCAGAACTCAAAAGTAGATTATTGCCTCACTGGAGGGGATTATGATTTTCTACTCTCAAATATAGTTAAATATGCAGAAAAAAAAGAAGCATTAGAACCTGGTATCTGGTATAGGGATAATGGCCAAATAAAAAATACCGGCAAATTTGAACTCAATCACGATTTAAATACACTGCCTTTAGTTGATAGGGAGTTGACTAAATGGCGTTTATATGGTGAGCGGCTTTATAAAAGAGAACCCTTCACCTACACCATGGTTGGAAGAGATTGCCCTTGGGCTAAATGTAAGTTTTGTTCCTGGACCACACTTTTTCCCAAGTTTAGAACCAGAAGCCCAGAGAGCTTGCTAGATGAAATAGGTATGCTTATTGAAAAATATAATATAGGTGAAATATTCGATGATACAGGAACATTTCCTTCTGGTAAATGGTTGACAGAATTCTGTAACGGAATGATCGAAAGAGGTTATAATAAGAAGATATATATATCCTGCAATTTCAGATATGACTACTTAATTTTAGAACGGGCAAAATTAATGAAAAAAGCGGGTTTCAGACTGATGAAATGCGGCCTGGAATCAGGCAGTGATGATACCCTAAAAAGGCTTGATAAGGGCACAACGGTTGCGCAGATAATAGAGGGCAGCAAAATAGCTAAACAAGCTGGATTGACAGTCCATTTAACAATGATGGTCGGCTATCCTTGGGAAACCAAGCAGGACATGCTAAACACTCTTAAATTAGCCAGATATCTGATGCTTAATGGTTATGCCGACATGCTGCAGTCAACTGTAATTATGAGCTATCCCGGAACACCTCTTTATAAAGAGGCTGTGGAGAATGATTGGCTTAAAATTAATAAAGATGATTATGAGCAATTCGATATGTGTCATCCGATATTGAAAACACCTGATACAACCGAAGAAGAGATCATGAAAGTCTGTCATGATATCTATAAAATATTCCTGCATCCTAGGTTTATTTTACACCACCTTTTAAAGATTAGAGATTTAGAATACATAAAATATCTAGGTAGAGGTATAAAACCAGTCATAGGCCACATTAAGGATTTTGTAAAGGTCAGAAAATAAAAACATGCAAAAAGATAATAAGAAACGTATTATTCATGAGTTAAATTTTCTAAAAAGTTTTGATGAACCAACACCAGATCTTTTTCATAAAATTAATTACAAGTTAACCAAACCTTATTTTAAAAGTAAAAAGATTTTAAATATTGGTTGTTGGACAGCTAGTTTTGAAACTCAGTTTAAAGATGATGATTGTCAGATAACCGGTATAGATATATCCCTGGCAGCTTTAAAAACTGCTAAAGAAGCTAATCCGCATTGTACTTTTGCAGCAGCGGATGCCTTTTATCTGCCTTTTGAGGATAATTCCTTTGATGTGGTGAGTTTATTTATGGTTTTAGAGCATATTCCCAAAAATACCGAGCCACAGCTTTTTAAGGAAGTAAATAGAGTTTTAAAAACGGGCGGTTCGTTTATAATAACTACTCCGCATAGTGAATTTATGGGTAATATCTTTGATGTAGCTCACTGGTTGGTGGGTCATCGACATTATAAGGTAGAGAATCTAAGGCAGATGTTATCTAAGCAAGGTTTTGAGTTTGAGAAGCTTATGTTAAAAGGAGGGGTTTTAGCAAATATTTCCATTCCTTTCTTTTATCTTTCAAAATATTTATTTAAAATTAATCTCTATAAGAATTCTTTTGTTGAGAAAATTCTTACTAATGAATATGAAAAAGATGGTTTTAGAGATATATTTCTAGTGTGTAAAAAAATTAAAAGAAATGAGGTATAACATTGTTCTTACTTGTAGGGATTTCTATCGCTTTACTAAGTCTTATTATTCAAGTTAGGCCGCGATTCAGTATCAGGCATTTCGGAGTAGACGGTTGGAGACACTTGATGGTAGGCGATTTCATCAGAGAAAACAAACACTATCCCAAATGGATGGATAAATTTCTTATTGAGGCTCCATCTGATTATCCTCCGGGTTTAAGATTTTTACTGGCTGCTTTTCCGAAAGAATTTATTAAAAAATACGAATGGTTAGTTTCTCCAGCCATAGATTTTATCCATAATTTATTTATTTTTGGATTTGTTTATTATTTAAGTCATAGTCTGATATTAGCTGTTATGGCTCAAATTATATATTTAAGTGCTCCTTTAACTATTATGGAGAACTCTAATCTCAGCACCAGATCGTTTGCCTCACTGTTGTTTAGTCTTACCTTTATAGGAATATTACTTTTTTCTATACATAGCAGTTGGTTACTATTTATCTATTGCGTCGTGATGGTTTGTATTTTACTTTTATCACACAGGATGTCCGTTCAGACAATATTTTTTACCTGTATTTTCTTTAGTATTTATGAGTTAAGCATTACTTTTATTGGTATCTACCTTTTGGGCACGCTACTGGCTATTATTGTATCAAAAGGGTTTTATCTTAAAATCTTCAAAGGCCATTTAGCCATGTTGGAGTTCTGGAGGCAGCATATAGAGTTTCGTTATGCTCATGAAGTTAGGGGTCTTCCTAAAAAGGGCGAGAAGAGTGATGATATGGTCTTTAATCTATATCAGAAGGTCCGCTCAGCGCCTTTTATAGCTGTTTTTGCGGCTAATCCGGCCATAGTTCTGGTTTTTCTATTTATGGTCTTAAGAGCCATTAACGGCCCTGTTGTCTATGATGGCTTGCCGCAGGCCTTAATAGCTAAATTTATACCTTGGTCTATATTTCTTTTAGCAGTTGGGATTATTATCAGATCCTTTAAATCTGTAGAACACATGGGTGAGGGGGAGCGCTATATAGAATATGCCGGCCTGCCCATTGCGGTAATAGGTTCTTTGACGGTTTACTATTTATATTCAATTAATCCCATTTTAACAGTAATTGGTTTTGTATTCTTGATTTTATTTACCGAGCTAATTCCCGCTTTTTATATCCAACAAAAAGTCATCATTAACGATAAAGAAAGAAGTGTTTCTAAGGATCTCTGGGAGATATTCGACTACATTGACAAAATTGAGGGTGAGGCTAGGTTGATGTGTATCCCCCAGCTAATGAGTACTTCGGTAATGTATTTTACTAAAGCCAAAACGCTTTGCACAGATAATTCAATTGCTCATATTACGGATTTAGCCGACATTTTACCTATAATAAAAAAACCTCTTGAAGAAGTATTTAAGAAATATAATATAAATTATTTTTTACTTAACGAACATTATGCAAAATTAGATGAGCTAAAATTAGATAGAGATGCCATAAAGGTTGTAAAAGAGAGCGGCACCTTTTTACTTTTGAAAGTATAAATAAAGGAGACTAAGATGGAACGAGTATTAGTAACAGGAGGCGCAGGGTTTCTTGGGTCTTACTTGTGTGAGAGTTTATTAAAAAAGAAAAAGTCTGTCATTGCTCTTGATATGGCAGATGGTTCTAAAATAGAGCATCTCATCGGTAAGAAAAACTTTCAATTTATCCAAGGTTCAGTCCTTGACAAAGACTTGATGGAGCGGGAAGTCTCAAAAGCAGACATGGTCTTTCATTTTGCAGCTATTGCCGATCCCAAGCGCTACATTCAGGAACCCTTAACCGTTCTCGAGATAGACTTACAAGCATCTTTAAATATCTTTAAGACAGCTGCAATGCATAAAACCAAAGTTGTCTTTGCCTCAACCTCTGAATTATATGGCAGGAATCCGAATGTTCCCTGGAAAGAAGATGATGAGCGGGTTTTAGGTTCAACAGCTATAAATAGATGGTGTTATTCAACATCTAAAGCTGCTTCAGAGCATTATCTTTATGCCTACAACCAACAAGAAGGCTTGCCTTTTGTGGTGGTCAGATTTTTTAATGCATACGGGCCTAAATTAGATGATCTAGGTTCGGGTAGGGTTATACCCATATTTTTAAAGCAGTTTTTGATGAATGAACCGATTACTGTTCACGGTGACGGAAGCCAAACAAGAACATTTGTCTATATTGATGATACTATAGAGGCAGTAATCAAGGTGGCTTTCTCTAAAAAAGCAGAAGGTCAGGCCTTTAACATTGGCAGCCAAAAAGAATATACCATGCTGGAATTAGCCAAGATTATGAAAAAAATAGGTAAGTTTAAATCAGAAATAAAATTCGTTACCCATAAGAAAGTTTTTGGAAATAAATATGAAGATATTCCCAGGCGTTGTCCGGATGTCTCAAAGATAAAGAAATTTGCTAATTGGAAGGCAACTACATCTTTAGAATCTGGCCTCAAGAAAACGATAGAATATTACAGAAAAAAAACATCTTTATAAAAGTCAAAATTAAAATAACTCATCAAAAATAATAATTGTTATATTAATATTGTCAAACTAAAGGAAATAAGGCGAAATGAAAAGTGAAAAAGTAGAAAAGCATCTTAAGGTCAAAATAACTAAAGAAGAAATGAATAAAATGAAACATAATCACACCCATTGGGAATCTAATGCTGATAAATTTGGAACTTCTATTGAGGTTTCTTGGGGAGATAAGAATATGGCTAAATTGGAAGTTACTAATATACTTAAGTATATTAGTAACAAAAGCCTTGTATTAGATGCCGGTTGTTCGAATGGTGCTTCCACTGTTGAAATAGCTCGAAGTGCAAATATTAAAATGAGGGCATTTGATTATAGTGCAAAAGCAATAGAAATTGCCCGAAAACAACAAAATCGAAAAAAAGCTCAACAAAAAAATATCACGTACTATTGCGGCAATATATTGAATATAGAAGAAAAAGATAAAACATTTGATGCCGCTTATACTATTAGAGTAATTATCAATCTTCCTTCATGGCATTTACAAAAACAGTCCATTTTAGAAGTACACAGGATATTAAAACGCGGCGGGGTATATCTTATGTCGGAGGCCTTTTCGGGAAGTTTGAAGAAATTAAATACGTTGCGTGCATTGGGAGGTGTGGCGCCATTAGCTTCCCATGATTTTAATTTGTACATAAAAGAAGAGCAGCTAGAAAAATTTATTAAACCTTATTTTGATATTGTAGCAATTAAAAAATTTTCTAGCATTTACTATGTCGCATCACGATTTCTTCGATACCTTACATTAAAACCTGGTGAAAAAGATAGCTATGATAATGAAATCAATAACCTATTTTCAAAATATACAGAGTCAGAAAATTCTGGTGATTTTGGTATTCAAAAATTATATGTTTTAAAAAAGAAATAGACATAGATAATGATTTTAATTAAAGGTTTAGTAAATTGATATCACTTTGTTGTATGGGTAAGATTTGCAACTTGCTTTATAATAAATAGTGAATTCATGGCGAGAGGTAATTTAGCATGTCAATAAAAACAAAAGTTTCTAAATTTATACCGGTTTCAAAGCCGACAATATCCCAAAAAGAGATTTTAGAAGTTGTTGATTCTATGAAGTCTGGCTGGATTACGACAGGTCCTAAAGTTAAGAAATTTGAAGAAAATTTTAAAAGTTATACTAAGTCCAAAAATGCTGTTGCTCTTAATTCAGGTACAGCCGCTTTGCACTTGGCTTATCAGGTTGCGGGCTTAAAGAAGGGTGATGAGGTTATAACCACCTCAATGACCTTTGTAGCCACGATAAATATGATGCTGGTCTTAGGGCTTAAACCGGTCTTTGTGGATATTGAAGATAAAACCCTTAATATGAATGTTGATTTAATTGAAAGTAAAATAACTAGAAAAACGAAGGCTATTGTTCCTGTTCATTTTGCCGGTCGTCCAGTAAGAATGGGTGAAATAAAAAGATTAGCTAAAAAATATAATCTAAAAGTAATTGAAGATGCTGCACATGCTATAGGAGCTAAATATAAAGGTAAGATGATTGGTTCAATGTCAGATGTAACTTGTTTTAGTTTTCATCCTATGAAAAATATCACTACTGGTGAAGGCGGCATGCTAACAACTGATAAGTCTTCTTATGCCAGACAGGCTAGAGCCTTGAGATTTCATGGTATTGATAAAGAAGCCTGGGCCCGCTATTCAAAGAAAAGTGTTCCTTTCTATGCCGTAACTTCATGTGGCTACAAATATAATATGATGGATATCCAGGCAGCTATTGGACTTCATCAACTGAATAAGTTAAATGAGTTTAATAAAAAAAGAACTTATTTGGCTTCTATATATGATAAAGAGCTATCTGATATAGATGAATTAATTACGCCACCTTTTAAATGCCCTCATGGAGTAAACAGCTGGCATATATATGTAGTAGCGGTAAAAAAAGAAAAACTTACAATAGACAGGAATACTTTTATTATGGAACTCAAAAAACACAATGTAGGTTGCGGAGTTCATTATGTGGCTGTCCATATGCAGCCATATTACAAAAAAACATTAGGTTATAAGAAAGGCGCTTTACCTATATGCGAATATTATTCAGATAGAGTAATATCATTGCCTTTATATCCTTTAATGTCAAAAAGTGATGTTTTAAGAGTGACTAATGCTGTAAAGAAGGTTGTTAAACAGAATAAAAAAATAGTTAGGATATAAAGATATATATGAAAAAGTTTCTTATATAAATATGAATATATTAGGTATATCAGCATTTTATCATGATAGCGCGGCTTGTTTAGTTCAAGATGGCAAGATTATTTCTGCTGCCCAAGAAGAACGATTTACTCGCAAGAAACACGATCAATCATTCCCGACTAATGCCATTAAATGGTGCCTTGAATATTCTAATTTAAAAGGCAGTGATATAGATTGCATTGCCTTTTATGATAAACCTCTCTTAAAATTTGAAAGATTATTAGAAACCTATCTAGCCTATGCTCCCTGTGGTTTAAAATCATTTAACAAAGCCATGCCTCTTTGGATTAAGCAGAAGATGTGGATTAACGAGCTAATGTTAGAATTTTTAAAAGACGAGGGGATAAAGAGTGTTGATTCAAGAAATGCCTTTATTGATTTAGGTGGTGAATTATTTTTAGAAAACGATAATCATCCTAATCCCCAGGGACATAAACTGATAGCTGATAATATATATACGTATTTGGTGGAGAACTAATCTTTATGAAAAAAAGAAGAATTATACTTTTTGTTATTATTCTTATTCTGTTCCTGGCTCCTCTGCGCTGGTTTTCCACAGACAGCATAGATGTCGGAGGAGATGATACCCGTTTATATTTCTATGAACCCGAAAACTTTGCTTCTAATCTTTCATTATACTGCTGGAACAGTTATAATGCTCTTTCTTCAGAGTACACTCCTTGGCACGGATTTCCTTTTATTTTTATTCCTTTAGTATTAAAAAAACTTGGTCTGCAGGTTGGCACTAGCTTAATGTTTACTTACGGCTTAACCTTGTCTTTAAGTTTTTTAAGCTGCTATTTATTTATTAAAGAGCTTCTCTTAAAGATTCAACTCTCCGATGCCAACCGTTGGTTAGCTTCACTAATAGGTGCTTTAATTTATATTTTTTCACCAATTGTTTTTATTGTGGAATGGCAGACAAGATTGCCTGAGATATATGGACTCTTTTTATATCCCTTGCTGATCTATTTTTATATGCTAGCCTTAAGAAAAAAGAAACCTATTTATCTTATCCTCGGCGCTATATTATTATCTATTTTTGCTGTAGCTATGTATATGGCAGTGCCTTGGTTCGTAGGGTTTATGATGGGGGCAGTAGTATTTTTAATTGGTTTAATGTTTTTTGAAAAAAGGAAAGCCTTAGCTTTTAAATATCTGATTATTTATGTAGGCCTTTGCATGCTTTCTAATTTGCACTGGATTATAATTTTTGTTGATAATACTTTTTTAAGTAAAGTGGCCTTTACGACCTATGGTGGTTCGTATGTTTCCACCTCCTTATATGAATTCATTCATAATATCCAGTTTATGAACGTCTATTACTCATTTCTAATGCTGCCATCCAGAGAGTTTTATAGCGGTACAATTTTTGGAAACTTTGTCCCTGATCAGTACTCATTTCTATTTCTAATGCTGCCTTTATCATTTATTATTGCTATAATGAAATCAGACAAGGAAACTCGCAAAGTACTTTTATGGTTGGTGATTCCAGTTATAATGCTTTTTTATCTGATTGCTGTAAGCATTACTGATTTAGGATCTGCTTTTTTTGCAATTCTTCTGAACAATATTTTTGGATTTGTAATGTTTAAAAATTTTCAGACCAAGTTTTCAATTGCTTTTTCCTTTTTTTATGCTGTTCTTATCGCTTCATCTTTAGCTGTAATTTTAATGAGTTCGTTTTCTAAACTTTTTAAACGTGGATTTATAATTGTTATGCTTTTGCCTTTTTTGATGACGGCTCTGCCTCTTTTAAGAGGGGATCTGGTAGGTAAGTCTCACGGGAAATTATTTCATGAATATTTGTGTGTTAATTTACCACCTAGTCATTTAGAGGCTCTTGAAGAGATGCAAAAAGATGAGGATATCAGCCGCGTGATGATTTTTCCTTTATCTAGATTTCTTTTTATGACCGTTAAATGCGATAATGACAGCTATTATGTCGGCATGCCTTATATTAAACCTTTAATCTTAAAAGATACCATTGAGGGTTTTTTATCTTTTGCCACACCCAATTATCCCGATCTGCCAGATGTAGCTTATAAGATTTTCGACAACAAAGATTATGATGTTTTTTTGAAGCTGTTAAGCATGATGAATATAAAATATATCTATGCATATAATGAAATTGCTCCTGAGACAGCCCAGATGTTTCTATATAAATATATTTATCTGGATAAAATACGCTCCGATTTTTATGATGAGCTTGACAATTACAGTGTTGAAAAATTTGAAGATATAGAAGTGTTTAAAAATAATGATTTTAAAAATAAGCATATAAATGGTGTTGTGTGTGCATATAATGTAGACAGAATAGACTGGCTATTACCTATTCTTTATAAAGAAGATTTTATTAATTTAGAAGACCGAGTGATTTTAGATACAAGATAATAAGATGGAAAAGATTGATTACTTAAGATGCAATATACTCAAATCCTTAAAGCAGGGAGGCTTGAGTTATAAAAAAGCTGAACTTAAGGCTGATTTTATCATTTCAGACATGCCGACTGCTTTAGCAGCTAGTGAATTAAGTGATATTTTTAAATGGTTTAATAAAATACAAAAAGAAAGTCGGCAAAAAACATAATTAGTTCCAATTTCTAAATTGAAAGACTGGCGGGTTGATAAAAAGTCAGCTAATATAACTCATAAAACAGGCAAGTTTTATTCTATTGTGGGCCTGGATATAAAAGGTAGCCGGCGGGAGGTATCCAGTTGGCAGCAGTCGGTAATAAATCAGCCCGAAGTAGGCATACTGGGTTTTATCGTAAAAAAAATAAATGGTGTCTATCATTTTTTAATTCAGGCCAAAGAAGAGCCAGGCAATATCAATAATGTTCATATTTCAACTACAGTAATGGCAACTGAAAGTAATCTCAAGCGAGTTTATAAAGGTAAGAAGGTTCTCTTTGCTGAATACTTTTTAGATAGCAAAAAGGCTAGGGTTATTTTTAAGAAAAAACAATCTGAAGAGGGAGCCAGATTTTATAAAAAAACAAATTTAAATATAATCGTTGAAATAAAGGAAAATGACTTAAATAAAATACCTGATAATTTTAAATGGACTACACTTTATCAGCTCAAAGAGCTCTTAAAAAAACCCAACACTGTCAATGCCCCGGCAAGAAGTGTAATTTCGTGCTTGCCATAAAAATAGATAAAAGGTAGAATAAAATAATGAAAAATAAAAAAGTGCGTTTTGGAATATTGGGATGTGCAGATATAGCAAAAAGAAGGTTTATCCCGGCTCTTATAAAGAGTGATTGTGCTGAATTTGTAGGTATTGCAAGTAGAAGCAAAAGAAGAGCCAGGGAAATTGCTGAAAAATACAAAGTAAAAATTTATTCATATGAATCTTTAATTAAATCAGATAATATTGATGCTGTTTATATTCCTTTACCTAATTTTCTTCATTTTGAGTGGTCTCTAAGAGCATTAAAAGAAGGTAAGCACGTGTTATGTGAAAAACCTATTGTCTTAGATTTAAAATCTGCTCATATTTTAGTTAAAACTGCTGAAAAATACAAGAAGTCTATAATGGAAGGATATATGTTTTTGTATCATCCGCAACATCTTAAAATAAAAGAACTTATAGAAAAAGATTTAATAGGTAAGCCACAGTTGTTTCGCTCTTCGTTTGGATTTTCATTAAAGGATAAGAAAAATTTTAGGCTAAAGAAAGGAATGGGGGGAGATGCACTGCTGGAAACAGGAGGATATCCTTTAGCTGCAATGAGGTTTTTTTTTGATACGAAAGTAGAAAATGCTACCGGTTTTTCTCAGTATAATCACGATGGTATTGAGATTAATTATAAAGCTATAATTAAACTAAAAAATGGTATAATTGCTGATATTGGTGGAAGTTATAATCAAGCATATGAATGTTTTTATGAGTTAATTGGAACAAAAGGAATAATAACCCTTGATAGGTGTTATACTACACCTGCAGATATGCGCAATGTTATTACGCTGAAGATTGCAAATAAGCAACGTAGTGTTTGCTCAATTTCATCAGACCATTTTTTAAATATGATCGATTATTTTTGTAGATCCATTAGATACAGCAAAATAAGAGATGTTTTGCGAAAGGATATTTTATCGCAAATTCAATTAGTGGATTATGTACGATCAAATCTGAAAGTTTTAAAATAATATGAGTAAGAAAAAGAATTCTATTGTTTCCGGTGTATCTATTGTGAAGCTCCCTATTATTAAAGAAGTGCGCGGGGCTCTTTTAGTTGCAGAATATGGTAAATATCTTCCATTTGTTCCTAAGCGATATTTCTTAGTGTTTGATGTGCCCAGTGGAGAAATTAGAGGTGATCATGCGCATAAGAAGTTACATCAGTTTCTGACGTGTATAAAAGGTTCATGTTCAATTATTGTTGATGATGGAAATAATCGAGAAGAGATTTTACTTAATACAATGGAACTTGGTCTTTATTTGTCACCTATGATATGGAGTATACAATATAAATATTCTCCCGATGCTATTCTTTTAGTTCTAGCATCAGATGTTTATAAGGAGGATGATTATATAAGAGATTATGAA
>Ga0208904_1002486_pt1 | contig 11589 bp, 4 predicted proteins | sample AntAceMetag02UKB_FD_184774 | JGI IMG/M metagenome (GOLD analysis project Ga0208904, IMG submission 184774) | Saline lake microbial communities from Ace Lake, Antarctica - Antarctic Ace Lake Metagenome 02UKB (SPAdes) (version 2) | ecosystem: Environmental > Aquatic > Non-marine Saline and Alkaline... | reverse complement strand
CAAAAGATAGAACTTCAGAATGTTTTAAAAATATCACTGCCGCAGGTAATCGTATGATGATCCTGCTTAATAACTTACTTGATTTATCTAAGCTTGAAGCGAGAAAGATGAAATATCAAATGGCAGAAGAAGACATCTGGGATATTATGAACGAAATAATAACTGTATTTATTCAGGAACTTAAGTTAAAAGAAATTACCCTGGTGATCAATGAACCTAATATTCCTACAAATGTAATTTGCTGTGGCTCTCAAATTAAACAAGTGTTTGAAAACCTTTTTTCAAATGCAATAAAGTATACTCCTAAAGGGAAAAAAATTTCAATTTCTTGCCATTCAACGACTCTGCCAATTGGTAAAAGATTAACTGACGATTCCAACATCCCAGCATTATCAATTTGCATTTTAGATGAAGGTTTAGGAATTCCCAGCGAAGAAAAAAAAAGTATTTTTGATAAATTCTCCCAAAGTTCGAGGACCAAAACAGGAGCAGGTGGCACAGGATTGGGTTTAGCTATTTGCTATGAAATTTTAAAAGCTCATAATGGGAAAATTTGGGCGGATAATAATCCCGAGGGAGGAGCGATGTTCAGTTTTAAACTGCCATATGAGCAGGAAGTAAATCTTGTTTAAAAAAGTATATGGAAAACATAAACGGAACGAAATTCATCAATAAAGCATAATCATGGAAAAAGCAAAAATACTCATCGTCGAAGACGAAGCCATTATCGCGATAGAAATTGAAAATGATCTTCACGAGTATTTTTACATACTCAAAAATTAGGATGAGACGTTAAATGACCGATAAAATCAATATGTTTAATAAACGACAAATCTTCATTCATCAGCTAATTATATTAATTGCTAGTATCTTACTCTGCAATCATCTTGTTCTAGCTGATCAAAATCAGAATCAACAAACCAAACTCAAATCAGCCAGTGAATTAGATTACCCACCTTTTGCCATCGTTCGGCCAGATGGAAAAGCCGATGGTTTTTCTGTCGACCTGTTAAAGGCTGTTGTTGATGTTACTGGTCTTGAGGTTGGCATATCTGTCGGACCATGGGGTGAAATTAAACAACAACTAATTGAAGGGCACCTCGACGTTCTGCCACTCGTTGCGTATAGCCCGGAACGTGATAAAGTATTGGATTTTACTGCCCCATACTTGCAAATGCACGGGACAATCTTTATCCGTAAAGGGGAAACCTCAATTCGCAGTGAAGCTGACTTGAAAGGTAAGGAAGTTTTGGTAATGCGTGATGACTCTTCTCATGAATATGCGGTTAGTAGCAAAATTCTTGCGAAACTGATTTTAACCACCTCCTTTGAGGAGGCAATGAAACTGCTCTCTTCCGGTAAACATGATGCCGTTTTGTGCCAGTACCTGGTGGGCCTTCAACTGATAAAAAAGTTGGATATAAAAAATATTGTCAGTGTTTCCTCCACAGAAACTGAGGAAAATCTGAAACCCAGAACGATAAAAGTATCGAAATTTGAACAGAAATTCAGTTTCGCCGTGCCGGAAGGGAGAAAGAAGTTGTTGGCCCATCTGAACGAAGGGTTAGCTATTGTTGTCGCGAATGGGAAATACGATCAGCTGTATCAAAAATGGTTTGGCCCTATTCTTCCTCAACCTACCGTTCCTTTGATAACGATTATCAAATCTGTACTTTTCATTTTAACACCAATTCTGTTTGTTCTTGCGGTTGTCGGCGTATGGTATATGAGGCGGGAAATTTACCAAAAAACCCGAAGTTTGAGAATAGAAATAGACGAACGTAAACAGGTGGAGAAGAAGCTGAAGGCGAGCAAAGACTATCTTGAAAAATTAACAAATTCTATGTGGGATACAGTTTTTTCAGTAAAAATGCCGGAGAGGGTGATTGAGTGGGCCAATGATTCCTTTAGACTTATTGGCTACGAACCCAGTGAGTGTATTGGCAAAGATACGGCTTTTCTCTACGCGAACAAGGATAGTTTTTTGGACTTTGGTGAAAATTTAAAAGGCGCTATGGCAGCGGGGAAGGGAGTATTTCATAGCGATCAATTATTAAAAAGAAAAAGCGGCAAAACCTTTCCGGCAGAAATTATTGTTACTTTTCACAGGGAAAATGATGAGGTTGTAAGTGTCACCAGCATTGTTCACGACATCACCGAGCGCAAGCAAGCAGAAGATCAAATCAAAGCCTCCCTTATAGAAAAAGAAACACTTCTTCAGGAAATCCACCACCGAGTGAAGAACAATATGCAAGTTATTTCCAGTCTACTTAAGCTTCAAGCGAACACTGTAAAGGATGAACGGGTAACAGCAGCTCTGACGGATAGCTGGAATAGGATACAAGCCATGTCCGCCATTCATGAGATACTGTATCAATCTAAAAACCTGTCATCCATTGATATGAACACCTATTTGTCGAAGCTGGCCAAAATGGAATTTCAAAATTATTCCATTGGCAGACAAGTCAATTTAATAATCGAAGCAGAAAATATTTTGATAGGAGTGAAACGAGCTTCGCCAGTTGGATTGATAGTCAATGAACTTATCTCGAATTCATTAAAATATGCTTTCCCTGACAATAAAAACGGTGAAATCAAAATCGGTTTGGAAAAGACAGAACAAGAGCAAATCGAATTGACCTATCTGGATAATGGCGTTGGAATCCCGAAAGATTTCGACTGGTACAATACAAAAAGCATGGGACTAAACCTTGTTAAGATACTTTCCGAAAAACAGCTTGGAGGATCGATTAAGTTGAATCGTGACCAGGGTACTTGTTTTACTATCGCGTTTAAACAAGAGGAGGATTGATTTTGAGTGCTACTATAGAAAAAGCCAGAATATTGATCGTCGAAGACGAAGCCATCACCAGTCAAGAGATAAGTGTTACTCTCGAAAACATGGGATATGCGATTGTTGATACAGCTGAAACCGCTGAAGACGCTATTGAAAAAGCAGAAAAGCTAACTCCGGATATAATTTTAATGGACATCCAATTAGAAGGAAAGATGGATGGTATAGAAGCGGCTCAAGTGATCAAAGAACGTTTTGATATTCCGGTTGTTTTTTTAACAGCTTATACAGATGAAAAAAATGTGGAACGAGCCAAGCTAACCCATCCATATGGATACTTGATTAAGCCCATTCAGGACCGGGATTTAAAGATTACGATTGAAATGGCACTGTATGTTTCAAAAGTGGATGCTTTACGCCAACAAGCCCAGAATGAACTTAAGGTTGAAAAAGATTTTATAAATGCAGCGCTTAATACTCAGATCGACACTTTTTTTGTTTTCGATCCACAGGAAAGAAAAGCCATTCGCTGGAATAAAGCTTTTAAAGATACATCGGGATACAACGACGATGAAATCCGATCAATAAAAGCCCCCGATAGTTATTACAGCCAAAACGACTTAAAAAAAGCCGCGGACATGACAGAAATAATTTTGAAAGAAGGATTGGCCTCAATTGAGATGAACCTGATCACGAAAGATGGCAGAAAAGTACTAACCGAGTACAATGCCAGTCTAATAATGGATAGCAACGGCAAGCCAAAATACATTGTTGCTACTGGCCGCGATATCACCGAACGTAGACAAGCAGAAGAAAATACTATTAAACAAAGAAACTTTTTAAATAACGTCCTTGAATCCTTGACACACCCTTTTTATGTTATCGACGCTAACGATCATTCAATAGTTACCGCAAATTCAGCTGCAAACCGCAAAGGAGTGATTACCAATCAAACCTGTTACGAACTAACCCATGGAAGGCAGGAACCATGTGATGGTAAAGAACACGTATGTCCCTTAGAAACGGTAAAGTGTACCAAAAAACCAGTGACGGTGGAGCATCTGCATTATGATGGAGAAGGGAATTTGTTGAATGAAGAGGTCCATGGATTCCCAATCTTTGACAACAATGGTGATGTGATTCAAATGATTGAGTATAGTTTAGATATTACTGATCGAAAAAAAGCAGAAAAACGTGTGAAAGATTATCAGGAACGGTTGCATTTTCACTCGGAGCATTCTCCTTTAGCCGTTGTTGAATGGGATTCTAATTTCATTGTTACCCGCTGGGCAGGTGAGGCCCAAAAAATATTTGGATGGAGCCCTGAAGAAACTGTTGGTAGACCAATCATGGATCTGAACCTGATCTATGAAGAAGATATTCCAGTTGTGGAAAAAACTATGACACAACTAACTGACGGAACAAACAAGCATGTGATCTCTTCTAATCGAAATGTCACCAAAGAAGGAGAGATCATATATTGCGAATGGTACAGCTCAGTACTAGTTGATGATCAGAAAAATATGGTTTCGGTGATGTCTCAGGTATTAGATATTACCGACCGTAAACAAATGGAAGAAAAGCTGATCTTAGCTAAATTAGAAGCGGAATCTGCCAACCATGCCAAAAGCGAATTTCTGGCTAATATGAGCCATGAACTAAGAACCCCTTTAAATTCAATCATCGGTTTCAGTCAGGTCTTGGAAAGGCAAATATCCAAAACCTTAAATGAAAAGCAAGTGGACTATTTTAACAATATCAAAAATAGCGGTAATCATCTACTTGAGATGGTCAACGATATCCTTGATCTTTCAAAAATCGAAGCTGGAAAAATAGAAATCATTCAAATACTGTTTGATTTGGGCTCAATGTTGGAGAGATCGACCAGCATTATTAAAGAAATGGCATTCAAAAAGTCCGTCCAAATAGAAACAAGTATTCAGGCAGATTTTGGGTGGTTGAATGGGGATGAAACAAGAATAAAACAAGTGATATTCAATCTGTTATCAAATGCAATGAAGTTTACCGAGTCTGGTAATCGAATTGGAATTGATGCTGACATTGAAAAAGATAATTTTATTATCACAGTGTGGGATGAAGGAATCGGAATTCTTGAAGAAAATCTAGACAAAATATTCGATCCTTTTGAGCAGGGAATTGCAGGTAAGGCCTCCTTAGAAAAAGGAACGGGTCTGGGTTTGGCCATATCGAAAAGACTGATTGAACTGCATCAAGGAACAATAAGCGTTATAAGTAAAGTGGGAGAAGGCAGCCGATTTACCATCATCTTACCAGGGAGAATTGAAGGTGGAGAACAGGTTAGAAGGGAAGATGTGAGCCAACCGAGTCAAATTACATCGGATTTGGCAAAAGATGCAAAAATTCTGGTAACTGAAGATAACAAAACAAATAGAGAACTGATTAAAGCAGCATTAGATGATTATCAGCTGGATTTTGCTGAAACTGGTGAAGATGCAGTAACAATGGTGTTGAAAAAGGAGTATGACTTAATCTTGATGGATATTCAACTACCAGAAATAGATGGGACAGAGGCCATGAAACAAATCAGAAGAAATAGCACTATCCATATACCCATCATTGCTCTGACTGCTTTTGCCATGAAAGGGGATGAGGATAAATATCTGGATGCTGGATTTGATGATTATATTTCCAAGCCGATAAATATCGAAATTCTATTAAAAAAGATCCAGGACATCCTTAATTAAAAACTCAACATGAAAAACGCTAAAATAATGATCGTTGAAGACGAGGCCATTATCTGCAAAGAAATGGAAATGACCCTTGAAAGCATCGGATATGACATCGTGGCGACAACAAGCAATGGAGAAGCTTGATTCCCATTTTCGATAGAATTTTTCTGGCTATTTCTGGTGCCTCCCCAGTAATATTTCCTTCTTTTGTTGAGTACGCATATGGAATATCATTAGCATATCCAATACGAATAAAGTCCTCTTTTTTAATTCGATTTAAAGTGGTTGTAGAATCGAAAAAGCATGATGAGAATGAAACGGATAAAACGGAGGTGCTCAAAAAAAAACGATTCAGGTTCTTCATGATTTTCCTTAATCCTCAGGTTCTTTAAACTGGTTTTTAATGGCGATGAAATCTTCTAATCGCGATTCAAATGCTTCCACGAGATCAGAATCGAAATGAAGCCCTTTGCCCTTTTTGATCTCGGCTACAGCATCTTCGACCGTCCAGGCCTTTTTATATGGACGGATTGACGTCAGTGCATCAAACACATCCGACAGGGCGCAGATCCTACCAGAAAGTGGGATGTCTGCTCCTTTCAATCCAAGCGGGTAACCTGAACCGTCCCATTTTTCATGATGAGACACAGCAATTTCTTTCGCCTTTTCTAAAAGGATGGATGGATGGCCTGCCAGCAATTTTTCGCCTATGGATGTATGGGATTTCATGATTTTCCATTCATCTAATTCAAGTTTTCCGGGTTTCAATAGCACGCTGTCCGGAATACCAATTTTGCCTATATCGTGCATCGGGCTGGCTTGCAGAATAATATCGGACTCATTTTCGGTCATACTAATAGTTTTTGCTAAAACTTGACTCATTTTACTCATACGCATGATGTGATAGCCAGTTTCATTATCCCTGTATTCAGCGGCCAGTCCCAACCTGCGAATGATTTCCAGGCGGGTATCTTGAAGTTCCCTGGTTCTCTCCTTTACTTTCACTTCGAGAATGATGTTATGACTCTCTAATTGTAGGTTTTGCTCCCTGATCCTTTCGTTTTGCTCTTTGATTTTGTTGTGAAGCAGGCGAACTTCCAGAATGTTTTTAATGCGTGATAGAACTTCGGTCCGGTTGAATGGTTTTGATAAGAAGTCTTTTGCTCCAGATTCCAAGGCTTTTAAGCGGATTTCCTCATCCTGTAACGCTGTCAACACTAAAACCGGCGTGTAACTGTCCTGCTCAAGGTTCTTTAGTTGCGCCATGACCTGAAATCCGTCCAGATAAGGCATATTCAGATCCAGCAAAACGATATCCGGTTCATAACTCTGGTAAATATCAGCCGCGTTTCGAGAGTCGGTTATCCCCAGAATATCGGAATAACCTTCGCCTTCCAGCATTGTTTCCAGCAGAGAAACATTTTGCTGTTTATCATCTACAATCAGGATCTTTGAATTTACAGGTATTTCCATTCTGCAGCCCTTCTTTGATTGGTTATATCCCAGGTTATTTTGATCCGCTAATTAAACAGGATCTGTTCTATCAGCTTTTTGAACTTTCCAACCTGGATGGGTTTGGTGACATATTCGAGAAAACCCACTTCCTTGCCTTTTACCAGGTCCTCCACCATGGCCTCTGCAGTTACGGCAATCACGGGAATGTGGCTGGTTTCTTTCATTTCCTTTAGTCTTTGCATTGCTTCAAAACCATCCATTCCCGGCATTTGAATATCCATCAGTATAAGATCGGGTGTTTGTGTTTGGGCTATCTCAAGACCGTCTTCTGCATTCTCAGCAGTCATCATGGTCAGGTTTGGATAGTAATCAAGAATACTCTGCATCAGTACTTTATTAACCCTGTCGTCTTCAACATAGAGTACGATTTTTTTCCGTGTCTCTTCTTGCTTATTCGGCTTTTCGGTTAATTGAGTTTCTGTTTCCTCTATAGAATCCAGAGGTTTTGCAGCCAATGGGAATCTAAGTAGAAAAGTGGTACCTGTTCCCAATTCACTTTTTACAGAAATTTCTCCACCCATCAGGTCAACCAGGCGCTTGGTGATGGTCAGCCCAATCCCTGTCCCCTCAATCGTACTTGTTTCTGCCCCAAGCCGGTTGAAGGGCTGAAAGAGCTGACGCATTTTTTCTTCAGATATTCCAGTGCCTGTATCTGCTACCTCTATTTGAGCCGAATGTTCATCCGCAATGTCGCAGGAAACAACAACTTCTCCGCCTTTCCTGTTATACTTAATCGCATTGGACAGCAGGTTGATTAAAACCTGTTTGATTCCCCTTTCATCCGCCTTAATGTAGCGATCCAGGTGGTCATTCAAATATTTTACATTAACATTGTGTTTGGAAGCCAGTGATCCAACCTGGTCGACGGATTCGATAAATATATTTTTGATATTAACAGGTGTAATCTTGATATCAAATTTCCCTGATTCGATTTTTGAAAGGTCCAGCACATCATTGATCAAATCCAGCAAATGATACCCAGATGTACTAATGTGTGAAATATACCCTACTTCCTTTTCATTTAGTGTTTTATTTTTATTCGATTTTAGAACCTGTGAGAACCCCAGTATTGAATTGAGCGGAGTTCGCAGTTCGTGGCTCATGCTGGCCAGAAAGGTTGATTTCGCCTGATTGGCCTGCTCGGCTTGTTCTTTGGCCTTAATGATCTCAGCCTCCATTTGTTTTCGTTGGCTCATATCCAAAAACGTTGTATAAACCCCGAAAGGTGTTTTTTCATCAGGCTTAAATTGAGGCATTGCGTTTATCAATATCCACTTGTAATCTTTTTCTGAGGGATGAAAGACTCCCATAATGGTATTTTTGACTGCTTTTCCTGTTTTTAAGGCCGCTATTGTCGGATGTGTTTCTCCCGGATAATCAGACCCATCTTCATGAATGGACTTCCACCTCGGATCTATAGAAGAACTTCCCTGCATTTGATCAAGAGATAACCCCAGGATTCTTTCTGCTGCAGGATTGACATCGATTATGGCTCCTTTAGAGTCCTGGAACACGACTCCCTGTTCCAATGTTTCAAAAAGCAATCGATGCTTCTCTTCACTTTCTTTTAAGGTTTGTTCCGTCATTTTGAGTAGGGTTATTTCGTCTTTTATCGAGACATAATGAGTTGTTTTGCCGGAAGAATCCCTAACAGGTGAAATAGTAGCAGACTCCCAATACAGATCTCCTTTTTTTTTCTTATTGATCATTTCTCCACGCCAGGTCTCTCCTCTTGAAAGTGTATCCCACATTTCTTTGTAGAATTCACTGGAATGCTTGCCTGATTTTAATATACTCGGGTTTTGACCAATAGCCTCTTCTTCTGAATAGCCTGTAACTTTCGAGAATGCCGGATTTACATATTCAATATTTCCATCAAGATTGGTGATAACAATTGTACTGCCACTTTGTTCAATAGCGGTAGTCAGTTTACGCAGCTCCGAGGTCCTTTCCAATACTGTTTCTTCCAGGCGGATATTGTGTTGCGTTAATTCTTCTTCAGCTTTTAGACGCTTTTGTTGAGATTTTGACAGCATATAAGCGACCAATCCAATCAGGAAAATCAAAATAATAAAAATGGTTATGAGAATCTCAATCAGATCTGTCAGTTTTGCACGAAGTTCAGGGTTTAAAACATTGTTTGGAACAAACGATACGATTTTCCAGTTGTTTAAGTCTTTGACCTCAGCGTCTTCTGGATGTATCTCTTTTGAAAGCAAATGCTCCGAAACGGTTTCCCCTACTGAGTGAAACGTTTCAAAAGTATAGAGTCCACTGGGATGATAAAACTGTCCTGAATCTTTCCCAGTTATGGCTTGCCATACTTCAGGATTCATTCTTTTCAGGTTTATATGTTTCAAGTCATCAAACATAAATGCCCATTCATCCAAGGGGTTGGTCGCCGAAAGCCAATACCCATTTTGGTTTAATAACCAGCTTTCTCCCAAACATTCCCGACCTATGTCCTTAAAATCAGAAATCAACAGAGTAGTCCGATAGTTGAGAATGATGACCCCGACCCTATTATTCCTGTTGTCGAAAATCGGCATTCCGAAGCGGATCATTGGCTTAAACGGTCTTTCTATCTGACCATTTTCAATATTTAAGTCGAGAGGGGAAACATACACCTGGTTCTTCTGTTTTGCCATCGCGTCAATGAAGTAATATCGATCGGCCTTATTCTGAAGGCGTGACTTTGGTATGATCACAGGCAGGCCCTCATTGTAGTCGACACGTATGATTTCCATGCCTTTTTTGTCAATAAAGCGTATCTGGTCATACAGTTTTTTACGGATGGAAAACGATTCAAAATCAGAGCTTAGCTCTTCGACCGAGTAATCTCGCGTATTATCAGCGAGCTGCTTCAATTCATGAAGATTGGCGATTATCTCCAAATCGGAGATAATTCCTTGGAAGTGCCTGGCCAACTTGAATTTCTGCAATTTTGCCTGCTGAATTTCTTTGTTTTCGATCCGAATTCGCTCGAGCTTTATGCTCGAGGAATACACAAACCAAAGAGCGGTTGTTATCAAGGCTAATCCAAAAAAGAAAATAGATAAAAAAGTCCGTATAAACTGTCGTTTCATATGTAAATCCTCCAGTCGAAAATGATTATCTACCCAATGCATTCTTATCAATATGCCCGCTGATATCTTCAATTTCCTTATCCAAAAGGTATCGTAATCTTTGCCCGTTCAATCCTTTCTTGATCCCGGTATGCTGTAGAGAAAATGGTTGGAGTCGCGATAATGTCTCCGTCTCAAAGATAAGTATTTTAGCTTTTGTCATGGTGAGTTTTTTATTTTTGGATATCGTGTATTTTTAATAACAGAAGTTCAATATTCAGTGGTTTTGAAATATAATCATCAAATCCTTCGGCTAAGTATTTTCCCTCATCACCTTTCATGGCAAAAGCGGTTAAGGCAATAACAGGAACGGGTTTTTCAAGATGCTCTCTAATTTGTTTCATGGCTTCCGTGCCATCTATTCCCGGTAGTTGAATATCCATTAAGATCAGGTCAAATGCTTTTTCCGAAGCCATCTTTACCGCCTCCTCGCCACTCTCCGCAAAATCCAGCTCAAACCCATCCAAAACAGCCTCTATCAGCGCTCTATTTGTTATGTTATCTTCAGTGACCAATATTTCAAAGTCTTTAACAATGTCCGGGACAGAAGTATTTTTATGAGTCGTGCTGTCTTTATTGGTTCGTGCTTCTGCTGAAATTTTACCCGGAAGTGTTACGGTAAAACGGCTCCCTTCACCCAGTTTACTGGTAACTGTTAGTGTTCCTTGATGGAGTTCTATAAGTCGTTTTGAAATAGTCAGGCCGAGGCCGGTTCCTTTTTCTTTTGAGGCATGATTTTCTTTTACCTGTTCAAAGGGGTCAAAAACTTTATCCAGGTAGTTTTCGGGAATACCTGTTCCCTCATCCCAGACGGTGATGGTAAACACATCCCCCTCTGTTGTGGCGTCAATTCCGATTCGTTTACAGGGTTCTGTAAATTTGACTGCGTTGGAAAGCAGGTTATAGATCACCTGTTTCAATCTCGTTTCATCAGCGTATAAGAATCCCAGATCTGCTTGGATATTCGCTTCAATCTGGAGCTTCTTTTCAAAAGCCGCTGCCTGAATGATGCTGGGCGACCTTTTAAGCATCTTTCCCAAATCCAAAGGTTTTAAATCGAGTTCGGTTTTTCCGGCTTCAATTTTGGAAAGGTCCAGGATATCGTTAACCATCTCCAGCAGATGATTACCGCTATCCTTGATGATATTGAAATAACCCAGATGTTTTTCACTCAAGTCTTTTGCCAATTTCCTTTCCAAAACCTGGCTGAACCCGATAATGCCATTTAAAGGCGTTCTCAGTTCGTGGCTCATGTTGGCAAGAAATCCACTTTTGACCTCGTTGGCGTGTTCCGCTTCTTTTTTGGCTGATTTCAAATCAACTACTATTTTCAGACGTTGAATGGCTAAGGCATAATACTCTGCAAAACGTTTTATGATAGAAAGATCATCTTCTGAATAATCCCCCTTTGTTTTATTAGCTAACGCAATCTGGCCAACAAGTT
>Ga0208904_1002482_pt1 | contig 11602 bp, 12 predicted proteins | sample AntAceMetag02UKB_FD_184774 | JGI IMG/M metagenome (GOLD analysis project Ga0208904, IMG submission 184774) | Saline lake microbial communities from Ace Lake, Antarctica - Antarctic Ace Lake Metagenome 02UKB (SPAdes) (version 2) | ecosystem: Environmental > Aquatic > Non-marine Saline and... | reverse complement strand
AAAAGGAGAGCAAGCTGTTTTAATTGCGCTTCCAGATACAGAGGATGTGAGTAAGCCCTTGCATGAAATTAAATGGCGTACTGGTGTGCCTTTACAGGTTGAAGTTGATAAACAACCTTTTTATTATTGTCCAAAATGTAATCAAATTAATCCATCTAATACTCTTGCATTAACGAATATTTGTTGTTGCACAGGAGATAGAACAAATTATACTCAAGCAAAACAGCTTATTATTGTGCCTTTGAAAATTTGGAAAGAAAAACTCTTAGACATAACCGAAGCAGGAGCAATAGCTGAAGGATTTGAAAACAAAGTCGAGTTTTTAAAATATATTTACGGTTGCTATGTTAATTACAAAATCCACGAATTAAAAGAATCAGACGAAGGATACAAAGAAGCTGAACAGATTAGAGTACAGTCAAGAAAAGCTCTCAAAAAAATAATGTTTCATGATGAAATAGTTGATGGCTTGTGGAATCCTGGTGTTTGGGGAATTAAGTTTAAACTGGAGGAATTGTGATGTGGAAAAAAATTGACACACTCAGAGGAGTTGTCCGGAATGGTCAAATTGACGGAATAAGCCCTGAAGTTTGGCTCGAAGAAAAATGCAAAAAAGAAGGACTCAACGGCAAGAAAGTGCTTTTGATTCTAAAGGTGCGTGAAAGTAAATGAATTTATTTGACTTATACTGTCCTGTATTAGTGCCATTCGAAAAAAGAATAAAGCTAATCAGAGAGTATTTAACAAACGAGGAGAAATTTCATGATCGTGTCAGAATTAGTTGATGAAGAATTAAGGCAAAAGCTTTTGAAAGAAGAAAGAGAGCTTCGAGCAAAACAACCTGAGCCATGGACTAAACAGTACAGAAAGTACAGTAATTACCTTGGCCCTGATGCCAGGAAAAAGAAAAAGGAGGTCGAAAAAAATGGATGAAATTAAAATTGCTGAACAAGCAGCGAAGAATTGGGAGTGGATGAAAAACCAAGTTGATTATTCTGTCTTATCTGAAAAAGAATTAAAGTTAGCAGAAGCAACTTTTACAGTTGGTTTCAAGGCAGGTTTTATTTTCATGAAAGAAGGAATAACACTCCAACAAGCTTGTGCTTTATATGATTTAATTCATGGCCAAGACAAGGAAATCAAAAAAGACCGTGAAGAATCCGGGGATTACACACGAGATCCTTCTGAAGAAGAATCTGCTGAAATAAAGCAAAAAGCTGATGATGAGGAAGCTGAGAAGCATGACGATTCACTTCACTGAATGTTCAACGCATGGATGGATCTATTTATGTAGCCGTGGCCCTGCGCATCAGTCCAGGATTACAAGAGACAAGGAAAAAGTCACTTGTTTTGATTGTTTAAAAATATTAAAAGAATGGAAAAAAGAAAACAAGGAGAGTGAAAATCAATGAACGGAACAAGTCATATTACAATGCTGGTCCCAAAAGACTACAACAGAGGAGTACTCTTTGCAAAATTAGATGAAGAGTATCTTCAAGCAGTTAATATAAAAAACAAAGAGAACAGACAAAATGTGCTTATTGCTTTGTCAAATCTTATCACATCATTGATTGGTAGAGACTACAGTGAAAAAGGAATGTGTTTTTATGCAAACGAAGACGAAGTTCGTATTGGGCCTTCTTTTGGACAAAAAAGATTTTTGTACTGGGCAGATTCCAAATTTCATAAATTTCCTTTAACTGATAAAATTGAGTATGTAGAAGGAATTTTACCAAATCTTTTGTCAGGATTTTATGAACAAATAATGTTGGAAAAAAAAGACGAAAGCTTACGAGCCATTTTTCAATCACTACGAGAAGAATTTGAAAAGGTGAAACAAGAAAATGAGCAAATCCGAAGTAATCAGACGACAACAACAGAGAATTAACTCTCTTGAAAACGAAGTCAAGTCATTACGACAACAACTTACAGAATGCCGAAAAGCTCCTCAAAAAGTAGAGGACTCTCGTCTTACCGCGCTTCGTAGTGGAGAGAAGGTGAGTCTTTGAATTGTTGTTACAAGTGCGGAGCAAAACTGGTTAAAAAACTTGACCCATTAGGAGAAATGCTTATTTGTCCAAATGGTTGTCCTTGTAGTTATCTTTTGGCGAGTTTATGAATTGTAGAATTTGTGGCCAGCTATTTAACCCGAACAAAAAAGAAAACTCAGCATCAGCTCACGGATCATGCTTGGACAAAGAAGAAGAAAAAGACCGCAAAAAAACAATGAAATCCTTTTCAGATTTTTTATCAGGAAGATTCAAGTAAAACCCATAAAGAAACCGAAAAATGCTTATATTAGTTCCACATAAATGATACTTCATGGAACAGTATGGAACAAATATGGAACCACAAGACATTTGGATTGTTCCCAAAGTAAGTATTCAAGCACAAAGAAGACATTATTGTAAAGAGAGTACAAAGCATCCTGCGAAGATGCCTATTTTTTTAGCTCAGAAAATCATAAACGAGTACACTAAGCATGGGGATTTAGTTTTAGATCCTATGGCCGGTATTGGAACAACTCTTGTAGAAGCTGTTTTACTTGGAAGAAATGTTATTGGCGTGGAGTATGAGCAAAAGTTTTTTGAGATTATTAAAAAGAATTTAAAAGGAATTTCTGTTTATACAAAACTTGTTGGCAAATTCGGCGCAGCAACTGTTTTGAAAGGAGATTCTCGAAAATTAAACAAATTGTTAAACGATCCTGTTGATGTTGTTGTTTTTTCTCCGCCTTATTCTAATCGATTAGTTGGTACTCGAAAAGATTCAAAATCAAGCATGATTTACAGAATGTCAAAAAAAGAAGGTTTTGGTTCTTCATTGACAGGAAAATACTCAAATGGTAAAGACAACATAGGTAATATGCCTCATGGGACTATTGATGCTGTTATTATAAGTCCTCCGTTTTCTGATAGAGTACACACTGTTCCTGAAAATTTTGCAGAAAATCATCCGACTAGAGGAAAAAATAATTATGGTGTTTATAAAGATGCTGAATATTCTAAGGATGAAAAAAACATTGGTAATTTGAAGCATGGAAAAGTTGATACAGTAATACTCAGCCCTCCGTTTGAATCAACCTTAGAAGGTTCTGACAATGATGATATCGAAAAATTTAAGCATGGAAGCGCTGGCAAAGACTACACTTCAAATGGTAAAGACGAAAATCAAGTTGGAAATCTTGAAGGAGAAACTTATTTGAGTGCAATGCAGCAAATTTATGTAGAATGCCTTAAAGCTCTAAAGCCAGATGGTTTAATGGTGCTGCACACTAAAAACTTTGTAAGAAAAGGAAAACAAGTGCGCTTGGACTTAGAAACAATTAAACTCTGTGAAAGCGTTGGATTCAAGCTCAAAGAAAGAAAATACAGAAAACTTGACACTACATCTTTTTGGATTAATAATGCAAGAAAGAAATGGTACAAGGCTAATCCTGATAAAACTTCAGGAGATCCATACGCACAGTATGAGGACATTTTGGTGTTTAACAAATGAAGTTTATTGATTTATTTGCAGGAATAGGAGGATTTCATCATGGGCTTGAAAAAGCAAATCATAGTACACAATTTACAACCGAGAAGTGCAAACAGACCGAGTTTGAAAAAGAACCCGAAAGCAGGCGGTCACGGTCATCTGACGAGAGAGGACGGATTGACATATTGCCTGGACAAAGGAAACAACATGGCAATAGAAACTTTGAATGCGTCTGGGCCAACGAGTGGGACAAATATGCCAGTGCAGTCTATCAAAAAAGATTCCCAAGTACGCCTTTCTCGCGAGCAGACATTACAACAGTTGACATTAAAAAAATTCCAAGCCATGAACTCCTCGTTGCAGGTTTTCCGTGCCAAGCTTTTAGCGTTGCGGGAAAGCGAGGCGGTTTTGACGATACGAGAGGCACGCTATTTTTTGAAATTGCTCGGATTCTTAAATCCCACAAACCCAGTCTTGTTTTGCTTGAGAACGTTAAAGGACTTCTCTCACACGACAATGGATACACATTTGCCACCATACTCCAAACGCTGGATGAATTACGGTACGATGTTGAATGGCAAGTGCTTAACAGTAAAGATTTCAGCGTTCCCCAGACACGGGAGCGAGTGTTCATTGTTGGACATCTTAGAGGAAAACGTACCGGACAAGTATTTCCTATCGCAGAAAGCAATAGATGGAATAATGAAGAGCGAAAGAACTATGCGAGACAAAAAAATATTGCATGGGCGTTAAGAGGAAGAGATTATAAGGATGGCACAAATTTTGTTGTTGAAAAGAAAAAGGATGTACGAGGCACAGCATGGCGTACAAGAACTTATATGGGCCAGCCAGGACATTTAGAAGAAAGAGAAGATAATTTGGCAAATCAAATGACTTCGGTTCAAAAAGACAGTTTAGTTAGTTTAGATGATGATTTAAGAAAATTAATGCCTATTGAATGTGAACGATTACAAGCTTTTCCTGATAATTGGACTGAAGGTCTTTCAGATGCTCAACGATGGAAATGTTTAGGAAATGCTGTGACAACAAATGTTGTTCAAGCTATTGGAGAAAGAATATTGGAGGACTTTTAATGCCAGATGAAATGAAAAAATTTGAAGAAGAAGTATTAGGTACCGAAATTGTTGTGCCTGCAATTGAAATGATTGATCCAAGAGAATTAATTGAAGACGCTGATAACCCAAATGAAATGACAGAAGAACAAGAAAACTCTTTAACTAAAACTATTCAAAAGCATGGTTTTCTTGTGCCAATTATCACAAACAAAGACTTAATGATTGCTGACGGAGCGCATAGAAAAAGAATTGCAATCCGTTTGGGAATGAAAACAGTTCCGTTTATTAGACTTGATTTGCCTGAAGTGGACCGAAGAATTTTGCGCCAGGTAATGAACAAGCTCAGAGGCCAACACAATGAATTGCTTGATGCTGCTGAGTTTCAACGAATTAAAGAAGCTAACAAGATTGAGGACTTGGTTGAATTATTGGCTGTGAGACGAAAAGAAATTGAAGCCACAATGAGTCGTTTAGAGCAAGAGCCAAAGGATTATTCAAAAGACATTCCTCAAATCCACGAGGTTCAAAACACGATGACTTTTTTGGTTTCTTCAAAACAGCAGGCCGTGGTGTTAAAGGCTTTGAACAAAACAGGAATTGAAGAAAAGTCACAGGCGCTTGTATCAATTTGCAAGGCTTATTTAAAGGAGAATTAAAATGCCTTTTGGAAAAAAAAGAACAGCAAAAGAAAAAGCAGAACTTCAAACTAAAATCATAGCTCTCATGTTTGAAGGATTCAACGACAACGAAATAATGGAAGCTTTGTCGATTCCTCGAACCACTTTTTATTCAATCGCAAAAAAAGCCAGAGAAGAAGCCAAAGAACGATTATGGGGAGACGTTAATAGGATTATCACAAATTACGCACAAAGAACTGAAATCAGGATTCACCGTGCTGAAAAAAAAGCAAAAAAGCTTTCAGATCCAAAATGGGAGTCTATTGCTCAACAGGCTGACAACGCATTATTTGATAGATTACAGTCAATTGGTGTTGTGCCTAAAGCAGTAGAAAAACAGGAAATCCGGCACTCTGGAATTCCTTTAACTGAAAAAGAAACAAAAGAGTTGAATGAAGCATATGAGCGAGCAAAGAGAATTCATCGAGCTGAAGAAAAAAGTCCTTCTGTTGATGACAACTAATGAAGGCGTTAAAGACGTTTGCCGTTTGTTTTTCAAAGATGACAAAGGCCAGCGTTTAGAAATCGCTGATTACCAGGTTCTCATTATCAAACGTATTTTTTTCAAGTATCCAAAAAAAGTTCTGTGTACTGCTACAACTCGCGCAGGTAAAAGCTTGGGTGTGGCAATCGGATATGTTTTACTTGCATCTTTTGGTAATGGTGAAAAAATTAGGTTGATTGCTCCAACACAGGAACATACAAAAATTGTCATGGGTTATATTATTTCTCACTTGTTTGATTCAAAGGTAATCACAGACCGGCTTTTGCATGATCGAAAAGGCTTAGGAGTAGAACGCTTGAAAAGAGAAATGTCAAGGCAAAAACTCACATTCAAGGATGGAAACGAAATCATGTCAATCACGGCTAATATTACAGGAACAGGTCGAAGTCTTGTTGGATGGGGAGGAACAGCAATCGGTGTTGATGAAGGAGAGCAGATTTCCGCTGAAATTATGAGAACCAAGGTCATGAGAATGCTTGGAGATTCCCCGGATTCTTCTATTTTCATGATTGGCAATCCTGTCACTCACGGGTATATGTGGGAAAAATCAACTGATCCGGGTTGGCTTAGAATGCGAGTCAATCACAAAGATTGTATTACTGCAGGAAGAATGACTCAAGAATTTGTAGATGAAAGAGAAGCTGAAATGACAGCAAACGAGTTTAAGATTTGGTACGAAGCAGAATGGCCTGATGAATTACAAGATCAGCTTTTTACCCAGGAGGATCTCTCAAATATGTTTGCTCCATTGACTAAAGAAGAATTAAAGCTTTTCAAAGGAAAACCAGATAAAAAAGTCTTGGGCGTGGACGTGGCCCGGTATGGAAATGATTTAAGTGTTATGTTTAAGGCGTTGTTGTATGGAGATAAATGGTTTATTGTTTCAAGCAAAAAATTCGCAAAAAAGAGTTTGATGGCAACAACAGGCCAAGTTACTGACTGGCATAAAAACGAAAAGTTTGACAGGATTAATATTGATGATGGAGGCTTGGGCGGAGGAGTTACAGATCGCTTAAAAGAATTACCTGAAACCCGATCCAAAACAAATGCTTTCATTGCAGGAGAAAATCCTTGGAAGCTCAAACGAAAGCTTACTAAAAAAGAAGAAGAAGACAATAAACAGTTTCTCAACAAAAAAGCATTCTATTATCGTAAGTTTGAAACTTTGGCCCGAAAAGGTTTAGTCCGCGTTATAGACAAAGACAATGCTCAAATATTACATGATCAACTTAAAAAAATGCGATACGAGTTCACTTCTTCAGGAGCTTTAAGAGTCATTGATCCTGAGGATAAGTCTCCGGATTTTGCAGATGCAGCCAACATTGCATTATTTACTCCGCCTGGATTAGTTTTCGCTTTTGCGTAAAGCTTTTAAACTTCAGAGTGACAATATAATAAATATAGAAAACAGGTTAATTTGTTAAAAGAAGTATTGCCCGAGCAATCGGGCTTTATATTTATGCCTAAAAGAGTAAAAACATTCAGGCCTCAAAAGAAAGCTAATGTTCTTAGTGGTTTTCGTCAGAGTCTTGAATCAGTTTATCAAAGCTACCAAGGATTTTTCAGGAATCCTTTTGGCGCTGGAGTAGGAGCTGCTCCGAGTTACACTGACAATGTTTACAAGGCAGTCATTCCTGCTTTTCTTTACAAACCTGCTTTTGGTTATCCGTTAAACAAAGACGTGCCTGAACTTAGACGCTTGGCAAAAACTCCGTATGTTGCAATGATTACAAACACAGCTGTCAATGAAATGGCTGCTTTGGAATGGAAAATTGTTAAAGCAGAAGGAGCAGAGGATGTTCCAGATGAAATTATTACCAAGACCACAAACTTTTTCAATAACCCGAATCGAAATGATGAAAGTCTTGAAACAATTTTAAGAGCATATGTTCGAGACATTTTAGAATTAGACGCAGGTTTGATTACAAAAGTGAGAAACCTCAAAGACGAGTTTGTTGAAATGTACGCCCGTGACGGAGGAACATTTACAAAGAGTCCTGACATTTATGGTGTAATGCCTGAATTCAATGCTTATTATCAATTCGGTTGGCTTACAGGAGCACGACCAATTCCATTTAATTTTAATGAAATTTTGTACTCAATGCTTTTCCCAAGGTCTGATTCAATTTATGGATTAAGTCCGGTTGAAGTTTTACAAGACGTGATTCAACTTCTTGTATATGGTGTTGATGACAATCTTGGTTACTACAACGACAACGCTATTGCGAAAGGCGTTTTCCAAATGATTGGAGCAGACAAAGATGATATTACTGCTTTTAGAGCTTCTTGGTTTGAAACCATGAAGAAAAAAGACCCATCAGGAAAATGGAGAAAAGACTTTCACAGAATGCCAATAATTAATACTGATGGAAAATTTGTAAGAACAGGTTTCAGTAATTTAGAACTTGAAACTTTAGGCCAACAACAATGGTTCAGTAAAATTGTTTGGGCTTGTTTCAACATGACTGCGGAAGAATTAGGTTTCACTGAGGACAGCAACAAAGCAATTTCTCAAGGTCAAAGAAGCGTGCTTACAAGAAAATTAATTAAACCAGTAGTGAACTTGATTGAATATCAGTTTACAACACAGCTTGTTAATGACCTGCCTTGGATTAAAGGAAAGTACGAGGACAAAGTGCTTTTTGTTTTCGATATGTACGATTTCCAAGAAGAAATGGCTCGAAGACAAATGCACTGGGGAGATATTAAAGTTGGCTTGAGGCCAGTAAATGAAGTCAGAGAAGAATTAGATTGGGAGCCTTTGGAAGGTGGAGATGATTTAAGACAGCAAGGAGGCAATACTTTTGGTTTTCAAACAACTGGCAACACAGGAAAAGTTCCGTCAGAAACTGAGGATCAGGTTAGTCAAGACAATGAAGATTTCATGAAGGCACAAAAAAAAAACTTAAACACAAGTTCTCCTCTTGCTCCGAAAAAATTTGAAAAACCCGACATCATCGGTAAAGCCATCGATGAAGTTATCGTTGATCTCACAACGAAAATGAGAATGTATTTGAAGCGAGAAGCAGGTCAAAAGACTTTAGAAGAAATTAAAGCAATTGATCAGAATTTCATAAAGAACCTGATGGCTTTGGTTTCTTTTAGTCAATTAAAAACAGTTGTGGATAATTCAATTAAATCAGCTTTTATGAAAGGCTTGGATAAAGCAGAGAATGATCTTGAACGAAATTTCTCTCCGAACATGAAAGCCATTGACTTTATTCAAAATTATACTTTTGATAATGTAAAAGACTTGGGAGAAGATTTGAAGAATGATCTCAGACAAGAGCTTGAACGTGGCATCATGAACGGAGAAGGTGTGCCTAAACTGTCAAAAAGAGTTGATGCAGTAATGGATGTTGGAAAAGTCCGGGCAAAAGCAATCGCAAGGACAGAAACAAATCGGGCCGAGAATTTTGGAACACTTGACGGTTACAAACAATCTGGAATTAAAGGAAAAAAAGAATGGATTAATACTGATCCACAGGCAGCAGTTTGCAAACATTTAGCTGGAACAGAGGTTGGGCTTGATGCAAAATTTACTTACAAAGGCCAAGAGTTTGAAGCTCCGCCTGCTCATGTGAATTGCAGAAGCACTATTGGTTTTGTTCCAGACAAGGAGTGATTATCATGGTTTTAGTTATTGATGTAGATTTTAATCAATTTAAGGAATACATGAACACCGGTGCTGCTTATTTTTACACAGAAACCACGAAAGCTTTTGTTCTCATAAAACCATTGACTGATTGTATTATTCGAACTGTTGTGATGAAAGAAACTCCTGAATCTGATGAATCTTTTAAACTAAGGCATTTACGTTCACACACAGTGAGAGAATGTTTGAATTTTACAATTGACGGAGTACCTGTTGTTCCACCCGTTGCAACAGAACAGCCAACAGAAGGAGATGTTGACCTTTCTGAAAAAGAACCAGAGGAGGAGAATTTAGATGGGCGCAACAACTTCGAATAAATATTTACCAGACAAAGAGTTTGGAAAATTTGTTCTTCTTTCAAATGATTTATTTGCAGTCACTGAAAGCATTTGGACTAATACAGCAAAAGATGGAAGCGGCACAGATTTACAGCCTCTTGTTGATTCTGATGGCCATTTACAAGTTGATGTTTTAAGTGGTGGAGGCGGTGGCACTCAATACACTGAAGGCGATGTTTCTGCAAGCATTATTGGAACAGCTGCTCTTGGAGAAGCGCCTGGAAACACTCTTGAAGTTTTACAACTCGATGCTAATAATTATTTAAAAGTAATACAACAAGGCGCTGTGACTGAAACTAATTCCGGGGACATTCTTACTTCTTTACAAACACTTGATGACATCGTACAAATTGAAGACGCGGCTCATTCAAGCGGAGATAAAGGTGTCATGCTTTTAGGAGTTAGACAAGACAATGCAAGTTCTTTAGTTGATACAGACGGAGATTATACTCCAGTTTCTTTAAGCGACCATGGATGCGTGAATGTTGATCCACAGCATTATTTGAATTTAGATGATTGTGATGCTACAACTGGTTGGACTGTAATTAATAATGACACAGATAATTTGGCAACTGCAACAAATCATGTGTGGAAAACGGCTTCTCTTTCTTTTGACAAAGTTGATGGTGCAGGAAACACTGTTTTTGCAGGAATTCAAAAAACAATTACTGAAGTGTCAATGAACAAGTTTATGGAAGAAGGAGGCGGTTTCTTTTTAGGTTCAGTGTATGTTTCTTCAATAGCAGACATGGATTATGCGTGGTTTAGATTTGGAACAGACAGCTCAAATTATAATGAATGGCGTGTTGATGCTGAAGAATTAGCAGAAGGTCAATGGAATGGTTTAAGAGGCGCAATGACTTCTCCTTTTACAAGTACAGGAAATGGTTGGAATTCATCAGCAGTTACATATATAGCAATCGGAGTTGCAATGGATGTTCAAAATGACACTCTTGCAGGAATTTTAGTTGACGCTTTATTTGCAAACTCAGGACTTCAAACATCAGCAGACATTACAACAGCAGTAGCTACTTCTGTTGCTTCGCCAAATGTAAACGTGGTTAAATGGGGACCAAAGACAGTTGCAAGAGACGCGGGCAATTCAACAACAGGCACTTTAAGAGTTGTGAACGCAACAGATGACGTGAACCTTTCAGCAATTAAAACTGCAGTTGAGATTATTGACAATGCTATTGTCGGAACAGAAATGCAAGTTGATGTAATCACAGTTCCAGCTCCTTTGAATGTTGTAGGTGGTGGCACAGAAGCAGCTGCTTTAAGAGTTACCATGGCAAATGATTCGACAGGAACATTGACAGTTGATACAACAGGCACATCAGGACTTGAAGTTGTACAGGACACAGCCGCTGATTTGAATTGTACTGAGGCAAACTCTGGAGATATTTTAACATCAGTACAGCTTATTGATGACACGGTTGCAACAATTTCAGCAACGGACCTAATCAGAGTTGGAATTTTTGATGCAAGCGATACTCAAATTACAACCTTTGGAGGCGGCACCCAGTACACAGAGGATGCTGCCGTGCCTGCCAATCCGGTTGGAACAGCAATGATGATGGAACGAGATGATGTCCTGGGTGGAATAACTCCAGCCGCAGGAGATTGGACTCATCCGTTTGCTTCAGCAGAAGGCGCTTTATGGGTTCAAGATTTTAATTCAGATGCTTCTTTGGCTTTGCTTGAAACAATTGATGCAGATACTGGAACACTTGCAGGAGCAGTTGTAGGAACAGAAATGCAAGTTGATGTAATCACAGTTCCAGCTCCTTTGAATGTTGTAGGTGGTGGCACAGAAGCAGCTGCTTTAAGAGTTACCATGGCAAATGATTCGACAGGAACATTGACAGTTGATA
>Ga0208904_1002481_pt1 | contig 11604 bp, 10 predicted proteins | sample AntAceMetag02UKB_FD_184774 | JGI IMG/M metagenome (GOLD analysis project Ga0208904, IMG submission 184774) | Saline lake microbial communities from Ace Lake, Antarctica - Antarctic Ace Lake Metagenome 02UKB (SPAdes) (version 2) | ecosystem: Environmental > Aquatic > Non-marine Saline and... | reverse complement strand
CATATAAATATAAGCTGGATACTGGTTCCTATTCTTCGTGGACATCAGCAACTACTGTTCAGTATACTGCCCAGTCAGATGGAACTCATACTGTATATATGACGGTCAGGGATAATTCGGACAATGAAAGCGAGGAGAGTGTTTCAGTAGTTGTTGATACTGCCCTTCCGGCAGCGGCAACTGTCGCAGCGCCAATAAGCACTACTTATGTTGTCGCGGATGCTGTGCCGAGTGTTTTCCAGGGGGATGTAGGAGATAATGCCGGCGGTAGCGGGGTAGAGGTAAATAAGGCGCAATTATCCATTCGTAACCTTGCTGACGATGAAACCAGCCGTTACTGGGACGGTACTGACTGGGATTCTACTGAAATTGTCTGGTTGACTACCACTAATAGCGCGAACACGGCTGCTAATACTTCTTTATGGAGTGATAATGTGGATCTTCCTATCTGGGTGGATAAGGAGACCTATTTTGTAAGGGCAAGAGCGGTAGATAAGGCGGGTAATGTGTTAGGTGGGATTGAAACTGCCTTTTACTATGATACCATAAGTTCGGTAGCTGCTCTTTCTGCCAAGTTGGGTATAACCGGAAGCGAGACTGTTTCCAGTAAGCTTGATCTGGTTACAGCTAATGTTTCTTCTGAGGCTGATATTACCCAGTCTGCGATAGCTTCCGTAGCTTCCAAGGCTGCTACTGCCCAGGCCGCGGCTACTTCTGCCAAGATTGCGGCTGATTCCGCGGCTGCACAGGCTGTTGCTACCCAGGCCGCGGTAGATTCTCAGGCTGCTACTACCCAGGCCGCGGTAGATTCTCAGGCTACTACTACCCAGGCCGCTGTAAGCACCATAGGCTCTACCATAACCTCAGGAGTTACTGCGACAAGAACGGCATTGACAACTAAGGTGCAGTTAGAGAGCTCTTCGGGTATCTTAAACAGGCAGAGTTTTATTCGCAGGATGAAGACCCTGGTTGTCAGGTACAAGACTACCCCCGGGCTTACACCTGTTATCAGCGTATATGATCCAGTGCATAATAAGCGGATATCAGATAAGTCAATGACAGAGACTGTAGTAAACAGTTCAGGGATATATCAGTATGATGTTAAATTTGTCTGGGGAACTGGCGAACATACAATTATCTGTCAGGAAGTAGGCACAGGAACTCTTGATGGTATGAATATCGAGGTTATTGCAACAGACTTGGAATCTATTTCAGATTCTATAGTCCCTACTACAGCTACAATGGATGACACGGATACAAATCAGTTAGGGGCATTGAACTCAAAGGTCATGGAGATAAATACATTTGTAAGCCGTATGGCCGACAGTATTGACGGACTTTCCGCGTTAAGCGAAAAGACAAAAATCATGGCAGATGACACTATTAGTAGTATCTATAATCAATTGGAGATAGCTTCGCAGAAACTTAAAGAGATAAATGATGGCCAGGGTATTAAGATAAAAGAGGTGTATGACCTTACTGAAGAGCAGGCTGTGAATACGGAGTATATTAAAAATAAGGCTTTAGAAATCAAGGCATTAGTAGAACTCAGCCAGGATATTCTATCCCGGACAAGCGATGAACCCATAGTTAAGAGTTGGTTGGAATCCGGCATTGACACTGACTAAGACTAACGTTATAAGTGTACACAACTTCAATAGGGGCAACGCCATATTGAAATAGGGTGCTGTCCCTATTGATAGAGTAGAGAAAATAGGAGAAAAATGAGAAGAAAATGGGTAGGATTGATTTTAATGGCAATTATTTTTTGTCTTTTGGCAAAGGAGGCAGGGTGTGGCATTATTTTAAAGACCTTAGTAGTCAACCCTTCCAAAACAAAGACCCAGACGGCTTTGCTCAAGGCCTATCTGCCCAAAGAAGCGACTGCTGAAGATGTTGTTGACTTAGGAGATTTAAAAATAGACTATGATATTGGAAAAGGCCTTTATTATGTCCATCAAAAATATGAACTTAAACCAGGAGAGAGCGTAAGCCGTGAAATAGAGATTAAAGATGTCTGGGTAATCTCAAGGGCAGAAATAGAGGCATTGACCCGCCAGGCAAAGGAATTAGCGGAAAAACTCAAAGGTACCAGCTACTTTGAGATGGCCGACGCCCTGCAGAAGGATATTGAGAATAAGAGCGTGGAGATACTGGAGCGCCAGGAAAGAGCAATAGACACTAATCCCCAGACACATATAGGCGCGTATAGAAGCAATATGAAGACATTGGGCCAGACTAATACCGCTTTGGCAAAATTAGAGAAGATGGTCGATGACACCAAGGATGCTGATGGCGCGGGCACAGACAGGATACATGTTAAGGCGACCTGGCAGCTTATTGTGGCAATGATTATTGCTCTCGGCCTACTCTCTTTTGTATTTTTTGTTATATGGAACCGCCAGGCAGCAATAGAAGGCAACCGGCGCAAGGCCGAGCAAGGTGATAAATTAAACTAAGAATCCAACTAGGGACAGCGGTTAGTTTATAAAAAGAAAAAACTAGTCGCTGGCCCTAGTTTATTATTCGGAATTTAGTAGTTGCTTTAGAATTTTGGATATGATAAAATTTAATACAGGATCTTATATGATAAATAATGGCAGCTTATTCCGCTTATTTACAGGCATGCGACAGGTAGGCTCGCCTACTTCCCGGCAAGCGAACGTAGCATATAAAACTAAGATAAGATTAGGTTTAGCGCTTGTCTTGGCTTTTATTTTTTTACACCCAGGAAGCGGTCTTTACGCGCAGCAGGCCGAGGATTTGAGTGTAAAAAAGAGTAAACACTTTATTATCTATTACAGTGAAGTGTCATCAGGATACGCGAGTAGAGTAGCCAGGCAAGCGGAGCATTATTACAAAAGCGTTATTAATTACTTAGGCTTTAACAGGTTTGATTTTTGGACTTGGGATAACCGTTGCAAAATTTACCTTTATCCTAACCAGGAGTCTTATCAGGAAGCTACGGATGCCGAGCACTGGTCAACGGGCAGGGTTCATGTTGGGAAAAAAGAGATATCTACTTACGCGCAAAGAGAACAGTTCCTTGATTATATACTTCCCCATGAGATGGGGCATATAATATTCAGAGAGGCAGTAGGTTTTGATAAGGACCTGCCTTTATGGATAGACGAAGGTATCGCTACACTGCAGGAGAAGGACAGGGATAAATATCTCTTAACCGCCAGGATATTTGTACGGGAGAAAAATTTCATATCCTTAGAAGATTTGTCGAATATCAGAAGCTATACACAGATTTCGCCACTTGTTTTTTACAGCGAATCAGCCAGTATAATGGAATTTCTGCTGGAGAGATTTAGCAGGCGTGAGTTTGTAGCTTTTTGTCATCGCCTTAGGGATGGGGAGGAATGGGAGGACGCCTTATTAAGGACATATAAATTTGAGAATTTACAGCAGTTAGAAGACGCGTGGATTAACGGGATATAGTCTTAAGCATTGTAATCCGGATAGATAAAAGGCAGAAGAAGAAAGACAGGCTAAAATATTAATAGATGTAGCGCTTTTAAGGTTTTAATATTTTAACTTTAGAACTACTGAACTGAAAAGAGGAGATAGAGTAGATGGGCGACGAGTTTAATATGCTGGTGGTTGAGGATGATGATAGTACGTTTAGGACATTAAGCGAGACATTTGATGATGGTAGATATAAGCTATGGAGAGTCTCTACGGGAAAAGAGGCGCTCGCTCTTATCAAAGATGTCTATTTTGTAGCTGTTATCAGTGAATTGCGTATAGCGGATATGGATGGTATCGACCTTATAAACAGGGTCAAGAAAATAGACTCCCGTATTAATATAATCGTTCTTACTGTATATTCTTTCGCTGATTCAGCTATAAAGGCCCTGCAGGCAGGCGCCTACGCGTATTTATTAAAACCCCTGAACACAGAAGAGGTAAAATTAATCTTAAGGCGCTCAATAGAGAATAGCTGCCTATTGATACAGGCCGGAAGGAAGAGGTACTATCAGGATATGTCCATGCTGGATGGCCTGACCAGAGTGTATAACCATCGGCATTTCCATGAGGTCCTGGAGTGGCATATCAACCATATAAGGCGTTTTCCACAGGCCTTTTCTTTATTGATGATAGATGTTGATGATTTTAAGAAATATAATGATACTCACGGGCACGTGGAAGGTGATAAAATTTTGCATGATGTTGCCCAGCTATTTGTGGCCCTGACCAGAGACGAAGATGAGGTCTTCAGGTATGGAGGCGAGGAGTTTACTATTATTATGCCGCAGACACCGAACCAGCAGGCACAGGTTGTAGGACAAAGATTGGTTGAAGGGATAAAGAAGAAATCCCCGGTGACAGTCAGCATAGGGTTGAGTACATTTCCTGACGATGCCCAGGTAAAAAAAGAACTGGTAGCGGGAGCTGACAAGTCACTTTATCGAGCGAAGAGAATGGGAAAGAACAGGATGTGTGTCTATGACAAGAATCTGGACAGATGAAGATATTTAGCATTATCTTAGTAATGTTAATCAGCACCTTAGGCCCGTCAGGGGTAATAGCGTTGGTAGGTTATGCCAGCGTAAGGGCGTTAGGCAGAAATCCTTCCGCGGCGCCTAAGATATTACTCTCTATGATACTGGCCTTTATTTTTGCCGAGACTATCGCTATTATGGGCCTGCTTATTGTCTATAACTTATTTGGCGGATAAGCTTGCCGCAGCCCGCGCGCCTGCCTGCAGGCAGGACTCGCGTAAGAATAAAGAATGAAAAAGACAAAAAAGGAGTGATAATAATGCCAATTTGGCAGTTGATACTGATACAGTTGGTTACATTTATTTTTATTATACTATTTTTGCGGTGGCTTCTATCTACCCATATCGGACAGGCCCTAAAAAGGCTGCAGCAGCTTAACCAACAGAACATGGAAAAAGAGAAGGCGCTGAAAGAGGAATTAGAGCGGGCGGCAAAGGAAGTCAAGAGAAAGCTCGAGGAAGGCCATCAGCAGGCAGAAGATATAAGAAAACAGGCAAGAGTGGACTCTGAAAAAGACAGAGAGAATATGCTTATCAGGGCCAAGGAAGAGGCGCAGGTAATGGTCAGCGGTGCGGTAAGAGATTGCCAGAGAAAAAAGACCGAGTTTGCCCTGGAGATGCAGCAAAAGGCGGTATATCTAGCCGCTGATATGATAGGTTATATATTTACAGAGCAAAACCAGAAAGACCTGCACGCGAACCTTATCGATGAGTTAATAAGTGATATAAAGAACCTGGGACAGGATAAGGTAAAGGCGGAAGGTGATAAAGCAAAACTCATCTCTGCTTATGAGTTGAATGATAATCAAAGAAAAAAGATAAAAGAGATATTATCCTCTAAGCTAGGGCGGGATATTGAGCTGGTGGAGAGTATTGATAAGGATATAGTCGATGGCCTGGTGATAAAACTGGGCGGCTTTGTAATAGACGGTTCTATAAAAAACAAGCTTAAGAAGATATTGCCCCTTATGAGAGAAAAGGTAAAGACTCTCTAATGGTTAAAGTGTAAAGGAAAAGGCAAAGGTGAAGGAAGCGGATAAGGCAAAGATAGCGTCTCTGGATATAAAAGACACAGGTACGATACTGGAGATAAAGAAAGGCATAGTCAAGATAAGCGGCCTCCCTTCCTGTATAAATGGCCAGCTTGTTGAATTGGGCTCAAATCTCCTTGGCATGATAATTGGTTTTGATGAAGATAAGGTTTCAGCCATGGTGCTGGGAGACGAGACAGGGCTGAATATAGGCGAAGCTGTTTACGCGGAGCCGGGAATATTAGAGATCCCTGTTGGTAATAATTTTATCGGTCGCACAGTAGACGCCCTTGCCAGGCCGACAGACGGAAAAGGCAAGATAGAAGAGAGTGATTTGCGCCCCATCTTCAGGGACGCGCCGGGTGTGATGGATAGGACCCCTATAACTGAACCTATGCTTACCGGGATTAAGACTATTGATACAGTTATCCCGCTGGGCAAGGGGCAAAGAGAACTTATTATTGGTGATAGGGTTACAGGCAAGACCACATTAGCATTGGATGCTATCTTAAACCAGCGGGATAAGGATGTTGTTTGTATATTTTGCTGGATAGGAGGAAGCTTCTCGCCGTATTTAAAACTTATTCAGAATATGCACAGAGAAGGCGCGTTAGAGTACAGTATTATTGTCAGCGCCCTTGCTTCTGATTCTCCCGCGGAACAATACATAGCTCCCTATACAGCGGCTACCCTGGGAGAGCATTTTATGTATCAGGGAAGAGATGTCCTATTGGTCTTTGATAATCTGACTCGGCATGCCTGGGTCTATCGCCAGCTTTCTCTTCTTTTGGAGAGGTGCCCCGGAAGAGAGGCCTATCCCGGGGATATCTTTTATCTCCACTCACAACTGATTGAGAGGGCGGCAAGGCTGAATCAGGACAATGGCGGTGGTTCAATGACATTTCTGCCTATTGTAGAGACGCAGGAAGGGGATGTTACAGGAATTATCCCCTCAAACCTTATCTCAATGACCGATGGACAGATATATTTAGATACAGGGCTTTTTCACGAGGGGTTTAAGCCGGCCGTAGACCTGGGGCTCTCTGTCTCAAGAATAGGCAGCAAGGTTCAGTGTGAAGCCATAAAAGAGGTTGCAGGCACGCTAAAAGGAGAATATGCCCGATACAAGGAATTAGCCGGTTTAACGCGCATAAGGACCAAGCTTTCACCTGAGGTTGAATTAAAGCTAAAAAAAGGAGAGACGTTAAGTGCCCTTCTTATGCAGGATAAGGCCAGCCCATTGGCATTAGAGGAGATAATTATTACCTTTTACGCCTTTGATAAAGGCATACCCGAGATATTAGAAGAGCAAAAGAGAGAAAAGTTTATGAACGAGATATATAGTTATATGACTCAGGAGTACCCGTGGTTGATTAAAAAACTTGCCAGCCTGAAAGTGTTGACAGAAGAGATAAAGAGTGGGCTGGATGAGGCGTTTCAGAAATTCTTTGCTGAGGGGGCACAGCAGTCGCCTACCCAAAGTCAGAAGAAACAGTAAGAGGAAGAACGTGATATAAAATATGTTTAAATTAAATAAACTGCGCAATGAATTGGATTTTAACAAGGATATAGCGGAGATAATCAATGTGTTAAAAGGGGTGGCATCTTCTGAATTCTACCGTTTGCAGAAAGAAAAAAAGAGTTTAGACGAATTCCTGAGTTATCTCCAGGGATTTTTCGGTATGGTAGACACTACAGGCTTACAGCATACATCATTGGATGAGTCCTCGTTGCCCCAGGCGCTACTGCTTATAACCTCAGATATAGGTTTTTTGGGTAAGTTGAATGTATCTATAGTTAATGCAGCCCGGGAGCAAGCCTCGGCAGATGATGAATTTATTGTTCTGGGCAAACAAGGGGTCCGGTACATAGAAGAGACAGGCAGAAAATACACTTCTTTTGCTGGTGTTACCGATGAGGTAGAATACGAGGAGGCGGAATCCCTGGGAAGCTATATTTTAAAAGGGCTCATGGACAAGAAGTTCCACAGAACTACTATTGTATATCCTCACTTTATATCTTTCGCTGTCTGGAAAGTACAGACCTATCAGCTCTTTCCTTGCAGATTTTTATTTAAGGAAAGCGCGCAATCCGGACAAGAGGGCAAAAAGCATAACATTGATCAAGGCGGTATTATTATAGAGCCGGCATTAACTAATGTAGTGGACCATTTGATAAGGATATGGATAAACTACGTTATTTATGGTATTTTCTGGGAGAGTAAACTTGCCGAATGGGCAACAAGGGTTATGCATCTGGAAGGCAGCTCTGACGAGATTAAGCAGATGAATAAGAAATTACGTTCTCAATATTTTCGTCTTGTACATGAGGTTAGTGATAATAATCTACGAGAGATTGTTGCGGCCATGCTTGCTATGAAACAATCATCTGCGGCTTAGCTTAATAAAGAATAAAGGCACAAGGAGCGGGAGTGGAGAAGAAAAAGATGCAAAAGGGTAAGGTCATCTCGGTTCAGGGGCCTATTGTAATCGTAAGGTTTGATCCCAACCCTGTAAAGGTAGCTATCTATGATATTTTAGAGGCAAAGGCTTACAACGGCCAGAGAATAGTCTTGGAAGCTGTTGAATATGTGAACGAAGCGGGTGATGATACCAGCAGTGTTGTTAAATGTATACCCTTAACATCGACAGTCGGCTTGCAAAAGAATGCCGAGGTTGTTAACACAGGTGCCATGATTCACGTGCCTGTAGGAGAAGAAGTCTGTTCAAGGATACTAAATGTATTAGGCGAACCAATAGACAAAAAAGGCCCCGTAAACGCAAAATTAAAGAAGCCCATACGCAGGCCGGAGAGTGCCAGTTCAGATGCCGGCAGTGCCGAGGAGCTGCGTTTTGAGGTGATGGAGTCAGGCATAAAAGTAATTGACCTCCTCTTTCCGCTGGTAAAGGGAACAAAGACAGGTATATTAGGTGGAGCGGCCCTGGGTAAGAGTGTATTAATGCTGGAGCTCATGCATAATATTATTACAAAGCAGAAAGGTTTTTGCATATTCACAGGCGCTGGAGAGAGGGTCAGAGAGGGTAACGAGCTATATTACGAGATGCTTAAACAGAAGATATTGGACAGGTCCATCCTGGTATATGGACAGATGAATGAATCTCCCGGCGCGAGATTTGAAGTTGTCCATACCGGCGTGACACTGGCAGAGCATTTTCAGGAAGAGAACGAGGATGTATTATTTTTTATTGATAGTGTTTACAGGTTCGCGCAGGCAGGAAGTGAGCTCTCTACCCTTTTAGGCAGGATTCCTTCTGAGACAGGTTACCAGCCTACCCTGACTTCAGAGATGAGTGACTTTCAGGAACGAATCCGTTCAGGCAGTAACGCGGCAATTACGGCTATTGAGGCGGTCTATGTTCCCAGTGATGACCTGACAGACCCTGCGATTGTATGTATCTTCAGCTATTTAGAGTCCATACTTATCCTTTCCCGAGAATATGTACAATTAGGCTTTCACCCTGCCATTGACCCTTTGCTATCTTCCTGCTCTTATATGGACCCGGTAATTATCGGAAAGAGGCATTTTAAAGTAGCACAGGATGTTTTAAAGATACTTAATAAATACCAGGAACTGAGGCGAATAGTTTCAATTATCGGTGTAGAGGAACTTTCAAAGGAAGACAGGATATTATTTGAACGCGCGCGGAGATTACAGAATTTTCTTACTCAGCCATTCTTTACTGCGGAGGTCTATACAGGTAAAAAAGGAGAATACGTTCCTTTAGAAAAGACTTTAGCCAGTTGCGAGAAGATAGTCTCCGGCGAACTGGATAAGACCTTAGCTGAGAACCTTTATATGATAGGATCGCTGTAATAATAGGTAAAGGTAAAGTTAAAAATAAAGTATTAAGTATTAAGGATTAAATTGTAAGTGTGTAGAACTTATAAATAAGCATACGAAAAAAGAGAGGCAAACAATGGCAATGAAAGTTGGAGAGATGCTTGTTAGTAAAGAATTAATTACATCAGAGCAACTGAAGTTGGTGCTGAAAGAGCAGCATAGAACAGGCGATCTATTAGGCCAGACATTAAGCAGGATGGGATACATGGCAGAAGAGAAATTTTTATTGGTTCTGTCTGAACAGCTCAATATCCCTTTTATAAAGATCAGGGATGTTGATATAGACACCTCCGTTATAAAAAAACTGCCTCCTAAATTCGCGTGGCATTATAAGATAATCCCTATTAGTTACGCAGACAAAAAATTAACCGTGGCTACCTTTGACCCCTTAGGCTCCTTAAATGACGTAAAAAAGTTCTTAGGATGCGAGATTGTGCCTGTTCTGGCGACTGAAAGTGACCTGACAAAGGCAATAGAAAAATATTATGGAGTCGGCGCGGAAACTATTGAGAAGATTATTGCCTCGACTCCCAAAGAGAGCGTTGTCATCGATACAAATAAAGAGGTAACGGATATAGAAAAAATGGCTGGCGACGCGTCAGTGGTGAAATTAGTTAATCAGATAATAGTGGAGGCCTACCAAAAGAGGGCTACTGATATCCACATAGATCTCTTTAGGAGCAGGATGAGCCTGCGATATCGAATTGACGGCATACTCTATGAAGCGAATACATCTGAAGATATGGTAAGGTTTTTCCCGGCGATTATTTCCCGCATAAAGATAATGTCTAATTTGAATATTGTAGAACGCCGTATGCCACAGGATGGGCGCGCTGTAGTAAAGATCGGTGATATAGAGCTTGACCTGAGGATCTCTATTATACCGACTCGTTACGGGGAAGGGCTGGTAATAAGGATCCTTCCTACCAAGATGCTCTTCAGCCTGAAGGGGCTGGGCCTGCAGTCAACAGAGTTAAAAGTATTAGAGGATCTTATACACAAACCGCACGGGATAATCTTCGCTACCGGGCCCACAGGAAGCGGAAAGACTACTACGTTGTATGCCTGCCTGAATAAGATAAAGAGCACCGAAAACAAGATCATTACCCTGGAAGACCCGATAGAGTATGAACTTGAAGGGATTACCCAGATCCAAGTTATGCCTGAAATAGGCCTTACCTTTGCTCAAGGATTAAGAAGCGTATTAAGGCATGACCCTGATATTATGATGGTTGGAGAGGTAAGGGACTTCGAGACAGCGGAATTGGCTATAAGGATTGCCTTAACAGGCCACTTAATATTTTCTACGGTACATACTAATGACGCGGCAGGCGGTGTTACACGATTACTTGATATGGGTGTTGAGCCGTTTTTGATAACCTCTTCTGTCAGGGGCTTTATTGCCCAAAGGTTGCTGCGGGTAATTTGTCCTGATTGCAAAGAGGAAGATACAACAATAGGCGATGATATAAAAAAGCAGATGTTGGAAGAGATAGCGGAGTTTCGCCAATTCTACCGCAAAAGCCCGGAAAAATATGAAAAGTTCGCGAACCTTAAAGAATCGGACATTCATTTTTACAGGGGTAGAGGCTGCGAGGCATGCAACTCCAATGGTTTTAGGGACAGGACAGCTATCTACGAAATCCTGGTGGTAAACAAAGCGATAAAGGATTTAATCCAGAAAAAGGTCCCCACTGATACTATAAGGGAAGAAGCGATTAAACAGGGCATGAAGACACTTCGCCTGGCTGGCTGGGAGAGGGTTATTGAAGGCATTACTACTCCTGCTGAGGTCATAAGGATTACGCAGGTAGAGGAGTAGGCGTTTTTTCTCCTTTTGCCGCGCTTGGTACTAAAGAACAATAAGAGGGCTTAAGGCAATATGTTTACTGTATCCATGCTTGATATAAAGACTACCGCGACTATTTTAAAAGAGATGGCTTCCTGTGTTATACTGCCTGGCGAGGAAGGACAGCTTTCTATTATGGATTTTCACCAGCCTATAGTGGCCTGTTTAAAGAAAGGCGTAATTAAGATAGACCAGTCGCGTTCTATACAGATAAAGAGCGGAATCGCTAGAATGGAAGGTAACGTGCTTTCTGTTCTGGTGGAAAGGATAGAAAAATAATCACATTACAAATAAAGTATATAAATATATAAAGGGGTCAAGTCTTATCTTTGTAACTTAACATATAGGATTT
>Ga0208904_1002480_pt1 | contig 11605 bp, 27 predicted proteins | sample AntAceMetag02UKB_FD_184774 | JGI IMG/M metagenome (GOLD analysis project Ga0208904, IMG submission 184774) | Saline lake microbial communities from Ace Lake, Antarctica - Antarctic Ace Lake Metagenome 02UKB (SPAdes) (version 2) | ecosystem: Environmental > Aquatic > Non-marine Saline and... | reverse complement strand
TAGTACATAGTTTCAGTAATTTTTAAAGATAACGAGATTGAGAGTAGTGGAATGGATGCGACGTTGAAGTTGTTTGATCCAATTTCTGAGAGTGTTCATAAGAATATCACTCTCAGGCAATTGAGGGCTATTTCAAAGATTGTCAAATAGGAATCAACTTAATGGATAATCAGAGAATGAGAATAGCTAGGGAATTATTTAAGGTAACTAGGGGTTTTATTGGTGGGTCTATGGACAATCCTGATGTATTAGCTTCTATGATTGCGGGTGGTATAGGGAGGAAGCTAGAAAAATACACTAGGGAAGCTATAGATGACAATAATATAGGAGCAGCTATGAGGGCTAACAAGGTAGTATTTTAGATACGGAGTTTTTTAGATATTATTGAGGAAGAGATGACTACTAGGATTAAGCAAGAAGGTTTTTAGGAGGGAATAAACTTAATGGATAATCAGAGAACAGCTAGAGAATTATTTAAGGTAGCCAAGGATTTAGTTTAGTTTTAAGGCGGCTCACAGTTTTAAACTAGAGATGTTAACACATTGGGGTATGCGAAAGTTACAGGACAAATCTATGAGTCTAATAGGTGGATAGTCTCAATGGATAAGCATTATAGTATCTAAAGAGATTGTAAGGGTAGTTATGGGTCTTATTAGTTGGTGTTTATAGTAGTTATTCCCTGATGTATTAGCTTCTATGATTGTGGGTAGAGCAGGATTAAGCAAGAAGGTTTTTAGGAGGGAATACGGGTGGATATCAGAGAACAGCAAGGGAGTTTATTGAGGGTAATTCAAGAGCATAACATCATTATTCAGAGTAAAGGATTTTTTTCTTAGCTCTGTAGATACGATAGGTATTGAGTTAGGATACAGAAGTAACTAAAGAAGGACAACTCCTATTGAAAGAGTTGTCCTTTTCTTTATTTAGTTATATTAGGTTTTTCTAGTAATAGGAGAACATGGGAATTTATATGCTACATAATTAAGAATCACATTGACAAAACTTATTATTCCACAGACCAAAATCATTACACTTCTAAATCCAGAATAATAGAAGTAAGCGAGGTGTAAGCAATTGATTCCTGTAGCGAACCATATTGTTGTATTTAGTTTCAGATAGATTTTTTATGGAATATATTGTTCTAGTATTTTATAGGGATAGAATCTTACATAGGCAGATATACAAAGCAAACAAATAGATAAGAGGTGTAAAGGCATCATATAATAGGAATAGAAGAAGGATGCGGAGATATTAATTAGTAGGCTTAATCCTAATATTAGTGAGCTTAGGTTTTTTTTAGTAATCTTTTTCGCAATCCTTATTTAAGATGAACAAAGACATTATGCCTTATACTGGGTAGGGAGGCATAATGTCTTTTGTTCATCCGTCTATTAGTCTTGGACTTTATTGATAGATTCCTCGAAGGGATCGACTTCTACGACTTGTCCAATTTCGTAGATTCCTTTGTCGATCATTTGAGGATTATGTTCTTGGTGAGAGAGTTTGACTGGCTTGGCACTTTCGACTTGCAGGTAGAGGTTTCCCTTTTCATCTTCGAAGAGTTGAACATCTTCGATAGCTGGGACAGTATGTGAATGTCCGGTAGCTTCTCCTTCGGCCAGCACGAAGCTTCCATTTTTAGGACTTCTATTTTTGAGATCTGATGGAAGGCTTTTGATTCGATGGATAAGGACATCACCTTGCTGTTTTTGTTGTTGTTTCATGTTAATTCCTCTGGTTTCCAATCATTTTTAAGGGACTTGAGCATTGAAGCTCGGAAGTTGATCGCTTCTTGAACGGTATTACAATCGCGTCCTACACATTCCATATGCCACGCTCCAATTGAAGGATTCATCATTTTGAGATATCGCCAATTTCCCACTTGTTTTCCGAGGTCGACTTCCAACAGGGAATAATCGCCTTGTTTATCGATTTCTTTTGCCCCCAATTTATGCACAAGGATTTCGACGCCCATTTTACGGATAAACTCTTTACGGACTTCTACATTTTCGATTTCAGAGAACTGTTTTGGGTCCAGTTTTTCAGCGGGTGTTTCGACTAACCACTGTGGTACAACGATTCCATTGAGACTCCAACCTTTACTTCCGTCTTTATATTCCCAAGCTGGGCCTGTTTCGCAATGAAGCTGAGTTCCTTTTCGTTCGATTGTTTTCCAGCGTTCCGATATAATTACTATACCATTTTCTAGTGGATAAATCAAGCCAAAATTAACAGAATCTTCTAGAAGCTCGAAATCTGCTTCATATTTGATTCCCAGGACATCTCGGAAGTACTTATAGAAGTAGACATAATACGAGAACACTTGACCTTCTAGGTATGGGTAGACATAGGAGGTTTTTTTTGATTTAATGGTAGCGATTGTATTTTGGAATAGTTTTTCCAAATCACAATCGTCGAATACGTTTTGTTCTGCGAGTTGTTTTTCGACTTGTTGGACCAATTTTTTCACATCTTCTTTCAGGTCTTGATTTTTCGAACGGGGTTTTAGTTTTACATCGGATGCTATTTGAGCGAATGACACGGTAGAGAGGAAGGCATGATACGGTCCATCCACGATGATGGTTGCCTTATAAGGTCTTTTGAGGAAGTCACAGAGTTTTTTCCCGAACTTTTTAGCTGCTGTTTTATTGACTGGTTTAGTAGAGAGTCCTGTTTCGATACCCTTTTCACAGAACACAGCCAACTGTTTTTCTTGATCTGGGGTAAGTTCGTCAATCATTTGATTCTCCTTTTTTTGACTTGATTCCCAATAACTGAACTTGATTTTCGACTTCATATTCATTATACACTTATTCGGATAGATTTGCAAGAAAATTATTTTATTTTATTTTTGACTAATTCCTTAACTTTATTTTTAGTCTGATTTCTGACTTGATTCCTAACCTGATAATAAACCGGATTCCAAACCCGATCATTAACCTGATTATTAACCTGAATCCAAACCTGATTCAAAACCTGAATTCTAACCTGACAACTAACACGACCATAAACCTGATTATCAACCCGGTTCCCAACCCGATTCCAAACCGTATCCCCAATCTGATTCCCAATCTGATTACTAACCTGATCTAAAACCTGATTTCTGATTGCTTTTTCAATAGTATTCATTTGGTATTATCCCCAATATGATTTCTGACTTGATTCCTAACCTGATCATAAACCGGATTCCAAACCCGATCATTAACCTGATCATAAACCAGATCATAAACCAGATCACTAACCTGACGACTAACCTGATACCCAACCCGATTATAAAACTGATCATAAACCTGATTATTAATCGTTTTTTCTAGATTATTCATTCTACCTGATCTCAAACTTAATTTCTGATAGATTTTTCAATGGTATTCATTATACACTTATTCGGATAGATTTTCAAGAAAATTATTTGGATTTGATTTTATTTTTTGACTAATTCCTTAACTTTATTTCTAGTCTGATTTCTGACTTGATTACCAACCCAAGAATAAGTCTGATTATCTACCTGATTAAAAATCTGATTCCAAGCCCGATGATAAACCCGATCTGTCACATGATCTGTCACATGATCTGTCACCCGATCACTAATATGACGACTAACCTGATTAGTAACCCGATTATAAACCCGTTCTCTAACCTGATTATGGGTCTGATTAATGATTGTTTTTTCTAGATTATTCATTCTACCTGATCTCAAACTTAATTTCTGATAGATTTTTCAATGGTATTCATTTCGATTTTGTATTCATTATACACTTATTCGGATAGATTTTCAAGAAAATTATTTGGATTTGATTTTATTTTTTGACTAATTCCTTAACTTTATCTCTAGTCTGATCTTTTATCTGAATATCTACTACCTGAACATCAACCTGATTTATAACATGATGACAAACCTGATTAGTAACCCGATCAAAAACCGGACATACAACCTGAATCCAAACCTGAATCCAAACCTGATCATAAACCTGATTATGAATCGATTTTTCTAGAGGATTCATTTAGTATTATCCTCAATCTGATCCAAAATCTGATCTCTGACTTGGTTTCTAACCTGAATATAAACCATACCATAAACCATACCATAAACCAGATCACTAACCTGACGACTAACCTGACGACTAACCTGATACCCAACCCGATTATAAACCGGATTCCAAACTTGATTTATAACCTGATCATAAACTTGATTATGAACATGATTTTTAATCGTTTTTTCTAGAGTATTCATTTAGTATTGTCCTCAATATGATCCAAAATCTGATCCAAAATCTGATCTCTGACTTGATTCCTAATCTGTTCATAAGTCTGATGATAAACCTGATTTATAACATGATGGGAAACCTGACCCGAAACCTGATTACTAACCTGATTCCAAACCTGATTCCAAACCTGATTCCTAACCCGATCCCGAAGTTGATCCCAAACTTGATTACTGATTGTTTTTTCAAGAGGATTCATTATATCTGATCTCAAACTTAATTTTTGATAGATTTTTCAATGGTATTCATTTAGTATTATCCTCAATCTGATCCCAAATCTGATTCCAAACCTGATTCCAAATCTGATTCATAACCCGATTTTCTACCTGATAAAAAACCTGATCATAAACTTGATTATTGATTGTTTTTTCAAGAGGATTCATTTAGTTTCCTTTTAGTCCCCATCTTTAACCTGATAAACCCAGAAATCAACCTGAGAATAAGCCTGATTATTAACCTGATTCCAAGCCTGATCAAAAACCCTTTTTTTAACCTGATTTTTAACCTGATCTACAACTTGATTCCCAATCTGATTCCTAACCCGATCCAAAACTTGATGCCTAACCTGATGATAAACTAGATCATAAACTTGATTTTTGATTGTTTTTTTAAGAATATTCATTAGAATTTATCCTTAATCTGATCTCTAACTTGATTATTAACATGAATCAAAACCTGCTCCACAACTTGATTCCTAACCTGATTAAAAACCTGATTTCTAACCCGATTCCAAACCCGGTTCCCAACCTGATCAAAAACCGGATACATAATCCAAATCAAAATCTTGTTGTGGACCCGATACCTAATCTGACCCACCACTTGATTTTGAATCGATTTTTCAAGGGTATTCATTTTTCAACCTGTTTTCTAATATAATTTACAACCTGATCTAAAGCTCGATGGTAGACTCGATTCCAAACCTGATTACTGATAGATTTTTCTAGGGGATTCATTTAGAATTTTATCCATAATCTGATCTTTGATTATAAACATGAATCACAACCTGATTCCTAACCTGATTTATAACCTGATTATAAACCTGATTACTAACATGATTACTAACCTGATGGGAAACCTGATTACTAACATGATTACTAACCCGATGCCAAACTTGATTCCTAACCTGATTTAAAACCCGATAATAAACCTGATTTTTCACTTGATTTTTGATAGATTTTTCAATGGTATTCATTTAGAATTTATCCTCAATCCGATATCTGACTTGGTTCTCTAATTGATTCCAAACCTGATTATTAACCTGATCCACAATACAATCTCTAACCTGATACCCGACCTGATTCCAAACCTGATTCCAAACTTGATCCCTAATCCGATCTCTGGCTTGATTGTTTACCTGATCCCTAATCTGAATTCTAATCTGACGCCAAACCCGATTATTAACCTGATTTCTGATTGATTTTTCTAGAATATTCATTTAGTTTTTATCCTCAACCCGATCCTTAACCTGAACAAAAACCCGATTCTCAACCTGATTATAAACATGAATCAAAACCTGATTCCAAACCTGATTCCTAACCCGATCCCAAACATGATCTGTCACCTGATCCCAAACCTGATTTATAATTGATTCTTTAATGGTGTTCAGCTATAAGGACAATCAGAAAGAGGTGAGATCAGAATGCCTTTTTATGGCAAATTTTACACACCTTTTGACTTCGTTGGACCTTCCCCCCTATATTATACCAAAGATGCCAGCATAGTGCAATGTAATATACATAGCGTAGATTTTTTGTTCTGAAACGACCTTGAATCCGATATAATGGTGAAGAGAGCAAAATCAATTCCTTCCCTACCACAAAGACAAGGGTTTCCTTGACTGTACGAATCATGATCCACATCCTTACAAATATATGGATGACGAGTTGGAAACGCACGATTTCAACACATCAGGAATTTATCATGGTTATAACTGAAACGGAAGAAAGACAATGAGTAACACTAGGAAAATTGACGATGTTTACTCCTATATCAACAAAATTCATCAGCTTAGGGTGACTGTCCCAAAATCCGAAAGTGGTCCTTGGAAGGTGGAGAAATTTACTGTATCCGAAGACGAGGCTAAATTCCACAATCTTCGATGTGCTATTTCGATGGGTGGGATGGGCAGAGGCAGGGAGATCACGTCAGGTAATTACACGAAGCTTACCCATAAAAATGCATACCATCTAATAATGAGCGATACTCCTGCTGAGATTGAGGATCAGATGCAATTTTTATGGAATGCCAAGGGTCATGTTCTTATCAATGGACTAGGACTTGGTTGGACTGTTGGAACGGCTGGGAATCATCCCCTTGTAGATCGCCTTACAGTAATCGAGATAGATGAAGACTTGATTTCCTTGGTCGGACCCCACTATCAAAAACAGTTCGGAGATAAGTTGACCATCATTCATGCTGACGCTTACAAATACAAGCCTCCAAAGGGAATTCACTATGGGGCAGTTTGGCATGACATTTGGGATGAAATCTGTTCAGACAATTTAGAAGGGATGAAGAAACTCCATCGAAAATATGGTCGCCGCACAGATTGGCAAGGTTCGTGGTGCCGAGATCTTTGTCAACATAGGTAGATTGTCGAAAAGAAAAATGCCAGTATCAAGTTAATATATATAACGTAGATTTTTTGTTCTGAAATGGGCTTCAATCCGATATAATAGTGAAGAAGTAAGAAACGAAACCAGAGTAAGGATAAGGAAAATGGCTGTCAAAGTAATGGGAACTGAAAAGGAATCACTTTTGAAAGCAGTTGAAGGAGCCGCTATCGTAAAAGCCGTTAAGCAAATGGCTAAAGAAACGAAAACCATCACTCCGGGTGAATATGCAGTAGATATTACCGTGCGAGTCAAAGGGTCGGTAAAAAAGGGTGCCGATCATTCTACCACTGTTACTCCTGCATTGCTAACTCTCGACAACCTTCTTTTGGCTTTGAGTATGCAGAATGCCACTACTCGCAAATCCGTTTTAGCGGAGATGATTAAAGCCCACAATGTCAGGATGAAGATGAATATTGTCAAAACTCCTGGTGCTAAGGCGAAGGCGTATGCTAAGGCTCTGGCTCTGGAAGATCGAGTCAATAAAATTAAGAAAGAGGCAGAAATTGATTTGGCGAAGGCAAAGATCAGCGTTGCGTCTATGGCTTCAGGAGCCACTACTGTCAAGTTGGATAGTGTTGAAGTCATCGGCTAAAGAGTTGCCCAGTAAGAAAATTCCCCGGTTTATGGCTGGGGGATTTTTGTTTCAATTCGTGCCTATTTATGATATAATAGAGTTGGAAAGGATTATATCGTCAACTACCCCTAGCTCAAGGCTAGGGGCTTGTAGCTAGAGAATACGAATCTGCTACTATAGGCGATTGACTGCTGCCCTTTTCAGAATCGTCTTTTTCAAGCAATTCTGAAATAAATCTGTTCCGTATGTTTATAGAGCCTACTAAATCAGCATCATTAGAGTATCCACAGGACTTACATAAAAATAGGAGTCTTTTGCGGTTCTTTTCAGAAACGAATCCACAACTAGGACAACCCCTGCTTGTATTCTTAGGATTAACAAAGGCTAAACCTATTCCTCTGGATTCAAGTTTGTATTCGCACTTGAATAACAGAGAAGAATACGGCCAACGATGAACTTGTTTTCTGAATCGTTTACCTTTGCTTTTGGATGATTTTCTGATGCTTTCAGTTAGGTTTTCAAAGACTACTGTTTTTGCTCCAACTAATTCTGCATATTGAGCCAAGGTTTTAGAAGCTATGTGCAAAACTTCTTCAGTTACGGACTTCTCTTTTCTTCTTAAACGCTGTAATAAGCGCTTGGAAGATCGAGTGCCAACTGCTTGGACTTTACTCTTTGTATTCTGTATATTTCTTCTAAGATGTTCTAATCCACCTCCCTTGATGAAAAGAGGGTTTTTACCCTTAGTTGATGCTACTAAGATACGCTTGATTCCTCTATCTACACCCACTACTGTTCCTTGTTGTTTAGGATCAGGTATCTCAATCTCATAGGTTAGGAGAATATACCATTTCTGTTTGATGTTTTTGATCTTACTATCCTTGAGATTTGCTTCAGGTAAATCACTGAACATTTGAATAGGTTGATTCCAAATCGTAAATCCATTCCTCTTGGAAACATTGAAATCTCTTCGGAAACAGATAGGCATAACAGGTTTTTTGAAAATAGCTAATTTCCATTTGCGTTTAGTTTTCATAGATCGATAGGTAACAGAAACTTGTCTAAATAAGCTACAGGTAACTTGAGATGGAAGTTGAAATTTGCTTCTGATTATGCTATAATAAAGCTTATGAAGTTTATTAGTTTTTGTTTCTTTGTTTTTTAAAACAATTTCCGATAGCCAGTTACAAGCAGGAAGATAGTTTTTCATAGCTTGAATCATGGTCCCAGTAGGTTGAATTTTGATCTTTTTGGTTCTAACTTGTTTCATGTAGCTCTCGATTCTAAGAGTTGAATGAATCTCTACTCTTAAAAGAGAGTTCAAAAGATTATGAAAAGGAGACAACGAATTCCTCCCCAGGGACAAGCCCAGGGGTTTCCTTCGTTGTAAAACATCATGAAGAGATCAGGAAAACGTAAGAATATCAACTATTATGACCCCGTAGTCAAGAAAAAGGAGCCTATCATTAATACAAAATCCAAAATTCTTTCTAAACAACGTCCTGATTTTGGACCTTCTCAGGTTAAAGATCAGTGGAAAGTCCATACTAGTTCTATTGTTGTTCTTGTAAATGAAGTTGTGGATGGTTATACCCAACTTGTTCGGATTATTTATACATCTTTAAATGATTTTGTAGCTGAAGAATTTCTTTCCGATGGTTCTGCCCGTAGAATCCATCAAGGTACATGGGATGATTATTCTGTAAATCCTTACTGTTATTCGGTAGGGGAAGAACGATGGAACAAATTCAATTGGATCTCTTTTCCTACGGAATGTGAGGTCAAAGATTTACAAACTTCTGAAACGACTTGGATGAGTAAGAAATTAGGGGTTGGTCAGTTTATTAATAGGGCAGTTGAGGATATTCCACAAACAGTTTTTGTTTCTGACATATGTGGACTTGGGATAAGACAACTTGACCTAGGATAAATATTTCTTTTGATTCTTAGGAAAATCGATTCAAAATATGACTAAAAAAGTTCAGAATCAGATTAGGGATCAAGTTCAGAATTATATTAAGGATAAAACTAAATGAATACCTTTATAGAATCTATCAGAAATCAGGTTAATAATCGGGTTTGGCGTCAGGTTAGTAATCAGGTTTGGCATCATGTCTTTAATCGGGTTTATATTCAGGTTAGTCGTCATGTTAGTGATCAAGTTTGGATTCAGGTTTGTAATCAAGTTTTAGATTGTATTGTGGATCAGGTTAATAATCAGGTTTGGAATCAATTAGAGAACCAAGTCAAAGACCAGATTGAGGATAAAACTAAATGAATACTCTAGAAAAATCAATCAGTAATCAGGTTAGAGATCAGGTTAGAGATCAGGTTAGGGATCGGATTACTTATCAGGTTAGAGATCAGGTTAGGGATCGGATTACTTATCAGGTTAGAGATCAGGTTCATGTTCAGGTTTATTATCAGGTTAGGTATCAGGTTAATAATCAGGTTAGGAATCAGGTTAGAGAACAGGTTTGGAATCAAGTCAGAGATCAGATTAGGAATAGAGTAGGATGAATCCCCTAAAAAAATCTATCGAAAATCAAGTTTATAATCAGGTTTATAATCAGGTTAGAATTCAGGTTAATTGTCTGGTTAATAATCAGATTGGACATCAGGTTTTGAATCAGGTTAGGAATCCGATTGTAAATCAGGTTTATTATCAAGTTTCGGATCAGGTTTATAATCAAGTTTGGGATCAAGTCAGAGATCAGATTAGGAATAGAGTAGGATGAATCCCCTAAAAAAATCTATCGAAAATCAAGTTTATAATCAGGTTTATAATCAGGTTAGAGATTGTATTGAGGATAAAACTAAATGAATACTCTAGAAAAATCAATCAGAAATCAGGTTAATAATCAAGTTGAAAGTCAGATCCATAATCATGTTAGTTATCAGGTTTTTGATCAGGTTTGGGATCAGGTTTGGAATCAGGTTGGGAACCGGGTTAATAATCAGGTTTATTTTCAGGTTATAAATCAGGTTGTAAATCAGGTTAGAAATCAGGTTAGGAATCAGGTTTGGATTCAGGTTAATAATCAGGTTAAGGTTTATCATCAGGTTTTGGATCGGATTAGGAATAAAACTAAATGAATACTCTAGAAAAATCTATCAGAAATCAGGTTTATTATCAGGTTTGGAATCAGGTTGATAATCAGGTTAGGGATCATATTTATAATCAGGTTTGGAATCGGGTTAGAGATCAGGTTAGAAATCAGGTAATAAATCAGGTTAGAAATCAGGTGATGAATCAAGTTATGGTTCAGGTTGGGGTTCAGGTTATAATTCAAGTAAATAATCAGGTAGGGAATATCCATGGATAAAACAGAAGAAATAATCAGAAATCAGGTTTATAATCAGACTAAGAACCAAGTTATAGATCAAGTTTATAACCAGATTTGGGATCAGGTTAGTCGTCTGGTTAGGTATCAGGTTGGGAATCAGGTTAGGGATCGGGTTGATAGTCAGGTTAGGAATCAGGTTTATATTCAAGTTAAAGATCAGGTTTTTGTTCAGGTTAAGGATCGGGTTGAGGATAAAAACTAAATGAATATTCTAGAAAAATCAATCAGAAATCAGGTTGGGAATCAGGTTAGGCATCAGGTTGTAGTTCAGGTTAGGAATCAGGTTGGGTATCAGGTTTGGGATCAGATGACAGATCATGTTTGGGATCGGGTTAGGAATCAGGTTTATAATCAGGTTAGAAATCAGGTGATGAATCAGGTTTGGAATCAGATTACTTATCAGGTTTTTGTTCAGGTTAAGGATCGGGTTGAGGATAAAAACTAAATGAATATTCTAGAAAAATCAATCAGAAATCAGGTTAGGAATCCGATTGTAAATCAGGTTTAGGATCTGGTTGAGAATCAGGTTCGGGATCGGGTTTGGGATCGGGTTTGGGATCGAGTAAATATTCAGGTTCATGATCAGGTTCATGATCAGGTTTATAATCAGATTATGGATAAAACCGAATGAATACCCTAGGAAAATCAATCAGAAATCAGGTCTATCATCAAGTTTGGAATCGGGTAAACAATCAGGTCCATAATCAGATTTATTATCAGGTTTATTATCAGGTTTATTATCAGGTTAGGATCCAGGTTGAGAATCAGGTTATGAATCGGGTTTATAATCAGGTTTATAATCAGGTT
>Ga0208904_1002479_pt1 | contig 11606 bp, 17 predicted proteins | sample AntAceMetag02UKB_FD_184774 | JGI IMG/M metagenome (GOLD analysis project Ga0208904, IMG submission 184774) | Saline lake microbial communities from Ace Lake, Antarctica - Antarctic Ace Lake Metagenome 02UKB (SPAdes) (version 2) | ecosystem: Environmental > Aquatic > Non-marine Saline and... | reverse complement strand
TGATAGCTTCTAAATCTTCTTTCTGTAAATTCTCTCCACCAAACATCATTGAACTAAATAAGTCATCATCAGACCCTGGCATAATCATAACCATAGCTCCACCTAAAGATTGAAGCTGTTTATCGATTGTTGTTTTTAATCCTTCACTAACAGAAAACAAAGAAATAATTAAAAATACTCCCATTATAATTCCTAAGACCGTAAGTAAACTTCTCAAGAATCTAGTTCTTATATTTCTTACGGCAATAAAAAGATATTCTTTAATATTTTCCATATTATTGCCCGTTCATTCCATTAGTAATTATTTTTCCATCTTCAATATTTATTATTGATTCTGCGTATTCAGCTACTTTACGATCATGAGTTACAATTATCATTGTTTTACCTTTTTCTTTGTGAAGCTTCGTTAAATAATCCATTATCATTTTACCGGTAGTTGAATCTAAATTTCCTGTGGGTTCATCTGCAATAATAACTTCAGGATCATTAGCAAAAGCCCTAGCCACTGCCACTCTTTGCCTTTCACCACCCGAAAGTTCTGCTGCTTGATGATGAATTCTATTTCCTAATCCAACTGTAGTTAAAATTTCTTCTGCTTTTTCTTTTCTTTTTGATAATGGTACACCTTGAAAAGTCATAGGAAGCATCACATTTTGCAAAGCATTTAAGTTAGGAAGTAAATTAAATTCTTGAAAAATAAACCCGAGTACTTTCCCTCTAAATTGAGAGAGTTGAGATTCTGGCATAGTGGCAATATCTTTTCCTTTTAAATAAACTCTTCCTTTTGTGGGAAGATCTAAACATCCTATCATATTCAAAAGAGTAGATTTGCCAGATCCAGAAGCACCCATGATAGCAACAAAATCCCCCTTTGAGATTTCAAGGTCTAATCCTCTGAGAGCATTTACTTCTGCCTTCCCAAGTTTATAAGTTTTCCAAACTTCTTCTAATTTGATTATTGAATTTTCCGCCATTTTATCTTAAAATTATTTCTTCCCCTTCTACTAATCCGGAAATAATTTCTACTAAATTATTACTACCCTCTAGTCCTATTGAAACTTCTTTTTCTTCAACTCCTCCATCTTTTAAAGCTTCAACTATTATTTTCTCATCTTTATACTGAACAGCATCTTCATCTAGAGTTAAAACGTTTTCTTTCAATTCCGTTCTTATATCTACATCAGCTGTCATACCAGGTTTTATTCCATCAGGAGATTCATCGAACCCTATAACAGCTTTATAATAAACAACTCCATCAATAATATTTTCTGCTGGATCGATTGATATCACTTTTCCTTCAAAAGTATCCCCAGGAAAAGCAACAAGCATTATACTTACAGGATTATCAATTTTTATATCAACAACATCTTCTTCGTAAATATTAACCTCTATCTTATAAGGATCTGCTGGTAAGATAACAACTGCCGTATCTTGGAAAGATGCCTGAGCTAATTCTCCAGCTCTTTTCATTATCTCTGTTACCTGTCCCTTTACCGGACTTCTTAAGTACGAATCTGATATCTGATTATTTAAAACGTCCACACTAACTTGAGCCTGATCAACCTGATTCTGGTATAAAGTAATATCTTCCTCTCTTGGATCTGCTGTTATAAAGGCTAAATTATCTTTAGCTGCTTGTAGATTTCCTTGAGCAGTACTTATGGCTAATTTAGCTGAAACAACAGCCTGCTGATCATTAGTCACATTATATAAAACTGTATTAATATTTGCTCTGTGAGTGTCTAATAAAATTTTATTAGCATCAGAAACATCATTCCTGTAATTAGGACTTTCAGAAGCCTCTCTAACTCCTGTTAAGGCAGAAGACATTTCAGCGAGTCTGGTCTTTATATTAGACAAAGCTGAATCTATTTCAGTTTGAGTAGGATTTTCTTTAGCAGTATCTAAAGAAGATTTAATTCCATTAAGAGATATTTTAATATTTTCTTTGCTTTCTCTAACAGATATACCTTCCTGATCTATCTTCTTAAAATAAAGTGTTTGGATATCACCAACCGTTATATATGCATTATAAGATTTCAAATAAGCATCTTCAAAAGTATTTAAAGAGTCCTCATTGGCACTTAAAAGAGCTTGTTTCGCAACATCTAGAGCTATTTCTTTGTTGTCCATTGCTGTTTGATACGTTTGTATTTCTTCTGGAGTTAATCCAGCGATCAATTTATCTAACTGACTCTGAGCTAAAGAAAAAGCAGACTGAGCTTCTTTTAATTGCAAAGATAGATTAAAAGTATCTAATTTCATTAATAAAGTTCCTCTCTGGACATTATCCCCTGTCTCAACATAAATATTGCTGATCCTGCCAGAATTTTTAAAAGAGAGATTTATTTTATCTCCTTTTTGAACTTGTCCAGTTTCCGTTACTTCACTAAATACATCTCCTCTCTCAACTTTTACGGTTTTGAATTCTTCTCCCTCATTACCCGAAAACATTTTGAATACGACGATGGCGAATAAAAGTATTATTGATGCAGTGATTATTTTTTTCTTCATATTATTATTAATAAAATTAAATTATATCTTCACTTTTTTGTTTTAATGATATTTTTTTAGTTATTATTTGATGCCAATCGTCATAACATAAACCCTGGAAAATCCATCCACCTAATATTCCCAAAGATATATTTGTTGGTAAAAGAGAGAAATTATATATAGAAATTAATACCAAACATATACTTCCAATTATCCAATGATGTAGATGAAATCTATATTTACCAAATGTAAAAACTAAAGACTTTATTCTGGGCGAACCAAGGTTTCCCATAAAATAGCCTGCAATAATACCAAAATATGCCTCTATTGAGAATATGGCTACAGGGATACCCATTAAAATTTTAGCTTCTTGAATTTTAATCTTTCCCATATTTTTGGCGGGGGTGCTAGGATTCGAACCTAGAACGCAAATTTTGGAGATTTGAATGATAGCCATTTCACTACACCCCCAGCTGTTTATTTTTTTCTTTCTTTATGTAAGGTATGTTTTCTGCACCATTTGCAGAATTTTTTCAAATCTAACTTCTCTCCAACCATCTTTTTTGATTTAGGAGTAAAATAATTCACTTTCTTACATTCCGTACATTGCATTTTCGTAAAAGGTTTCTTTTTTGTTGCCATATATTTTTGAACGATGAATTTAAAAATTCATCTTTATGTTTCGCTAGCGCTTACATTAATAAATAATCTCTGAGCCAGGAGGGAGATTCGAACTCCCGACCTCGTCATTACCAATGACGTGCTCTAACCAACTGAGCTATCCTGGCAACCTTGACGATAAAATTTACTTTACCAGATTTGCCTTCATCTATGATCCTGCGTCGCACCTGACGCGACTTGGATGTGGGCAGAGAGGGATTCGAACCCCCGTAGACCGAAGTCGTCAGATTTACAGTCTGATGCAATTGACCGCTCTGCCATCTGCCCAATATTACTACTCTATACTATTTTAAGTTATTTTTCAAATCTCCTTTCCTTTATTCTCTCTCCATTTTTCTATTTCTTTATGATTACCAGAAACTAGTTCTTTTGGCACTTTCCACTTAGTTCCTTTTTTAGGTTCAAACACTTCAGGTCTAGTGTATTGAGGATATTCCATAAATCCTTTATCTTTGGTTATCCTCTCTTTTAAAAACTTATCTTTTCCTATAGCTCCTGGAATTAATCTGGTAATAGTTTCCATTGTTACCATACTAGGAAGTTCTCCTCCCATTAAATCATACTTTCCTATGGACAATTGAATATCTGATATGTTTTTTGCTACTCTCTCATCTACTCCTTCATATCTTCCACAAATCATTATTAATTGATTGTATTTAGATAACTCATAAGCTATTTTCTGGTTTAGTTCCTTCCCTCTTGGAGTAAATAATATTACTTTTGATTTTTTTCCTTTTTTGATCTTCGAAATAGCCTTAAAAATTGGTTCTATTTTTAAAACCATTCCTAATCCCCCGCCAAAAGGTTTATCATCCACCTTTTTGTTCTTATCTTTTGTATAATCCCTAAGATTATGAATATTTATCTTGATCAATTTCTTATCCTGAGCTTTTTTAATAAAAGTCTCTTTCAAATAAGAATCAAACATCTTTGGGAAAATTGTAATTATATCGTATTTTAACATAAAGAAAAACAGTGTTTTATTAATAATAACACTGTCTTTCTATAGTGTAAACGAATGATTTTTAGAGCTTTAAGTCATCAAGACTTTCTGCGCCTTCAGCGGGTTTGTCCACTCTAGGGGCTCTTCCGCCTTCGGGCTCTTCGATCTTTAAATTCACTCTAGCGTGATTCTTAAGACCTGAGATTCTCACCAAATTTCTAATAGATCTGGCGGTTGATCCGGCTCTTCCGATTATCTGACCCATGTCTTCAGAGTTTACTTTTAAAGTTAGTAAAACTCCCATCTCGTCAACCTGACGGTCAACTTTGACATCTTCAGGATTATCGACTAAAGCCTTTACAACATACTCCAACAGTTCTTGATCGGTAGGTGTTTTATCTGCCATAATATTCTGCTAGTTTAGTCTATCTAAGTAGCTGTGACCTTTCTGGATTCTCATAAATCTTAGAGAACCAATAAGCTACTACACTCCATATTTTAAATAAATTATCATATTGTGTCAATCCCAATCATCTGCTAAGGAAAGAAGAGAATATATTCTCCTTGGCAAGTGGTTGGGAAGGGAGAATTATTATTTAGAAATCTCCCTTCCTCTGCTAGCTAAATGTTTATCACTGAGAGATGTATAGTAGTTTTCTTCTATCCTAGAAACAATAAGAAGATAGTAATCTTTGTCTAAATCATGAAGTTTTTTAGAATTACGTATCTTCTTGCGTAACTTAGATATTAAAGGCACTACTACGTCCCCAGCATGAATTCTACCTTCTCTTACTCTTTCCATTTTTTTATTAAATCCAGTAAGAGAAAATATAGACATCCTGAGATATACTTTACCGATTCTCAGTAATTCATCAGCCAATTTAACTACTTCTTTGTTTACTTCAAAGGTAGCCATATCAACCTCCTTTTTTTATTGTACTCCTTAATTCACAAACTATTTTGTGAGCTAAGGAGTAAGGAGGAGACTAAACGTAATCTCCCCCTGAAGAAGTCTGTATCCACGGTCTAGATTGGTCTGAAATCGCTTGAGAAAACCCAGTACCTTGATCCATCGTTGTTAATCATTGTTGGACTAGGTATCCCATATGCTTCAAACTGAAGCCCCTCTGCGTTGAAGGCTCGTGCAAACATTCCACAATCTATCAGTTTCTTATGTGTGAGGTTAAGCTTGCATGCTCTGCTGTTTTTAATATCTTTTGACATTGCTTAAATCTCCTCACATCTGTTGATTCCGCAGGCTGGACATGTTTTAGAAAAAACATACACTAAGTGACCGCAGATGGGATCAATTTCTAAGATCGAAGAAGACATCAGGAAATGACCCTGCCTGTTATGGCTATTGAGGTATAATTCAGAAAATTCAACCCAGTATCTATCGGCATGGATAGCACATTTCCCTCTCAGAAACCACTCCTGACATTCCCAAAGGTCTTTATCCTTGGAGTAATCTTTTGCTTGGCAAGCAACAGTGATAATATCCATTCGTTGGACCCAATCCCCGGTTTTGACTGAGACATACAGTTCTTTTCCTTGTTCGACACCTTTACGCAAATCATCAAGACAAGGACTATTTACTACGGGAATAAGTATTCTAGAAATCATACGACTCCTCCTTTTTTGTTCTATTCATAACGAACAGAACTAAGTATTTTTTCCCATTATGCTGGGAATATTTATATAAAGAGCTTTCGCTCGTAAATTTCCTTTCCGATAATAAACGATCAGCATGTTTCTCTCCTCATTAGTATTTATTTTTAAAAACAAACAAACGGCCTCTTAGAGAGAACCGTCTGGTTATATTCTTAAAATTCTCTCCTCTTTTTTATATGTCTATTATATCATATATTCTTGATTTGTCAAGAAGAGAGCGTTTATTCAGTTTTTGGAGTTTCCTCAGCTTTTTCTTCTGGCTTTGATTCTTCTGGAGGATCCTCTTTTGGATTTTTTTCTTCTACGGGTTCCGTAGATTCTTCTACTGGTTTTTCTTCTTTTTTATCTTCTACTATTTCTTCTACTGGTTTTTCTTCAGGCTTCTTTTCTTCTGCTGGTTCCTGTTTTTCTTCTGCTAGTTTTTCTGGTTTTACTGGTTTTTCTTCTACAACAGGTTGTTCATCTTTCTTTTCTTGTTCCACTGGAACTTCTTCTGCTTTCACTTCTTCTTTAGGAGCTTCTTCTTTAGGAGCTTCTTCTTTAGGAGCTTCTTCTTTAGGAGCTTCTGCCTCTTTTGGTTTTACTTCTTCTTTAGGAGCTTCTTTCTTTGATTTTTTATGTAAGTCTATTTTCTTTTTATCTATAACTTTTTCTGAAACTAATAAATTATGAACTGTTTCAGAGGGTTGAGCTCCTACCCCAATCCAGTACTTAACTCTTTCTACGTTTAGAGTTTTTTCTTTTGTAGTTGGATTATAAGTACCTACTTGTTCAACAAAACGACCTCTTCTAGAAGAGTTTGTTTTTTCTGTTACAACTATCTTAAAAGATGGTTGATTTTTTTTACCTATTCTGAAAAATCTTATTACTAACATATTATTTTTTTTCTAATGCTTTTCTTGCCGCTGCTTCCTCTGCTTCTTGCTTAGAATAACCTGATCCTTCGGCTATCATACTTTTATCAATAAAAACGCCAATAGTAAAGTGTTTCGCATGATCAGGCCCAGATTCTTTCAATACTTTATATATTGGAGTGAAGCCTGTTTTCTCTTGAGCTTTTTCTTGAAAGAGAGATTTGCTATCTCTATACAATCCCTTTTCAATAATTTCTGGAAGATCTGGCAATAAATATTTTTTAATAAATTGTTCGCAAACTTTGTATCCCCTATCTAGATAAACTGAACCGACAAAAGATTCAAATGTATTAGCTAGAATATACTGCCTAGCTTTCCCCAATTCTTTAGTTTCTCCTTTAGATAATAACAAATAATCATTAAACTCTAATTTTGAAGCTATCTCTGAAAGTTTTTTAGCATTCACCAGGGAAGCTCTCCAACTAGTCAATTCACCTTCTGGATTTTTAGGATATTTTATATAAAGGAATTCTGTTACTATAAGCTCTATAACTGCATCTCCCAAAAATTCCAATCTTTCATTATTCTCTAATTTAGAATCAGGATTTTCATTAAGATAAGATCTATGACAAAAAGCTTGAGCTAATAAATCTTTTTTCTTAAAGTTTATCCCTAATTGCTTTTCTAAACTTTTAAATTCTTTCAAATTTTTGCTGTCAGTTTATTATCCAGCTACCTTGCAGAACAAGATAACGAGGTAATAATCCAACAAATTACTTTTTAATTTCTTCGACTTTTGCTTCTTTTGGTTCTCTGTCTCCAAGTTCTTTATAAACAGTTCCCAATACTCCATTAACAAATCTTCCCGAACTCTCTCCTCCGAAAGATTTAGCTAGTTCTATTGCTTCATTAATAGCTACTTTAGGGGGAACCTCATCTTTATTAGTATACATCAATTCATAAAGTCCTATCCTTAGGATATTCCTGTCCACGATAGTAATCTGATCTACTGGCCATTCTGGAGCTGCTTTTTCTATAATCTTATTCAACTGAGGTAGATATTTTATAACTCCTGCTATTATCTGCCAGACCAAACTCTGATCCTCTAAACCAGGACCGAATTCTTTTACATTCTTTTCTGTTATTTTTTCCAAATCCCCTCTCCTTTCTCCAAAGTCCCATTCATACAGACTTTGCATGGATATGGATCTTGATAAATGACGTGATGCCATATATTAAGAGTCTTAATTTAAAGTTCTTATTGTTTTGATAAGTTTTGAAGATTTAAATTTTCTCCTTTTTTATCTTCTGCTTTCTTTGAAGCTAATTCTTTTTCTTTTAATTTCTTTTCTTTTTTGTTTAATTTCTTCATTACGTCTATAACCTCCATCCCTTTATAAAATCCACAGTTTTTACAAACTGTGTGAGGCAAAATAGGCTTTCCGCATTTAGGACAAACAGATAAAGAAGCAGCCTTTAAAAATATCTGGCTCCTTCTTTTGTTACGTCTTGATTTTGTATGTCTCTGTTTTGGTACTGCCATAATAGATTTAATCTAACAAATTATTTTTAAAAAAGCAATATCAAATAAAAAAGGTTTATACAACCTTCTTTATCTTCAAGAGTTAATTTAGACCTTAAGAAATTCAATGATGATTGAAAATATTTTTTGTAGCCAACCAACTGCTGGAACTTCTTTGTATTCCGGCAAAGGAAGATTTATATTAATGGGCGTATCTCCATAAGTAGAGCAAGTTCCTTGATCGTCTGTTACTTGAAGAGTTACTGTATATCCCAAATCTGAGACTTCAGAATAAGTATGAGCAACGCTAGTTGCATTAGAATCAGAAGTTTCTCCATCTCCAAAATTCCAAAGATAGCTATTGGAACCATTAACGTTACACATATACGGCTGATTTAAAGAATCATAACAAGTAGATGAATCTGTAAATATTACCTCTTCATCTTCGGCTGGAGACTCTGGGGTGTGCGTGAAACTAGGCTCTGGGTAAGTATGTATCTTGGATATGAAAAGTGTTGTAACTTCAGAATCCGACCAAGAGCTCCAATTATTATTTGAATCTTTTACTCTCACACTCCAATAGTAAGTGGTATTATGAATTGACGAAGCTACCCAATTAGATTCTGGTGGATTTGGAGTAAAAGAAGAAAAACTACCGCCAGTACAGACGACACCATTGCATGTGAATTCATCCCCATCCAACACAGGATCATCGTTCCCATCTACTCCAAATACGGCATCGTTATCTATTCTAATTTGATAAACTGTTTGGGGATCATCATCATCATCGTCATGATACTCCCAAACAAAAGTAGGAACAGCCATATTATAATTACATCCAGCAGACCAAGTAGATATAGTCATATCAGAAGTGTAGGGAGCATGATTACAGCTAGCAGTAGTAAAAGAATAAGTTTCAGTATAAACCGATCCTGACATATAATACACTGAACATTGATAATTAACTTTTACCCTCCAAGTATAACTCGTCTCCGAACTTAACCCAGCCCAGCTGTAATTTGTAGCAGATCCGACATCAACCTGATTAACATCAATAATTTCCACAGTGTAAGTAACAGACTGCAAAGTGCATCCGCTGTTCAGATCATTGACCTCTGCCTGAGTAAAAGAATTCCAAGTAAGGTCTGCTGTCACATCGTCAACTACACAATAAGTATCCCAGCTAGCACATCCATCGGGATAACTTTCAGCAAAGCAATTTCCTGAAAATATCAAGAAAACAAAAATCGTTAAAAATAATGACAAAAATTCAATTTTCTTACTATTTTTTATTAACATTGATTTATCTTATTCCACAATAACATATAATCGGAGTCTATAAAAGATACTCAAGACAATATTTTTTTAATTATTTAACATCTAAGATTATAATTCTTTCTTTACCATTACGGTTTTCTAAAATTGCAGAAGGTTCAATCCCCATTTTTTTTAAATCTTTAATTATTCTGTTCTTATCCTTATCTGATTCATAAGAACCCATAATTAGCCTGCCACCACAAGCTGCTTTTAGAAGTGTCTTAAGAATCTTTAACCTCCCTTGATCTATAGAACTATCCTGATCCCAAACATTCCAGTAGATAAAATCAAACTTAGAAGGAAATTCAGTTTTAAATAGATCTGACAAGTATCTTGCATCTTTAACTATAAAATTATCAACTTCTAACGGAAACAGGTTTTTGGCTTGCTCTATGAGTTTTAAATTCCAATCTATCCCATAAGGTATTAGCTTGTGGTTAGACCATTCTTGAAGACATTTAAGTAGAAATCCGTTGGCGCAACCGACATCTAAAATAGATCCATTTTTATTAATTGCCTGAACTATAAATTCTCTCCTCTCTTTCCATTCTCTAAATTTTTCACCAACTTTACCAACTCTAAAACCGCTTCCCAATAGAAGATCTTCGATTTTTTTTTCATCTTCTATAAGTTTTTTAAATTTATTTGAATAAAACATACTACTAAAATTTTAACAATGCATCTAATATGATTGTGAAAAAAGAGGTTTTGGTAAAAATAGTTACAATTGCTCCTGCAAACATAAATGGAGCAAGGGCAAGAGTCTTATATATCATAATTTCTTTTTCCGGCTCTTCTTTGAATAAAAGTCTAATTAGCTCTGCCTGCTCTCTTGTTATTTTTTTTAACGATAATGAACTAAACTCATTTTTAAATTTATCTTTTAATTCTTTCAAAGTTTGATTAGAAAGGTTCATCCCCTCTTCAATATGCTGAATTTTTATTTTTTTAATTTCTTCTTTTTCAACATAAGAATCTAAAAAATGCCTGAGGAAACTCACTAAAACCATTAAAACAAAAGCGATTTTAAGGATGCTAAAGAGAAAATCAATCTGATTGGTAAAGATTAAATAAGCACTATATATTACACCCAGAAGACTAATTCCGATTTTGAATAACTTCTTTTTGGTAATAAATCCAAATAAGGGCCTATAAAGAACTATTAATATTAAAAATGCAAAAATTGAAGAAGAATCTTGGAAAAAACCACCAAAAAATTTGATTATTTCTCCAAAAATTGTTCGTAACGCAACAAAAATAAAGATAATCAACAGATAATTATTAAGAGCTTTTATTAACCAAGAAAAAAAATTATCTTTTAGGCCTCCGCTAAAGAGTTTTTGTCCTTCTCTTAATGCTCTTATTTTTTTGTATCCTTTTTTAAATTCAAAAATCAATATTTTTATTATCATGAACAAAAGGAACAAGGAAAAAATATTTACTAAGAGAGTAAAGGAAAAAAAATAAGAAAAATAAAATCCAGAATAAAATCCTGAAGGAATAAGAAAGGCATATAGAGCAAAAAGTTTAGCATCACCAGCTGCCCATAAACTAAACCACCATAAAAAAATTCCTACCACAAGGGCAATCAAACCATTTATTGTCATCCCCGTTAAATACTGTGTATTTTCGGACTGAGATAGATAGAAATAGTTATAAAGCAATAAGGAAAAATAAAGAACTATTACCCAAACAAATCCTAACAGGATCCATTTATTTTTTATTTTTCCGTATTTTATATCGGTGTAACAAGAAACTCCCCCGATAATAAAAAGTGGAATTAAAAAGAGAAAATTAAAAAACATGTCTTTACTGAAGATTAAAGTGAACACTATCATTATCTCTCCATTCAGCTATTTCAGCATCAGCCACATCATACAGTTTTGCCTCTTTTATCAATTCTTGCTGAGCCTTTTTTATGGCTTCCTCCAAGGAAGAAGCTTTAACCCAACCCAGAACCTCATAATGTTCAATACTTCTGTAAGTTACGATATAATCTTTATATTTGTTCTCTACCATAATTATTAAATAATAACATTATCCTTAAACTAAGTAAATAAATTACTTCTCAATTGGTTTTAATTCCTTGTCCCCATATATCTGATAATATTCCTTTCTAATTCCT
>Ga0208904_1002477_pt1 | contig 11611 bp, 10 predicted proteins | sample AntAceMetag02UKB_FD_184774 | JGI IMG/M metagenome (GOLD analysis project Ga0208904, IMG submission 184774) | Saline lake microbial communities from Ace Lake, Antarctica - Antarctic Ace Lake Metagenome 02UKB (SPAdes) (version 2) | ecosystem: Environmental > Aquatic > Non-marine Saline and... | reverse complement strand
AAATGAAAAAAGTAGAGAGGATTACTGAGGTACATGGAAAGGTTTTGGATATGGATTTTTTTGGGATGAGGATTAAGTTAATTCCATTATTTCATCCGGCGGCAATCATTTATAATAGAAAGTTATTACCTTTGTGGAATAAAGATATGAAAGTTGTAAAAAAGGTTTGTAGAGGGTAATATTTATTAACGATGTTTTGCATAATGATTTATGGAAAAGAGAGGCCAGGTTGCAATATTTATTATAGTTGCAGTTGTGGCAGTTGTGGCAGTTGTTTTGTTTTTTTTACTTAGAGGTTCTGTTTTTGGCGGTGGCGACGACATTCCTGTCCAAGTAGAAGAAGTTTACGATTATGTCTCTTTGTGCATTGAGGAAGTTGGCGCAAATTCTCTTTATTATGTTGCGGCACATGGAGGATATTATGGCAGTTTACCTAGTGCAAATGTCGAGGGGGTGTTTCCTATTTATTATTTTCGCGGAAATGGCAATTTTCCAATGATGTCTAAAATTGCAGAGGAGCTGGAGGATTTTATGGAAGACCAACTTGTTTTATGTTTGGATGATTTTTCTAGTTTAGGAAATTATGACATTGTGGCTCGTAGTGTAAAGGCGAAGGTGGAGGTCTCTGATGAGGAGATTATTTTTGATGTAGAGTATCCGCTTTCGATTAAGAGAGCCGATGAGACATATGTATTAAAGAATTTTGAGGGCATAAAAATTGATTATAGATTTGGGGAGATTTATACAATCATTCAAGATATTATTTTTGAGCAAATGGATCATGATAGTGTTTGTTTGACTTGTTTGTATGATGCTGCATATGAAGAAGATTTGTATGTCGACATGTATGATTATGATGAAAATACTGTTGTTTTTGTTTTCGAGGATAAAAATGCTGTGCATAAAGATGAGACGTTTAAATGGGTTTTTGCTAATGAATATAATTGGGAGGATGTTGAGAGATTATGATTATCGAAAAAAATATATTTAAGGCGTTTGGGGTAATTTTTGGAGTGTTTTTAATTTTGGGAATTATTTTTAGTGTTAGTGGGTTTTTTGTTTCGGCGGCTGCTGGATCTAGTTTGGGGACAATTTCTCAGGCGGGTAACGTGGCATTGCCTTTAATGGAAGGTGATACAGCAGCTTTGGGTTCTCTTTTTGGGGGGATTGGTACTCTTGGAAATGTCATGGAAGGAAATTATCTTTCTGCAAGTGTTGGGGGTCTGCAACTTTTAGCATCTATGGATACCGAGGGAAACGAGGAGTTAGGTAAGCTTGCAGGTTTGGCGGGTACGGGAAGTCAGCTTAGTGGCTTGTTTAAAAAGAATAAGGTACAGCCGGGTAAGGATGGGGTTGAGTTTGATGCAGGAGGGATTACGAAGGGAACTGTAAAGGTTAATACTAAAACTGGATTTGGCGATGAGCCACTTGGTCTTACCGTTGAAAAAGAAAATTTTATAGGGGAATTCTTTGGCTTAGATGAAGACGATGTTGATTTTAGGAGTGATGGTGGAGATTTTGAAGTTAAGGAAGATGGAAATGTAGTTTTTCATATGGGGGAAGTAGTTCCAGCTGAAGGTGAAGAAAAAGTAAAAAATGTTCTTCAGATGAAAGGTGTTGGAAGTGCCAATGGGGCTGAGAGCGGAACTGTAGAGGTGGAAAAGAGTGAAAGAAGAAATGATGGAAAGTGTGAAGGAAAATTGGGGGATACGTCTGCAAATAAAGATGCGGAAAGTATGATGCCTTGTTATGATATTGTAAAAATGGATTTAATTTTTGGGGAAGAAGGAGGAGAGATAATTGTGGGGAACATGAATATTCCTGTTGATCCTCATACTAGAGTTATATTTGAAAATGGAAAATATAGTTTTGGGCCTAAAAAAGAGGGTGGGACTTATAAGGTTAGTAAATGGCCGAGTAAGGTAAAAGATGATTTAGCTGGTGGTATGGGTGTGGTTAAGTATTCTGGTGAATTTGAACTTCCAGATGGAAGAATGGTTGAGGGTGAAATGGATATAGATGAACATGGAAGAGCGTATTTTCCTGAAGCTGTTGGTGAAGGTGATAAAACTATAGTGCATAGTAGTGATGGTAGTTTTGTTGAAATTTATCATGCAGAGGGTGAAAAAATTTATTATTCGCAGGATGGGTTAAGTGATACGCCTACTTCTAGTCCTAAAGTTATTTATGATTTAGATGAAGGATCTTTTACTGTTTCTGGTGTTAGAGCGGCAGGTTTTTATTTTGATGGAGATAAAATTATGCTTAATTCTATGAATGGAGAAATTATTTGTGATAGTGAGGTTGATTTTCCTTTTGGGGGGGCATATTCAAAATTGACAACAAGTGGCGATGTCATTATGGTTGGCGAATTTGGAAAATTTCATACGGTTAAAACTGATTCTGATAATAATATTTATGTTTCTGGGATTAGGCCAAGGGTTAGTGAGAAAGCTTTGGTGGTTGAGGTTAATGATATGGACCAGTTGGGGGAAGAGTCAGTAGGTAGTGATACGAATACTAATGATGGGTCCGCAGGTTCAATATTGACTTATTTGCCAGTTTCTGGTGCTTCAAATACAGAAGCTTCTGGTGATGCTAGTATTGAGACGGGTTCTGGTCCTAGTAATGATGCGTTGACGGGAATAGGGTTAACCCCAGATGAAAGTCCTGGTGGCATTGAGGATGGTAGTAATGTAATAACTCCTCTCGTGGCAAATCCGGGTACGCCTGAGGCTGATGATGGCACGAGTGATTCAGTAGATACTGGAACAGATAGCGGATATGATTCTGATATGAATTCGGTTGAAGGTGGATCTTCTGGTGGTGTTTATAGTGGTGATTCCCTTGGGTCTACGGCTGCAAGGACTGATGGATATACTTGGGATTCTAATGGTAATCCGGTTACAAGTGGGGCTTCTGGTGTTGATGATTTGCCAGGAGATGAGACAGTGACTATTGGCCTTCCTGGTATTCCTTCGATGTCGATGGATATTAATATGGCAGATGTTAAAGTCCTTTTAGGTGGTGCTTCAAAAGTTCCAGCCGAAATACCTGAATCGAGAGTGCAGGAACTTCCCATGAGGACTCCCGAGCAGGTGCGTAGCTTTGATAGAATAGTTAAATACATTTTTGGATCTTATGATGATTAATTTTATCATAGATAACATTAAAAATAACTAAGACGTAATTTTCTTAAGATGCAATTTGATAAGAAGACGCCTATGTATTCGTACGAGGTGAAAAAAGAGGGCGGAGAAGATGTGATGTATATTAATTATATGGGAGCTGCCTATGTTCCTGTTTTGGCTGAGTTTCCTGAAGTTATGGAGAGAACTATTGATTCGTTAATGGAGACGTCTAATGTTAGTAGAATTGTTTTGGTGCAAGAAAAAAGTTATAATTATGATAATAAGGAGACGTTTTATCTTGTAGAAGTTGCGCAACTTTATGCATATTTTACTAAACAGGAAAAGATTCTTTCTCCTTCTAAGCTTGTTATAAATGCTGAGGATTTTTTTACCCAAAGATATAATGCGATGTTTTCTTTTCTTTTTATACTAAAGCAGGATCCAATTTTGGCGTATCATGAACTTAGGAAAATTTTAATTGAGGAAAAGATCCTTCTTGATAGGGTTGATCCGAGTTATAGGACTGACCAGGGAAATTATGTTCGTTTTTTAGAAAAGATTTTTGATTTGGTAGAAAAGTTGGAGATAATTATTGATTCTAAAAAATTTATGAAAGATTTTCCGATTGGAGACCGGGGGATTTATTATAAAATTATTAAGCCCGATGCTATTCCCAATTTTACTTTTTCTAGACTTGTTGCGGATTTACCTGACGACGCTGAAATAATTGATCAGTATAAAATTTCTAGTAAATATGAAGAATCCATGGTAACTATTTTAAGAGAGGAGAATGAATCAAAGTTTATTTATCATTTGAGTCCGGTTGAGAATGAGTTGCCTGAGGATCAAACAATTTTACTTAATCTTGCTCGTGGTGTTTTAATTGAACATCAACCAAAGTCGGAAGAGTTTACAGATACCGAAAGAACTAGGCAGGTTTTTTTTAATGTTTCAAAAGATCTTTTACGGGATTTGGCCGAGTCAAAAGGAATAACGCTTTCTTATATGGAACTTAACAAACTTGCCACGATACTTGTTCGTCATACGATTGGGTTTGGTTTAATTGAGGTACTTTTGCAAGATGAAAATTTGCAGGATATAGTTTTGAATGCTCCGATACCTCAGACTCCAGTGTATTTACGTCATCAAAAATATGATGAGTGTGTTAGCAATATTATGCCCAGTCAGGAGGATGTGACTTCTTGGTCTGCGAAATTTAGAATGATTAGTGGTAGGCCTTTAGATGAGGCTAATCCTATTTTAGATACTCAGATGGCTATTGGTAATTTACGTGCTAGGGTTGCTATTATTCAGCCTCCGCTTAGTCCTAATGGACTTAGTTATGCTATTAGGCGTCATAGGGAGAATCCTTGGACGTTGCCACTTTTTATTGAGAATAAAATGATTAATCCTTTGAGCGCAGGGCTTCTTTCATTTTTGATTGATGGATCTAGAACTCTTTTGATTGCCGGAACAAGGTCAAGTGGTAAGTCTTCACTTCTTGGAAGCTTGATGCTTGAAATTATTCCGAACCATAGAGTTATCGTTATTGAAGATTCTTTGGAGTTGCCTATTGACGCACTTAGAAGACTTAATTATGATATTCTGAGTATGAAGGTGAGGTCGGCGTTACTTAAAACTACGTCGGAAGTTTCGGCTGATGATGGAATTAGGACTTCGCTTAGGTTGGGGGATTCAGCGTTAATTGTTGGTGAAGTGCGTTCAGTTGAAGCTAAGGCTTTGTATGAGGCTATGAGAGTTGGGGCATTGGCGAATGTGGTTGCTGGCACCATTCATGGTGCGTCTCCGTACGGCGTTTATGATAGAGTTGTTAATGATTTGGGTGTTCCTCCTACGAGTTTTAAGGCTACAGATATTATTGCAGTCGCTAATCCGATAAAGACTCCTGACGGACTTCACTCTTATAGAAGACTTCTTACTGTTTCTGAAGTTAGAAAGCATTGGACAAAAGACCCTATGGAAGAGCAGGGGTTTGTTGACTTGTTAAAATATGATGTTGATAAAGATGAGATGTTTGCAACGGATGACTTAATTAATGGAGATAGTGAAGTTATAAAAGATATTGCGTCTAATGTTAAAGGTTGGGCTGGAAATTGGGATGCTGTGTATGATAATATTTTACTTCGTTCTAAAATAAAAAAAGAGTTAGTTGATGTGAGTAAAATTTCTAATGATAAGGATTTATTAGAAGCTGAATTTAATGCACTTTCTAATGATAGGTTCCATAAGATTTCAGATGATATAACTAAAGAGATTGGGGTACCTATGTCTGAGCGGGTTTTTCCTGAATGGCAACGATGGCTAAACACCGAAGTAAAGAAAAGAATTTAGTTTCTCTTGGACTTATACTTCGTTAAAAGGTTTCTTATGTACGCTTGTACACGGCGAAACCTTTTGCCTAGTCTAAGCCTCAAAATAAATCAAAATTACTATTAAAGTTTTAGTGTTGGGTTGGAGAAATGTTTTTAAAGATGGTTTTGTTTTGATTTTTATGAAAAGAGGATTAGTGGTGGGAGTTGTTTTGTTGGGGTTGGTTTGTATGGGGGTTTTTGCCTATGCTAATATATTTAATTTGTCTGGTTTTGTGGTTTCTATGGAGAGTATAGATGTGGTTGAGACAGATAATTTAGTTGCGGGAAATGGTATTTGTGAATATTATTACAAGCAGTTTTCTGAGGGAGAGGAAGATGCAATTTCTATTAATGGCGAGACTTTAAATTTAAAATACTTGGGTGATAATGATTGGAGCTTGAATGGATATAAAGGAGATGCTAATAATAGATTGTATGAGTATGTTAAAAAACCTGAGGCTAAGGGGGTAAGATTTGACTCTAGTGGGCCATATAATCTCGAGGGATATTTTAAAATTACCGAACAAGATTATTATGGTTCTGATTGTTTAGGAATAAATAACCTTTCAAGTACTAAAATGTTTAAATATATTTACGAAGTTCCAATTACTGAAGGTTGGAATTTGGTTCCAGCTATTGACACTGTTCCTTCTCCTTGTAATTATGGTTTATATAATGAAATTTGTGATGATGATATTTCAAGTCTTTATTTGTATCTGCCATTTGTAAAGGAATACTATTCAGGGGAAGATTTAACAGCACTTGCAGAGAGATATAATCTTAAAGAAGAAGAAGATTTGATTAGTACGTATAACAGATTGTTAGCTGAAGGAAATGAAGAAGAGATTGGTTTATATATTTCAGTGTTGAGACGTATTTTTTCTACACAATCTTCTAATTGGATATATGTAAAACCTTATGCAGAAGATAAAAAATTTACTTATTCTTCGTATTATTCTGGGCGTTATAGCATATCGAATCCTGGTCCGCGTGAAAATTTTCTTATGTTGGATGAAGGTTTGGTTGAGTATGAAATGTTTTTTAATGTGCTTGAAGATGGGTGGAATTTTTTATCAGTAATTCCGGAGATGGTATTTGATGATGGGTTAAATATTGATTCTTTAAGTTTAGATGATATGACAATAGATTGTGATATAGAGAGTGCTTATCTGTTTGATAATGGAGATAAGGAGTGGATAATTTTAGGCAGTGATGAGAAGTTTACTGAAGATATGGTTGGCAAGGGTATGATTGTTAAAGTTAGTGAGGAGTGTAAAATAGGGGATGATAGGGATATGGCTGTTCCCGATTTGCCGGAGGCAGAATAATCTAATATTAAAATGAAAAATAAAAAAGGACAAATGTGGCTATGGATAATACTGGTTTTGGTTATTATAGCAATAGTCGGAGTCGTTGTATATTTTCTTTTGACTGGAAGTGATGGCGTAATTATTGGTGGTGGAAGTTCAATTCCTCAGCCTCCAGCTTTGCCTAATTAATTTTTTTAAGAAGGGGGGGGACTGAGATATAGCAGTATTTCGTTAATATATTAAAATGAAAAATAAAAAAGGACAAACGCAAACATTGCTACAAAAGTCAAATAAAAAGATGGATGTTAGTTCAGTAATAGGAATAATATTGATATTAATTTTGGTGATAATGGCGATAGGGATTATTTTATATATGGTTTTTATCAATGGAGATGTGCCTAATGAAGACAGTTCTATTGTTTTGTCCAATGCGGAGAATGAGGGGTTCGCTGTAGATTCTGGTGCGAATGGAAGCATTGTTGAAGATGAGGTTTTTGTTGAGGAGGATGATAGCTTGGAAACATCTTTAGTTATTGATTCTGATGGTGATTCTTTAATTTTAAGTATTCCTGCCTTGCCAAATTAATTTATTTGTCAATCGTAACATTTATAAAACACTTGTTACTTTTTTAGTACATATGTGATAAAAATGGCACAGAAAGAAAATAAGAACAAGATAAGTGAAGTATTCTTTGATTTCCCTACTTCTAGGTTTCAATTAAGAGAAGTTAGTCGTAAGACTGAAATTGCAGTTACTTCTATAAAAAAATATTTAGAGGAATTTTTAAGAGAAGATTTGGTAATGAAGAAGTTTGATGGAGTTTACCCGTATTTTATTTCAAATAGAGAGAGTGATTTATTTAAGTTTTATAAAAAGATAAATTTGGTTGAAAGGTTGAAGCGGGGGGGTATTTTAGAATATATTGAAGAAAAATGTTTTCCTAAATCTATTATTCTTTTTGGATCTGCTTCTTTTGGTGAGGATATAGAAAGTAGTGATATCGATATATTTGTTGAGTCTAAAGAACAAAAATTAGATTTAGCTAAGTTTGAAAAGAGATTGAATAGAAAAATAAATGTTTTTTTTGAGAAGGATTTTTCTAGGTTAAATAAGGAGCTAAAGAATAATATTTTAAACGGTGTTAAATTATATGGATATATAGAGGTGTTTAAATGAGTTTGATTAAGGTTACTCCGGATAGAGAAAGGATAAAGAGTATATTAGAAATGACTAATTTAATTCAGAAGAGGATTAATATTTTAGATAAAGCAGAATTTTCTTCTTTGATAATTGTTGATTATTATGAGATAATTAAGGAGCTTATTACTGCATTTTTGCTTCTGAATGGATATAAATCTTTAAGTCATATAGAATTAATAAGTTATTTGAAAAAAAATTGTTCAGATTTTACGCGCGGGGAAATTGATTTAATTGATAGGTTGAGAATTTTTAGGAATAGAATATCATATGAGGGATTTGGGGTGCCAAATTTTTATTTGAAGGAAAATGAAGGGAGTTATTTGAAGATTATATTTAAACTTAGGGGGCTTATAAAAGATGAGTGATAGAATGAATGTCCGAGATGTCTTGGATAAATATGGCGGTAAAATTGAGAGTCAGATGTCTGGAGACTCTGAAGCTGCTGGTTCTTATAGTCGAGAATATATGCAATTTCGTGAGGAGATGAGCCCAGAGTTGTCGCGTTATGAGAGATGGTGTTATAGCTTGGGTAGTATTATAAAATTAAAACCATCTAAAAAAGATGAGGAGAAAGTTGCTAAATATATTAGAGTTGCTCACTTAAATATTGAACCTTGGCAAGCTCTGAATTTGGGAATTATGTCGTTTCTTTTTATTTTTTTTATAGGTATTTTTATTTCTGTTGCGATTATGTTTATTGGTGATGGGTTAGCATCTTTTCCTATAGCATTTTTTATTTTATCTGTTGCTTTAGCTTTGGCGATTTTTTATTTGGTTAATTCATATCCTGCGAGATTGGCAAATAAATGGAGACTTAAAGCATCAAGCCAGATGGTTCCTGCAATTTTGTATGTGGTTGTATATATGAGGCATACGCCTAATTTGGAGCGAGCGATTTCTTTTGCTGCTAAGCATTTGGATTATCCTTTGTCGCTTGACTTTAAGAAAGTTTTTTATGATGTTGAGGTTGGGAGATTTTCATCGATTAATGAAAGCTTGGATAATTATTTAGAAATATGGAGGGATTATAGTAGTGAGTTTATTGAAGGATTTCATTTGCTTCAGAGTAGTCTTTTTGAGCCAGACGAGACTAGAAGAATTGCTACCTTAGAAAAGTCATTGCAGGTGGTTCTTGATGGAGTTTATGACAAGATGCTTAAGTTTACACATGATGTTAGAAGTCCTTTGACAAATGTTTATATGCTTGGAGTTGTACTTCCCACTTTGGGTTTGGCACTTTTACCTCTGGCTTCTGCGATGGTGGGAGATATTATTAGATGGTATCATGTTTTATTTTTGTTTAATATAATTATTCCTATATTGGTTTTTTATATGACCGATAAGGTTCTTTTACTTCGTCCTGGTGGACATGGTGAGACTACGCTTTTAACTAGGAATAAACTTTATAACAAATACAAGAGTAATAAGCCGTATTTTATGGCATTTTTAGTTTGCTTTCCTCTTATTTTAATATCACTTTTGCCGCTTATATTTGAATATACTCCGATACCTGGACTTTTAGGAATACAGCAAGATTATACTTTTGAGCAATTAGGTCTTAGTATTTTTGGTTCTGAGAATTTTTTTCATTTTGCTATTCATGATGCATTGGGAACTGTTGGTCCGTTTGGATTTGGAGCTTTAATTCTTGGCATGCTTTTTCCTTTAGGTATTGCACTCTTTTTCTGGATGTCTTTTAATGGAAAGACGAAGGAAATAATTAAGGAGAGAAGTAGAACGAAGCAATTAGAAAAGGAATTTAATAATTCTCTTTTTCAATTAGGAAATAGAATTGGAAATGGTATGCCTCCGGAATTGGTTTTTGGTCAGGTTGCTGAGTCTTCGAAGGGGCTTATTACTGAGGATTTTTTTAGGAGGGTTAATTATAATATTCGCCAGATGGGAATGGGGGTTGAGGATGCGATTTTTGATAAGACTCGTGGAGCAATATCATATTATCCGTCTGACTTAATTTCGACTAGTATGAGAATTTTAATAGAGTCTTCTAAAAAAGGTCTTAGAATTGCAGCAGTTTCACTTATGAGTATTTCTGAATATGTGAAAAATATGCATAAAATTACTTCTAGGCTTCGTGATATGCTTGCAGAAATTATTTCGGATATGAAAAGTAATATGACTTTTTTGGCTCCTTTACTTAGTGGAATTGTCGTCGGGTTGGCTGCAATGATTACGGCTATTTTGATGAAACTTGATGTTAAAAGTTTAATTGGTGGTGCGGATGTTGGAGGGATCAGTGCGCAGCTTGGAGACTTAATGAATCTTTTTGATTATAAGCAGATGATACCACCGTATTTTTTGCAGATAGTTGTTGGAATTTATTTAATAGAAATAATTTTTATTCTTACGAGGTCTTTAGTTGTTATTGATGCTGGAGAGGATAAATTGGAGCAGACAAATAAGACGGGTAAAAATTTACTTAGCGGAGTACTTCTTTATTTTATAACAGCCATGATAGCTTCGATTGCGTTATTTTTCTTGAGTACGGTAGTGTTGGGGAACATAATTTAATTTTAAAAAGTTTTATTAAGAGTTGTTTGGTTATCTGGTTATGAGAAAGAGGTTTAATAAATTTGGAATTGAGAGTGATTTGATTGGGTGGATAGTTATAGGAGTTGCTGTTATGGCGATTGCGCTTGTTGGCTATTTGCAATGGAAAGGTGCGGGGTTTGGGGCTATTGATCAGTTGAAGAATTTATTTAGACTTAGAGCGTGAGGTTAATTTATGATAGCTATTGATAAGTTGCTAAAAATAATTGTTGTGGTGTTTGTTATTCTTTTAGTTTTTGCTGGACTTTTTAAGGCAGATATAAATCGTTATTTAAGAAATACTATTCCTGATTATACAACTCCAGAGCATGAGGAGATTCCAATGGAGAAGATTGCCGGTATTTGTGGAGAGGGTTGGACGTTAGTTGCAAAAATTATTACTGAAAAGATAGAAGAGCGTGGGGGGAATTCAAATGTAGGTAAGATTAAATTTTGCGATAGGGGCGATTGTAGAATTTCTGTTTTGGAAGATGTAGATTTGTATGTTAAAGGGAATGGGGACAATCAGGATGTTTATTTTTATGTTGGTCCGGCTTGGGGGGACATTCTTCCTTTTTGGCCTGCTTTTGGTTCTCATAAAATTGGGGCAATTCAAGATGGTATTTTTAATATTGATGATAAATTTTTAGTTAATGGTATTAGTAAAAAATCTGTTGGTCGTAAATATTTTAGGATGCTTAATTCATCTGTCCTGAAGCTTCCATATGTTTGTAAAAAGATTGATAACTTGGAGGGGTTTTGTGAGATAGAGTCATTGAGTTTTGAAAAATTGAGTGAAACACAATTTAACTTGACAGTTTCTCATAATTGTGACCCAAGGTATTTGTTTTTTGATTTAAATAAGATAGTTTATTATAAACCTTATTTTAAGAGGGATTATATTCCTGTCTATGAGACTGATGTATATACAGAAGTTCTTGAGAGAGAGCAATTTTCTAATACTGTCTCAGATGGTGTGGATGGATTTATTTCTAATGTTATTATAAATGATCCGAAGAAGTCCCTTCCAACTTATTTGGAATCTCCGGA
>Ga0208904_1002476_pt1 | contig 11616 bp, 10 predicted proteins | sample AntAceMetag02UKB_FD_184774 | JGI IMG/M metagenome (GOLD analysis project Ga0208904, IMG submission 184774) | Saline lake microbial communities from Ace Lake, Antarctica - Antarctic Ace Lake Metagenome 02UKB (SPAdes) (version 2) | ecosystem: Environmental > Aquatic > Non-marine Saline and... | reverse complement strand
CACTGTAGAGCCGGGTCCTCAAAAGCCTGGGGAAAAAGTAAAATACCGCTCCCAGCAGCCCAGGGGTCACAAAACCGAAGAGCACCAGATTCACATGCATCGGGCGCAGCCTGGAAAAAAGGAGCCAGGCAATATTACCTGCTAAATCAGGGGCAATCAGTTCAATCGCCGCTGTCAGTCCAACGAGTGTCGCCATCATCATCCAGACCGCAGACGTCATACAAAATCCCTTAGCGGTCGCATTGGTAACGTTGTCATTTAAGGTCAAATTTTCGGACAAGGTGTCAACTCCTTATTTAATTGTGACAGGCAAGCCAGCAATCTAGATTGGCTTCTTTACTTCGATGGCACTCAACACAAAATCCCATTTCAAATTCATGGGTCTTAAGTCTATCTGTGCCTCTAACATCCCCATGACAGCTTTCACATTCAATCCCTTTCTTGATGTGCCGATCATGTCTGAACACCACATGCTCCGGCAGTATAAAAACCTTTTTCCAGGGGGTCGGGGTGTCGGAATTGAAGTAGGCATGTTCTTTCTGAATCTCCGGATGCTTGGTAATGATATGGTCATGACAGAACAGGCATTTTTCAACCGGCGGAATACCCGGATGAATAGACCGATCCACATAGGAGTGGCAAAAGCGACAGTCAATATTCTTATCTCCCGCATGGAGCCGATGGCTGAAAGAAATCGGCTGAACAGGACCCGCCCCCAGATCGGGCATGATAAAAAAGATATACATCACCCAGGCCACCAGAATAATCAGTGAACCAATAATAACCAGCTGCAGTCTGTTTTCCCTGATGCCGGAGACAAAGGCGCCAAACTGCGAAAAGACAAGCATGGGCTTGCCCTTGGTTCCGATCAGTATCACCAGAATGGCAATGCCCAGCAGGATGGATGTGCCAAGTAGTATTTCCATTACGTTCCCTCCCCTACTTCCCCATTCAGGAGCTCTGGAAATTGTCTCAAATAGGTGATGATTGAGACCGCAAACAGACCGAGAAAACCAATGGTGATAAACACCTCATTCAATCCAATCGGAAACGTGTCCACGGAATCTAGATAATTTGGGGCCAGCAGTAAAAAATGTTCCAGCCAGAATCCCACTATTACCAACGAGCACATAACAATCATAAATCTGGGAAACTCCTTTAACTTGCCGCTCAACAAGAGAATAAAGGGTGTGATGAAACAGGCGATAAATATCGTCCAGGCAAACGTACTCCACGGCTGTACCATCGTACGTTCGATGATATAGGCCGTCTCTTCAGGGATGTTGCCATACCAGATGACTAAGAACTGGCAATAGAAGAAATCTCCCCAGACCAAGCTGAATCCGAAAAACAGAGCCCCGGCATCACGGAACTGTTTCGACGTCAGCGTGAAAGACTGGGAGGATGACAAATGCAGAAACGCCGCCAGGATGATCAAGGCCCCAAATCCGGAATAGATCGCTTTCACGAATGTATAGGCTCCAAAGAGGGTGGAGAACCAGTGGGGGTCCATACTCATCACCAGATCAAACCCAACCAGCGCCAAGACGATGGCAAAGGCAAACATAAACCAGCCAGCCAGAAAGGTCATTCTTCTTTTTATTTTTTCCGGATCCGTGGTGCCGTTCTTCCAGAGTTTGAAAAGGATTTGTTTCAAAAACGTGCTGCTATCCCCGCGATCCAGTCGAAACCAGAGACTGTGATACAAATAGGCAAAACCCAGGGTATACAGAACCAGAAAGCCCACCAGGTTACGGGTAAACAGAAAGGGAACATTCAGCCAGATCTCTTTGCCGTGCAGATCCTCACCAATCCAGGGGAACAAGTGCTCCTGACCTAGAAACATCAAGATAAAAAGTACGAAGGATACCGGAAAAAAGGATGCAAACGACTCTGCAATACCGGACAGACTGCGGCTCCATTGCGCTTTTGTAAAGTGCATCATGGTTGAAAAAACGACAGCGCCCAGGGCCAGTCCGGTAAAAAGCAGATAATTAATCAAAAAGACGAGCCACGCCTTTTCCGGATGAGAGCCTGCGGCAAGAACAATAAAGTAAATAAACCCTGCGCCTGCCAGTAAAGCAAAAATTGAAAAAATCGGTATTCTACCGGTAGCCGGACGTTCTGTTATTGCAGAATTCATAATAGGTTCCAACGTTTTAGGTAGTTTGACTGAAGGATGAAGCAAGTGCCCCCTTGTTCTGTAAAAAATCCTTCAGTTTTTCTGATTCTTCCGGCTTTGCTCCAGCCAGAACCCCATAGAACGACCCTGAACAAACGGGATCATACGTATCATCCTGTTTTGTCGGTAGTCCAACCTGGGTTAGCAGTCCGACCACATTCCCAAAAACGGCAAAAAGGATGGTCAATTCAAAGGCAATCACAAAAAACGGAAACCAGGAAATTATTGGCTTTCCGCCGACGATCAGATTCCAGCGGGTGGCGGCAAAGATAGCCACTGAAAATCCGGTGATAAATCCCGTAATCCCACCTGTCAGAGTAAACCAGCCGATTTTACTCTTTTTTCTCTTCAGGACAGCAGATATTTTTTCGCTGGGAATGGGGCTGTGGACCTCTTGCACTTCCCAACCAAGTTCCTTAATTTCATTAATCGCTGCCAGGGCTTCTTCTTCCGATTCAAAAAGCCCCATGATGGATGTTGTTTCTGCACTCATGAATGACTCCGATGATGGACATGCTCTTTCATCTCGGTCATTGAGACCGAGGGAAGATGCTTGGCAAAGAGCAGAAATAGAAAGAAAAAGAGACAAAAGGCACCAAACATGATGGCAAATTCAAACAACGTCGGAGCAAAGAATCCCCAGGCATTTGGTAGATAATCATGGGCTACGCTGCCGATAATGATCACAAAGCGTTCCATCCACATCCCGATATTCACAAAGATGGAGATCACGAACAGTGCAACAATATGGGTGCGGACTTTTTTAAACAGGAACGCCAAAGGAATGACTGTATTGCAGACCACCATAATCCAATACTGTGGTGCGTAAGTCCCGAATGCTCTCCACCAGAACGATTCCTGTTCGATGCTACTGCCGCTGTACCAGGCAATAAAAAGCTCTGTACCGTAGGCAAATCCGACGATCAACCCGGTAAAAATGATTGTTTTCGCCACACTTTCCAGAACCTCTATGGTGATGATTTTTTCATATCCGAACAGTTTTCTGAGGGGAATCATCAGCGTGATTACCATGGCCAGACCGGAATGGATGGCCCCGGCCACAAAATAGGGGGCAAAAATAGTGGTGTGCCAACCCGGTGTGACACCCAGCGCAAAATCCCAGGAAACCACGCTATGGACCGAAATTACCAGGGGTGCGGCCAGAGCGGCAAACAGGAGATAGCCCCTTGAGTAGTTCAGCCACTGTCCTGATTTACCAGTCCATCCCATAGCCAGAAAACCGAATATCTTCTTGCGCATGCCTTCCGAGCGGTCGCGGACAATGGCAAAGTCGGGAATCAGTCCGGTAAACCAGAAAAGACTGCTAACAGTGAAATAGGTACTGATGGCGACGATGTCAAAAATCAATGGGGATTGAAAATTCGGCCAGAGAAATCTCTGGTTGGGCAGGGGCAGCATGTAAAAAACAACCCAAAGGCGACCCAAGTGAATCATCGGATAGATGCCGGCGATCATAACAGCAAAGACGGTCATGGTTTCTGCAGCCCTGGCAATCGGATTTCTCCAGCCTGCCCGAAACAAAAACAGAATGGCAGATATCAATGTCCCGGAGTGGGCAATCCCCACCCAGAAGACAAAGTTAATCAAGTAGGTCCCCCAGTGCACCGGCGTATTCATCCCGGCCACACCCAGGCCGTTTACAATCTGGTATCCCCAACATCCGAACAATACCAGCACACCTGTAAAAAGCAGGGCCACAATGCGCCAATATCCGGGAGTGGGCTTGTCCAAGGTCTTTAAGACCGTTGTATTGATCTCTTCGAAAGTCAATTGGGACATTTGATTACTCACATAAATGGTATGATATCGAAAATTTCAACTTGAAAATCCATCAAAAAAAATCAGGAGTGTCTGGTATAAATCCGTTTCAGACGATTAGACAAGTTTTTAGATGATCCCAGCGAAATGAAGCGACCGAAATCCCATTGTTTGAGCGTAGCGAGTTTGGGATTTCAGCGTAATAAGCTTTGGATTATCTTGAAACGAGTCTCCGTCTGAAAGGGGTTTATACCAGACACGGGGCCAAACCCTTTTCTCTTTCTTCTTCATGAACTGTAGGGCAAAAACCTAAATCTTCTGCACTACTTTCTTCAAATAAATCACCGCCGGCTTCGTGTTCAGGTATCCCAGTACCTGATACGCTCTGGGATCCTTGGCGGTTTTGTAAAGTATACTGTTTTTATCCAGAAAATCCCCAAAGACCAGGGCATTGGTCGGGCAGGTCTGGACACAGGCCGGTTGCACATCGCCATCTCCAATCCGTCTCTTCTCATCTTTGGCCAGACTATGGGCTTCTTTAATGCGTTGTACACAGAAAGAGCATTTTTCCATAACCCCTTTGCTTCTGACAGTCACATTGGGATTCAGCTGCAGATTAAGGGGCTTTGGCCATTGCCAGTCATACCAGTTAAAGCGTCTGACTTTATAGGGACAGTTCTGCGCACAAAACCGGGTTCCAATACAGCGGTTGTATATTTGATTATTCAGGCCTTCCCCCGAGTGATAGGGGGCGTAAACAGGGCACACCGGTTCGCAGGGGGCGTTATCGCAGTGCTGGCACATCATGGGCAAAAAGATTAATCTCTCATTGTCCGCTTGATCTTCATAACGCTCTATTCTCAGCCAGGACATCTCTCTGCCCAAAGTGAGCTGCTCTTTGCCGACGACTCCGATATTGTTTTCGGCATAACAGGCCGCCACACAGGCACTACACCCGATGCAACGATCCAGGTCCACCGCCATCCCCCAACGATAGTCGGGATGGTCATGGGCCGGATAAATATCTCTTTTTGCGTCATATCCCTCTGCAATAGGCAGTGTCAGGGGGAAGGTATCCATGGTCAATCCCTCTTTGTGATGAGCATCCCCTTCATGCCCTGCCATCAATGAGAGAGCGATCTTTCTTTTGTATTGCGATCGACTGCCGTCCGTTTGCGGAAGACGTTCAGCCGTCCCTACTTTTTTCACCGCAGTCAGGGTTGTCAAAAAGGATATGGCACCCGGATCATTTTTTGATTGACTGTTCAGCAGGTCGAGCGGATTGCTACCGATTCCTTTGGCATACCTGCCGTATTGTTTGTGTCCCAACCCCGTCTGCATGGCAACCAGGTTGCGGTGCACACCATTATACGAATAGACAGGAGCCTGGATCGAATTTTTCCCGGCTTCAAGTTTCAGAAGATCCCCCTGATGGAGACCCTTTTTGGCAAGGGTATCAGGATGGATGAAGAGCATCGATTCCCAGGCAATATTGGTAATGGGGTCTGGTATCTCATTGAGCCATGATTTATTCGCTCCACGTCCATCGTACAAGCGTAATGAGGAGACTGCCAGGAACATTAACTCATCGTTTTCAGAGGGTCGTTTGACAGCCAGGGCTGCTTTCAGCGTTTCAATCGCTCCCAGGTTCAATGAAAAATTACGCTTGCGACCGGGTGTGTCAGATTCGAATTTTCCGCCCAGCTGAATCATTTTCAGCCAGGTCTCATCCGCCTGCTCCTCCTTTTCCGGATAGAGAGTATCCATCAAATAATGCTGATAATTATCGAACTTCTGGTATTGCTTGGACAGTGTGACAAAAACATCCCCAACCGGGGGGGATTGGGTCAGGCGCCCCATCACGGGTTGCATGGTTGAAACCACTCCGGTTTTACTGCTGTATGCATCCCAGGTTTCCAGGGATAGTCGCACCGGAAAAACAAGATCTGCAGCAGCTGAGATCTCGTCCATAAAGCTGGAAAAACTCACTTTAAATATGTCTTTGTTTGCAAGTATGTTATCCAAATGCTGATTGGATGGAAGCGCATACAGAGGGTTCGTGTTGTAGAAAATAAAGAGATCCGTAGGCTTTTCTGTAGCCGTTTTCAAATAGGCAACGATCTCTTTGAGGGTGGATGCATTTTCAATAAAATGTCGGCTGTCAAAGTCATAAAGCGACAGTTCCCTATCCAGGATCAGGTTAATCAGGGTCACCGACATATCCAGAGCAAGAGATGTCTCCGTTGGGGATGCACTGCCAAGTACCAGAGGTTGCTTGGCGGACGTCAGTTTTGCCACAAGTTTTTTCTGGTCTGCAGTGGAAAGGCCACTGTTTTTTTCCACCGTTTTCGGGTCATACCCACTGGTCACCGCTTTTAAATCCTCGACAAATTTCTTTGGAAGATGTCCATGGTTGACGGTTCCAAGCAGCGAATTGATAATGCCGAGGGCAACGGATACTTCATGGCCGGGTTTGACGGATAGAAATTTATCCGCATTCGCGGCAGTCAGGGACATAAAGGGACCCACATGAATATATCCCCCTTTCTCCCCATGTTTGACCCCATGCATAGCCTTAAACTTCCCTGCATACTCAACCGGAGAGAGCCAGGTTTCCAGAAAGTCAGCTCCAAAGCCCACAATCAGATCGGACTTTTCCATCTGGAAAGAGGGCAGGACCTCTGCCGAAAAAAGCGCTGCATGAGCTGCTTTCAACGAGTCATGGGCAAAGGGTTCAAACATGAGTGGTGGCCCGGAATTCCAACCTTCCAGCGCACCGGTAAACAAGGCCCGCATCGGATCTCCGATACTGCCGGTGATCATCTTAATGCGATTGTTTCCCTGAGCAGATGCGTGTTGGATTTTCTCCTCTATGATCTCAAACGCCCGGTCAAAACTGATATCAACAAACTGACCCTTTGTCTTCAATTTGGGGGTCACCAGTCTGTCAGGATCGTAGACGGCCTGCAAAGCAGCCTGACCACGCATGCAGAGTTTTCCGTTGTTCACCGGATGGTGAGGGTTCCCTTCAAGCTTGATAATCCGACCTTCCCGGTTTTTGGCAATAATCCCACAACCCGCAGGACATTCTGTGCAAGTGGAAGCATACCAGGTCGCCTTCCCGGTCACCATATCTTCTGGTGCGGAGACAAGAGAAAAGAGATGTTTATCCTGGTTGCAGCCATAGGCAAAAGAAATACTGCCCAACCCAGCGGCTTTAAGAAACGTTCGCCGATCCATTATGCATACCTTTTATATGTTTTTGCTGACATCTAATCGCGCCGTTTTTCACCCTGATTATAAAATCAGGATCCTTTAACAGTGAGTCTAGTCCGATATCAAAAGTTCAACGCATGTGACTCCACTATCAGCCAGGAAATACTATAAAATTAGTGCAGATTTGTCAATTAGTTATTTTATTACAGCAATTATTTCGAATAGACAACTATCCCTAAAAAGACCCGCTTTGGTCAGTCAAACAAAAACGGTTCCATCAGCAATCCTCATAACTACTTAGAATCTTATCCCTGGCGAAGAGTCCACTGCTAAAAGATCTCAACCCACTCAGCTTGACGACACTCTCAACAGATAATATGATAAGACCCATTGCAAGAGAATTAAAATGAAGCCACAAAAAGAAATTAAAGCGGATGTGGATAGAACTCAAATACAGGAAGTAAGAAGATGAACCCAGATTTTCAACAACAACTGCAAGCAACCCCCATTATCGATTTTGATCATAAAGCGGTACAAGCATATACAACTGAAAATGCGGGTAGTTCCAGTAATCAAATAGATCAAGCGATCAGTCTCTACTACGCTGTCAGGGATGGAATTCGCTATAATCCCTATAAATTTGACCTCACTGTAAACGGGCTGAAAGCGTCTACAACCATCGAAGTAGGCGAAGCATGGTGTGTCCCGAAAGCGGCTCTGCTGGCCGCCTGTTGTCGGGCAAAGGGCATCCCCGCCCAGCTGGGATATGCGGACGTCAGGAACCATCTGTCCACAGCTCGTATGCGGGAGCATATGCAGACAGATATTTTTCACTGGCACGGTTATACCTCCCTGTTTCTGGAAGAAAAATGGGTGAAAGCCACACCGGCTTTCAATATCGAAATGTGTGACAAATTTCGCCTCAGACCGTTGGAATTTGATGGACAAAATGATTCTATCTATCATCCATTTGATCTGGAAGGGAACAGACATATGGATTATATACTTTTCCGGGGAGAGTTTGATGATGTACCACTGCAGGAAATGCAGGTTACTTTTAGTGAAGCGTTCAAGGGCACGTCATTTTCTGACAACGACGCAGACTTCAACAGTGATGTTGAAAAAGAGGGTTATGCAAATGGTTGATTTTTGATTTTTTCGGGAGTGTGATTCAGAAAAGGAACTAGTGACCAAAAAGGGAGGAGAAAATCTAATCTTGGGCTCTATTTTGTAAAAATACTATCTGTTATGTAAGCATTATTGCTGATGGAAACGACCCGTTCCGCAAAATGTGTCGTAATAAATCCAGTTTCAACAAGTACTTTCAGGATGAATATTTCATTCAATAAACCAAAATTATCCTGATACCCTTTTCTGTTGATCTTAGAGGCAACCTCAATGAGCTCATCACTTGAGAGTGAAAACAAAATCTCTTCTCTGATCGGGTTATATTCTAAGTCCTTTTTATCCTGAAAAGTATGTCGATACGGATCAATCTGGGCCTGCTTTACCGAACCAAAAAAATCATGGGTCAGGAGGGTATACAGATTCATCGTTTCAAAAACATCTTGGTAGTCATCAGACTCCTTTTTTTCCTCCAGCTCCAAAAATTCAAACCCACTAAATGAAAATATAACCCCTTCATCTGTTTTTATGGCACCTGCTTCCTCGGATACGGTTTCATAACTACTGATATAATCGCTATTAAGCAGGCTTTGCGCTTTGAATAAAGCATTTTCATAATAGACTTCTCGATCCAGCGGATGAATATATCCAACAATTTGGGACAACGTCAGCGCTTCATCATCATCAGATGTAATGATCGTCCCATCAGGATCCATCAGAATTAAATATCCACCCAGATACTTTTCGAAATACTTATACAGTGGATGGTTTTTCAAGATCGATGCTGCCGTTTGATAGATATTCTTTTGTATCATCCTCAACGACACATCATTCTTCATAACATTTTGCGCAAATACTGACCCCTTAAGCATTCATTCTCCTCTCTGTAATTAAGCAATCCATTTCGTATCTTTTAATCTATATCATTTATCCAATTTGGAAAAGTCCTTTATGAATCTTGTTTCTGACAGCAATGTCCGGTTAGTTTTTTGCAGAAAGCTAAATGATGAATCCCGGATCGAGCTTATAAGGATTTTCTAGATGTTCTTAGTTTGACGTAGCGAAAATGAGCCTTGTTTGAACTTGACACGAGCGAGTTTGGCGGTTTTTCGTGAAGCAAACTTAGACCATCTTAAAATCCTTATGCAGAGAGACGGGTTTTATCGTTTAGGTTTCATTCTGCACAAACCTAACCGGACATTGCTGTGTTTCTGATACAATAAAACTATTGACATAGTTAACTAGTTCAATATATATTAAGGTCGCAGATTAGTTAAAACTTAATAAACAATGGAACTAGCTAATATAAAAAAAATTTATACAAACAAATATTGACCTAATTTTATGAACTTACCGATAAACATTGAAACAGAAAGCGGTATTCCTGTGTATATTCAACTGGCCGAACAGATTAAAATGTTGATTCATGAGCGTGTGCTCAAAGTCGGGGACTCGATGCCGACAACCCGCGGCCTGTCCGTACAACTGGGGATAAATGCCAATACGGTCGCCAGGGTATATCGGGATCTCCAGGCTGAGGGACAGTTGAGATTGCAGCGTGGGGTAGGCACCTTTGTCGCTCAGGAGTCTCGGCCGCCTATGCCAAAAGACCAGTTTCAGATCCTTGAAAAAAAGGTCGCCGAAATCATAGAGGTCAGCAAACAGGCGGGACTTTCTCCTGTGGAGCTGGCACAATTCATCAAAACCCGCTGGAAGGAGGATAAAAATGGTTAAAGGCAGCTTTAATATCGTATCTGGTTTAATCAGTGTGATATGCTTGGGGTTAACCGTCTTAAGCTATTACATGGTTGACTGGCAGACCGCCCTGGTAGTGTTTTGCCTGGGAGCTATCCTGACTTTATCTCCCCGCATTATACTGGAGTGGGAAAAAGGAGTGTTGCTGAGGCTGGGTAAGTTTAAACGGGTTCTGAGTTCGGGTATCGTGTGGGTGATCCCCGGAATTGACATGATCTCTGCGATGGTGGACATGCGAATTCGGACCACCTCTTTTTCAGCTGAAAAGACATTGACAAAAGATACGGTCCCGGTTGATGTCGATGCTGTTTTGTTCTGGGTGGTGACAGATGCCAAACGCGCGATTTTGGAAGTCGAACTATATGAAAGGGCCATTAATTGGGCTGCCCAAACCACGTTACGGGATATTATCGGTCGTTCAGAACTGGTTAAAATGATTTCAGATCGTGAAACACTGGATCAGGAACTACTGAATACCATTGATGCCAAAACCACCGAGTGGGGGATCACCGTTCAATCCGTAGAACTCCGTGATGTCAGAATCCCTCCGGCTCTGGAAGACTCAATGAGCCGAAAGGCGCAGGCCGATCGCGAAAAAGAAGCCCGGATCATCCTTTCTCAGAGTGAGCTGGAAGTCGCCAAAGAGATGAAAAAGGCCGCTGAGGTTTATGCTGAGGATGAGATCTCCCTGAAGTTGCGTACCATGAATATGACCTACGAATCAATCAGGGAGAAAGGGGCCTTGATGGTCATACCGTCAAGCATGGCAGACTCTTTAAGTGGACAAACCATGGGAATTGCAGCAGCAGGGTTTCGGTTCGGGGAAGAGAACCCGAAACAGAATGGTAAGGCATGAGCAGCTTTCTGCTATCCACAGAGTCTCTGCATCGGCAGAAAATCTGGTTCAGAGACGAACCCGTCGCAAGAACATCCATCTTTCCGATGTTTGACGAAAACGGTGAAGTCAAGCAGCTGATGGTTATTCTGCCCGCTATTGATGATATCTACCTCATACCCTGGAATCCGGGACTTGTAAAATTTGGATTCTGGGGGGCCAACCGTTTGATGCTGGATCTGGCTGAGCTTACATCGTACAGTCAATTCAGTACCACCAGTTTCAGCAATTTAAGTTACTACGATCCATGGCGGGTATTAAGTAAGAACCGTTTCTGGAGATACCGCGAGTTGGAGCAACTGCAGCAGACCAATTGTGCTAATAAATTCGAAGAAAAAATTGCAGCTGTCTGTTTCGACCGCAATCTTTCCAGATTAAAAAAATTTACGGTCGAAACCGGGGCTTTAAGTTTTTCATATCGATCTGCCAAATTGGAAGAGATGACCTTGCGATCGGGTCTATCCTTACCGCGATTGAAAAATGGGCCCCAAAAGAGCTCGCTCTCTTCTCAATGGCGGCTGGAACCAGTATGGGATGATTGGGGAAATATGTAGACATCCGGATAGGTTTTCGGATAAAAATTGATAGCAGGGGGGCACTGCTGACCGTTCAGCCGACTGTTGAATTCAAACTTGAACGGATTTCAAAAATAGAATAAGTTCCC
>Ga0208904_1002474_pt1 | contig 11624 bp, 12 predicted proteins | sample AntAceMetag02UKB_FD_184774 | JGI IMG/M metagenome (GOLD analysis project Ga0208904, IMG submission 184774) | Saline lake microbial communities from Ace Lake, Antarctica - Antarctic Ace Lake Metagenome 02UKB (SPAdes) (version 2) | ecosystem: Environmental > Aquatic > Non-marine Saline and... | reverse complement strand
ATAAAAGGAGTTGAAATGAAAATTACTGGTGAATTTGAAGTTGATACAGGCGGGATCGTTGTGATTGATTATCAACAGATTCCGTCCATTCATGGAGTTTTCTATTGGAAAACGGATGAAGAAAAATGCAAAAAAGTAGAGATCGATCCTGGTCGTTACGAAATTCAATATAGTGTTCCCAATACTTGGTACGGTCCGGTAACGGGTAAAGAAGTAATTGATGTCAGTTCAGGCCAGCTGATAATTGGTGATCCATGTTATTTCTTTTCAGGAAGTCCAGATGAGCGATTTGACTGGGGCTTCTTTCTCGGAGCAACTCGCCTAAAAACCTTTTTCAGCAATATAGGTTTTAACATCGACACAGGAGGCGATTTTTTCTTTGATGTTGAGCTAGTGTTGAAGAAATTACCCCAGAAGGATGATGTTTCCTCATTCCTGACAGCCGGTGCTTGAAGGCACCAGCTGTTAAATACTTGATTAACTTTCTTTTACAAAAAAATCCACTGGTCGTGGCTCTTAAAAGCCACGACCAGGAATCCATTATTGACACTAAATACTCTGGTTATCCGATTATGGATTTGAACGCTCAAAAAACGCCCTTACTCTATTTTTCCTAAGAAACGCTCAATTTGAGAAGGCAAGTAGATTCCCAGGGTGCAGATGAGCAGCTAAATTTGTTGAAATAAGATTAAGCGTTGCTACACAACCGTATATTTAACAAAACATTAACAGGAGATATTATGGCAACTCGATGCATGTACCAGTTTTTTATTGAAGGAAGAGAAAATGAAGTCACATACGTATATCAACATTGGGATGGATATCCAAGTAACTCTGACGGTGAAGATATGAAAGGAGGCGTTCTTGAAGAGTTGGATGAATTTTTTAACTACCAAAAAGAAAAAGGGGAGGAATACGATTTTTATAATCCTCAACAAATTGCTTCAAACTACGTTCATTGGAAGCGTATGAACGATGAGTCTGTCGAAATAGCAAATTCATTGGCCCCTGATGTAGCGTATCTATATAAAATTAAACTAAAATATCCACAAAAGAATACAATCAATCGGGAAAGTCTCAAAATGCCAGATGTGACATTCGAGGAATTCAACTGCAATAGATTCTACTTTTTCGAAAAGAAAGTACATCCAAATTCATTCATGATTCACTTTCCTCCGCTTGTTGACATTGGTTATGCCGTGCTTCTTATCAAAGAAGGTTATTCAGATTATTCGATCAAATTTAAAATGCTTGCTGAAAGGATTGAGTGGTCTGACGTTGTAGATAAAGATAACTACATAAAGGAGACAATCCGTGAGGCAAAGGAAGTTCTCAATAACCCAAATTCAAGATTTAGTCCTGGTGACCAGCGAGTAGATAATGCAAAAATTATCAATTTGTATGAGTCAGAATGCGGTTCAAATCTTATAGATCAATATTTTCCGAAAAGAACGCCGGTATTATCAATGTATATAATCCATGGATTTGATGAAAAGGATCTCCTAATAAATGGAGAAATAGTTGAATAAAACAAAACGCTCAAAATAACTCTCGTGAAAGCCGTGAAAACGGCTTTCACTTTTTCCTAAGAAACGCTCGAAAAGGAGCTTCGAATTTTCGAAATTGAAGTCATATAAAAATAGTTACGCAACGGAGGAAGCATTATGATAGAAGACAAAATTGATCAAATCAATGTTACTGAACTAGAATCTCTTTCTCAAATAGAAGAGGTCAAAGCAAGAATCCGTAAACAGCCATACTGTCCTGAATGCGGGTCAAAGGAAATTATCATAGCTGACAGAATACACAAATGGTCGCAAGAAACAACGGCGACAAGTGCCTGCAATTGTGGCCATAGAAATAATAGGTATGCAGCTGAATATGAGATATTAATTCACGGTTCAGATTGGGTTTTAGGGCAAATAGCCGATAGCGGAAACATCAACTGGTATGAAAAAGGTGTTCCTATCGAAGAGGACGTAGAGATTATTAAGACAACGGTGCATTGTCAGAAGTGTTTTAAAGCATATCAGGACATGGGTAGCTGGAATTGTGATGCTGGGGACTTTGAACTTTTCAATGAACCTCACAAAATCGAAGTCTTCTGCCCAGAATGTGATTATGGATCGAGCTATTACAAATCCCTTTTTGGAGAACAATATTATTCAAGCCTAAAATAGTGGTTTTGAAATAACTATGTAACCTTCGTTTCAACGCTGGGCGTGGTCTTAAAGTCGTAGTGATGAAAACATGGCTGGCTTCAGTTTTTATTTCAGGTTGTCTCTAATATTTTTCCGAAATAAATATTGTTAATCTGATTTAACAATATTCCGTTATTCCTGAATTCAGGTTTAGCGGATACTTTAAACAACTCACTATTAAACCGGTGGATTTATTATGGATATAGAAGATATCTCCAAACTAAGCCAAGAAGAACTTATGAGGCGCTACAACAATTTTTTGACGAAGCGTAAAGAATCAATGAATAGGGTAAAAAATGATGCAAGAAAGCTTTTAAAAAAACTTTCGATCGAGGACGATTGGATTGATCGTAATCCCTTCAATACAGAAGTATGTCCAGAGTGCTCCCACAAATTGCTTCGAACTTGTAATATCGACAAGCAAGATTCAACAGAAATGACAGGAGATAATTTCGATTTTAAGTATATTGCACATGTCAGGATCGAATGTAGATATTGTGATTTTCGTAAAACTGGGTATGACTTTGAAGCCACTACTTCTTTAAATGCAAGAACTATTTCTATAAATGGAAGAATTATTTCACCAAAAAGTTAGAAATAAGTGAACCTGTACCCTGCACCATCTTTCAATGGTGCAGGAGCGATATCTCAAACCGCTCAAAAAACGCCCTTCTTCTTTTTTTCCTAAGAAACGCTCGAAAACGAGTGCCTCAACCTTACCGGCGAACCAGGATTAATGACGCCGGATAAAACGCCAATAAACCTCAAATTTCGGCCTCTATTTTCGCCGACACCGGTGGCCCCAAAAACTTAAAAACGCTCGTTTAGCAGCCTTGTAACTGGTAAAACGGTCCTCGCGCGAGGGCATCACCCCGACAGGTGGCTGAAAAGTGGGAGTCTGCCTGATGTTTAACTACTTTTTGGTTGATACCTGATTATGTCTCTACACCATCTTTCAAATTGACGAAGAAACCAAAATCAAAATAATGTCTTTTGTCCTTCACTAGGCATTGCCCAATAAGTCTCTCTTCACATTTTCGTATCGGGATTGAGTTATGATGATCCAACTCTTTTAACGAACCAAAGAAAATAGCATATGTTAATTCATCAAACTGAATTGCCATCCAATATGCCTCTGCATCATACTCAATCTCAGCTGCTTCCGCTTTCTTATACGCATTATTGCCAAGATTATAATTTGCATTCAGCTTATTATTTTTTTGATATTTATTCCTGGCTTTTATGCTAATGACATACTTTTTTCCATCCTTTTCAGCATACAAATCAGCAAATGGATAGTTCATTTGCTGATCATTCAGATTTACAATTCTTTCAAATGAATTATCGACCAAAGCTTTAATAGCAAATAACTCCCCTAATTCTCCAAGAGACTTTTTTCTTAGTGCTTCCTTTTTCTTACTATCTGGCATTTCGAACTTGGTAAATGATATTTCGTTAGTCAACAATTCAGATCATGATCATTTTTCTTCAATATTCTTAGTCAGGGATAGTTAATGCAAGAGATGCATGATCACTGTACTTTATCCATTGTTCAGATTTTTCAATCTCCATATCGCTGTGTAACAGCATATCCTCTGAAACAAAGAAATAATCTATATGATATGCCTTATCTGGATTCTTCTGCAGAAAAAGTGTTGGTTGTTTTTCCTTACCTTGTTCCTCATTGTTGACGTGATGATAAACGCTCTGCAATCCAATATCTTCTAACTCAGCAATTATGTCAGAATGATTCCACCAGCGTCCTGGTTCATCCCAATAGGCATTACTGTTAAAGTCACCACAAATGATGGTTTTATCTTTTGATAAATCGGACTTGTGAATTTGTAGGTATTTCCAAAACTGGCCCATGTAACCAATAGAACTTGAGTCATTTGCTTTTGTCCAGACTCCAAGCAGTGTGCGCTCATTATTGATTCTGCATGGAAGAAATAGTTTTACATCTTCAGTTTTCCATGTGAGAGCGGGGCTATTGCTTTGTATTCCAGAAAGAGTGAACTCACCTGACCAGTCTAGTTTTTCAATTTTATGTCCGTTTCGAGCAAATATCCCGATACCTTTATTTTTATTGTCGCCATGCCACAAGTAGTTATCTGCCCATGATTGATATGCTTTAGTTGACTGGTTTGGATGTTCACATTCCTGGATGACAAGAATATCGGCAGAATATGAGTCAATAAATTTTGTTTTCTTTCGCAATGCTCCGTTGCAGTTCCAGGATACGATTTTCATATGAACTATTTATTTTCTAACTCTTTGATTGTTTTTCCCTGCTCATTCTTCCAAGCCACTAATCCATTTGCGCTGCCACCATGTATCACAGCAGCTGCAGCACTTGGACTAGAGAACTCAATATCTTTAGTAAAAACAAGATTGCCATCTTTTGGGACTAAATCCTTCTCTTCGATTAATTTTTTTCTTTGTGTCAATACTCCAGGATAATTTTTAGCTGAATCGCGTTCTTGCAAGACAGCCTGTGAACCAGAAAGCACTACAAGTCCATTTGGAATAAGATAGCCTGATGCGGTGATTTCTTTAATGCTGCATATCAGAAGTTCACGTTCAGTTTCTCGTTGCTCCTTTGATACGGCTGAAACGAATGCTTCCACTCCAAGTACGGGAAGAACTTGTTGCATTTTTTCGAGAAATACTTCCATATCTTCTCTATCTGACTCAGGAAGTTTTGACCCACTACCTTGATTATTCATTACAACAGATCGACCTGCTGATTTAGCAACCTCAATAAAACGGCCCTCAATATACCTTATATGGGCTTTGGTCAGGTTTTCATCCTTACTGATAAAGAATACAATATGGTTCCAAAAGTCTTTATCAAGATGATTCTTAATCCTATCCCGAACACATTCCGCTTCTCCAATGTAAATAGCTTGTTTGCTACTTTTAGGATCTATACCTGTAAGAAAGTAGACCCCTGGGCTCAGGGATTCTTCTCTCTCCAGTACTTTATCGAATTCACTTCTTGGACCTGCAACAGCTTTCCCCGTCCAATTTGACAGTTCTGCTGTCCGTAATCTTTTTGGATCACCAAATGCCAAGAAGATTTTTAATGTTGCTGTCGGCATATTTTCCTTATGTATTCGCGTATAACGTCAACACGACAGAAATTTCATTGAATATGTTGGAATTTGTTACATTAATTACTAATTCCAGCAATCATTCTAATTGGTGGAGTTAGCTCCGTTTAAGTAAAACGGTCCGGGCTCGCATGTGTTGCAGGGAGAGAAAAACTCCTGGCTACTCGATTAGTGAATTTTCCTTATTTGAAATTAATTGTTTTACTAATTCACGGTATTCTGCATTAATCTGAAAGTTATCTTTCTCCCATTCATGCTTTGGATACTCATACTTAATGACCTGCCTTAAGAAATCATTTTTTTTCATCCCAAGTTGAGATGAAATAGGCGTCAAATAGTACCCTATTTTTGATTCGTCAGCATCCGGCTCATATTCTAAATATTTCTTTTTTAGATCTTCTCTTGTGACAACTTTCGTTTCAAGGCAAGCAGGAAGGAGAACATCTCTTATCCGTTGATTTGTTTTGGAGTTTCGTGACAAATATGTAGCCATAAGTTTGGATAATTCATCTTCTGGATACTCCCCAGGTTCATCAGACATAGGAATCTCAAACTTTTTTTTCTTTTTTACTCTTTCTCTCTCTAATTCTTCTGAAATAATGGATGTTCTGATAAGTAGTTCATCACCGCTTTCTGTTTTTGCATAGGATAAAACAATAGCGTTAATATTGACTCCATAGCCGTCAGATAGCCACTCTGTCATTCTTTCAAGTGAAGACTCAATGGAAAATCCAACAAGAAGAATACGTTGAATGCCATTAATAATGATAGATTCTAAATCCACATTAGGAAACTGTTCTTGATAAAACTCTTCAAGAGGCTTGCCTGTTTTTGATGAACATATTTCAGATACTTTTTCTATACTCCATGAGGATACATCTGAGGCATAATCAATAGCTTGAGCCAAAGCTTCCCTTGGTAATTTATCACGTTTTAGTTCAATGATTATCAAGTTTCCAGAAGTATCAATTCCCAATAAATCTATTGGGCCTGATTTAGAACTTACTTGATTTCCAATGATTGAAATGTCAGAACCTAGTATATCTGGATTTGATTGTATCCAAGGCTCAAGATCATATGGTTCTGTTCGAGAATTGTCCTTTAATTTACAATTCAAAGGTTCAAGTAAATTATTTTTTATTTGCCAGGTTTTAATTTCAGTTCCCATGAATTTTTTATTAGTTAATCATTAGTGTTGAGTAGACAGAAATATTAAGTGTTGTGCTGGTAAAAACACTAATTATTGTACTTGGCTGATTTGAGCACAATATTTAATGCCAACTTGGAGTTGCCAGGATAATCTGCTTCATCAGTTTTTCCGACCCGATCCCTCTCAAAAAATTTTCCTAACTTGAACTGGTCAATCTGCTGATAATTCATCTCTTCTTGCAGAACCATACTCCTGCCAATCTATAAAAACAAGTTGATCAGCATCGAGAGACTGTCATTGCATGGTTTTTCCATATATTGGGACCAGTAACAGAAACAGCCTGTGAAAGAAATATTATTAAGTTGGATCATTTGGAATTTTGTCTTTATATGGACTTCCATTGAAGAAGTTTAATGCTCTTTGAAAGGATTTGTATTTTCTTTTCCCTTTCGGACCCACCGACACAAAGCTTCCATCATCGAATTCCAGGATTCCGATAAATCCCTTTTCATTCCTGGTGTAGCGGGCTTTCCATTGTCGAATTACCTTTGCTTTCTTTGGAGTTTCACTTTCAGTTAAAGAACTGTTTGATAATTCAAAGTTTTCTTTCCAATTGATAGCGATAAATCTCCCACAAATCAAATTTGCCAATTGAATTAAGATTCGGAGTAGCCAAAGAGCAGCCAGTTCAATTTGAATCAGGATTTCGTTGATTGAGTTTTTACTTGCAAGATGATCTTTTATTTCTTGAAATGAATTACGTTGAGCCTGGACGGAAATCGCTGTATTCAATTTTTGTTTTTGACCATTGAATAAGCTGACTTGAAGGTTCAGTGCTTCTTGTTCCTTGACCAGAATACTGAATAATTTATCTTGCCGTTTTGACTGACTCCACTTCTCAATTAGCGGTTTTCCGATGTTCATGCCGGAGGCAAAAACAGTTAAAACGTATATGGAAGCTATGATAGTCAGCAAACTAAACCGAAAAACCTTATCCTCTTTGGAGGTCGGCAAGAGAATTACCAACGTTAATTGGAAAGATTCTGCCAAGATCGCTGTAAACCAGCCCATTTTCGGAGATAACCCGGCTAAAGCATACAATTTTTGGTAATAACCCGCTGATTCCAACACAATGTAGCTTGATCCGCCTAAACAAAGGGCGGCAAGAATCCCAGGAACAAAGTATCTTTTCATATATTCACCCGGTTTTATTTAATTTGACTGCAAGGCAACACACTCACTTAATCGTTTTTGTTGAAAGTAAAGATCTCTTTCAATCGTAAGTCCATAAGGTCTTTTTATTTCTTCTAATTCGGTAAGAGAGACATAACCATACTCGTCAGCGGTCAGTCCGGTCACATATCCAAATGCAATCTTGTCCACAGGGTTGTATTCTGTCAGAAACCATGTGGCCGATCCGCAGGGATCGAAAAACTTAGCGACAACCAGCGGATCAGTCTCATTTTCTTGCGAGTACAGCGGAAAGTTTTCGAACATTTTTTCAAAATCTTCTGTAATTAGTTTCATAAATCTCCATTTATTGAATTTAGCTAAACCGCTTTAGGAGCGGTTTAGCAGTTGTTGAGCGGGCAATTTTATTTCCTCTTTGGGGTGTTTTTCCAACATCTAAAAACCCGTCTAAAAGCGTTTTACCCGTAAAATCAAACCGCTTCCGACGCTGTTTGCCCCGAAAAAACGGTTTGGCAAAAAAGATCATTTTGCTCCCCAATCCTTACCGATTTTTACATCGACTTCGACAGGGACAGACTTTAAATAGAATTCCCCTCCTTTTTTCATCGAATCCTCAAGCAGCGTTGCAGCCTCTTCAGCTTCATTTTCAGGTACCTCCAAAAGGATCTCATCGTGAACCGTTCCAATGATCTTGGTTTCAGTTCCTTTCAATCTTTCAAACAGAATTGCCAAAGACTTTTTCATGATATCCGCAGCCGTGCCTTGAATAGGTGTGTTCAGCCGAACCGTGAACCAACTTTCTTCCGGAAAACTTCGCCTACGACCCGACATCGTGAAACATTCAGTTGAAACTTTTTCTTTTTCAATTTGATGCCACTCTTTTAGCGCCGAATACGCTTCAAAAAACCGGTCATGAAAACGCCACGCTTGCCACCAGGACATTTCCAACCCGTAATTGATCAGCGTGTAGTTTTTCAGGGCAAAGACTGACATACCAAAAGTCAAACCAAAGTTAATCGCTTTTGCTTTTGTTCGTTCTTCAGCTGAAACTTGTGAGATGTCTTTTTGACAAACCAGGGAGGCCGTCAAACTGTGCAAATCTTCGCCGTTGATGAAAGCTTCACGCATCTTTTTGTCTTGAGTCAGCTCTGCAACAACTCTCAATTCAATTTGAGAGAAATCTGCTATGACCAGCTTTTTACCAGAGGGAACAATAAAGCACTCTCTGACTTTCGATTCCCTGGGAATTTGTTGAAGGTTAGGGTTAGAGCAGGAATAGCGCCCTGTCACAGCGCCAAGTTGCCAGAGCGTGGGATGTACTCGACCGGTTTTTGGATGAACATGACAAGGAAGCGACGATAGAAAGCTTGAATTGAGTTTGAACTCTTTTCGATATCGCAAGAGTTTACTTAAGAGTGGGAATTCACCGACCAGCGGAACAAGTGCAGCCTTTGATGTGGACTGGACCTCTATTCCCTTGGAGATCAATGCCTCTTTGACCTGTTGAGGCGAGTTAAGATTTAAATCGAGATTTTGAAACTCTGTTTGCAATTCGGATCGTAAGGTTTCCAGCTCTGCTTCAGCCTCATTTTTCAGTTTTTCAAGTTTGGAGGAATCAAGGAGCATCCCATTCAACTCAATTTCCACCGTTGGCTCAAGAGCCTCGAACTCAAGCTTCGCGACCTGGTAAAGCATGTTGTTCAACACTTCTTCCATCAGAACCCTTTGAAGTGGAAGAAGTATCGCAGCGTCTTTGGCTGCATATTCCAGTTGAGATTCGGTAAGACCTAGCGCTGACCAATCTGAAATTTGCTCTTCCTTTTCAATTTCAACTCCCAACAGCTCAAAACAGAGTTCTTTGAGACTTGCCCCTTTGTACTTACCGGCAGTTACAATTTTATACGCCAACATTGTGTCGAAGAAAGGCCCGTTAACGATAAAACCAGCTGTTTTCAGGAATTTCAGGTCAAACTTTGCGTTGTGAAAAACCTTGGTTGAGCTGTTATCGAAAATGTCTTGAAGAGAGGAGAGATCTTGGAATTTGAAAAGATCAAAAACAAAAGTGGGATTATTTTGCGTGGCTACTTGAATTAACCGAATCTGATTTTCATATGGATCTAAACCTGTCGTTTCTGTGTCAATGCCGAGGAATCTGGCTTGAGAAATGGCTGTTTTTGCATGTTGCAGCTGGTCTGCTGAGGAAACATAGAGGAATTCGGAGCTAAACAGCTCCATCCCGCAAATTGAACGGGATTAGTGGCAAATTTTTCAACATTTTAAAAACCTCTTTATTTGTTCATGACCAAAGAGAGTACCGTTTGCTGTTTTGTACCCTTGTTCAAAAAGAATTCGGGCTATTTTCAATCTTGACCGACGCTGACCAGTCTTCGGATTCTTTCGAGCTAACTTTTTTGCTAGTTTGACAACATCTTTATTTATTTCCTTCCAAGATTTTCTTCCAGCGCACTTTCCACAGCCAGAAAGAGTCAGATAGCCTTTTTCTTTATTGACCTGTTCTTTCCGCTTACGGGCTTGAATCAGTTTTCCGACCAGCTCGTCTTTTTGAAACTCTGAGACAACACCTAGGATTTGCCGAATCATTTTCCGGCTTGGCTCAACGTCACTTGCAGAGAAGTAACCAGGAGCGTCAGCGCAAATCATTTGAAAACCTTGCTGAGTCAGTTCCTTCCAACCCAGCTCTTGAACAACAATCTCACGGCTGAACCTACTTGCTGTCTCAAAAACAATGGTTTTAACTTCGGCGATTTCTGAGAATTCTAAAAGTTCTGAAAACCCTGGACGATCCTGCAATAGATCTTTTCCCTTGATACCGGCGTCATAGAACTCTTTGACGATCTCCAAATTGTTTTGATTGGCAAAATCCCAACAGGCCTTTTTCTGACGTTTAAGAGAATCTTTTTCAAACCCAACGTTTGCGAGGCTTGAGGTTCGAAAATATGCAACACACTTTTCCACAGTTCTCCTTTTAGACGGTTAAAATCCGCTAAACCTAGACGGGGAAGGGCCCCACACAAGACTATTTTCCCAAAAAACAGTTAAAAAAGCAAGATAAAAAGAGCGTTATATCATTGTTTTTATTAATAAAACGCTCTTTTTTTGAAAGAAAAGAGCGATAAAACAGCGTTACAGACTTCCAGCAGGGTTGTGGCAGCTGAAGAACATAGAGCTTTGAGGAACTATTTAGAAGTCTGTAGAAGCACATAGAAGCCAAAGGAACGACAAATAAACCTGTCTAAAACCTTGTCTTGTAAAGGAAGGAAATAGATGGAAAAGGACATTGCAGGAAGGCACTCGAATTAGAAGCAACTATAAGGTAACATTATGAAATTATTGCAATTTATAAATTTTATGGTATATAATTATACTTTTATTCCATGTTTTATTAACCCTCAAATTTGATGATTAAAATGAAAGACTATTTGACTGCAATGGATATGAAGGAATACACGCAGCTGTCCCGACAGAATGGGAAGATAGCTGTTATTACGGATCGGTGTGGGTCTGGTAAGTCCACAGCTCGTAATCACTACGTCTGTGAAAACTTTCATGAAGCTCCACGACTAGTGGTGGAGAAGATTCCAAGTTGCAATGAACTTAAAGCAGATTTATTGAAAATCAATCCAAAGCTGGAAGGTTTAATAGGTGTCTATCACAGTGACGGTAAGACTAGTGACGACATAAGTGAGCTTTACGATAAAAACAGATCTAAACCGATTTCGATTATCACCCATGCTCGATTAAGTATGGATAATGTGCAACGTTGGATGTTCACTGATAACTCCATCGCAAATTACTGCCAATCGATTATTATTGATGAAATGCCCAATGACCAAGTCTTCACTGTCAATATCATGACAGAAACTATACTGGATAAAACCAGAAGACTGAGTTCAGATTTGGGAACTTTGATTGATCAGGTGCTATTTGGGAAACGCCCCTCCCTGGAAG
>Ga0208904_1002473_pt1 | contig 11625 bp, 10 predicted proteins | sample AntAceMetag02UKB_FD_184774 | JGI IMG/M metagenome (GOLD analysis project Ga0208904, IMG submission 184774) | Saline lake microbial communities from Ace Lake, Antarctica - Antarctic Ace Lake Metagenome 02UKB (SPAdes) (version 2) | ecosystem: Environmental > Aquatic > Non-marine Saline and... | reverse complement strand
GAAATAAGATTTTGAGGAACTCGAAATTGTTTCGTAATTGAAAAAGAAAATTATTCTTTAATTAAAAAGGTAAGGCTTTATACATATTTAAGTTTTTGCTATAATCTTTTATTATAAATTAGTTTCTTATTTAAATTTCTACTTAATTTTACAGACGAGAACGTATGGTCATTACAGTGTTGTTTAGTTCAAGTAAAATGCTTTGAGAATAATTTGGAATATATGGTTTTGAAGTAAATATATTTAATGATATTTGGTAAAGTATTAGATTACATAGACGAAGATAAACAAAGTAATACAATAAGAAGAAGAGGTAGTTAATAAATAGGGACAACAAAAAATAGAGATTACTCTCTATTTTTTTATACCCATTCCCCCCAAGGCTATATTTTAGAGATATTTGAATATAGGATCGTCTGCACAAAATTTCTGTTTTTTCTTGAAAATTTTTAGATTGAATTAGTTAAATATTAATTTATTCTATTTAGCTTGATTCATTATAAATAAAGAGATATTATTAAAAGTAATAGAATTAATGGATAAAAATGAAATCTTATCAAAAAGTTTTAATTAGTATTTTTATTGGCTTAATTGCTTTTCCAACTATTGGATTAGGTAGCTCTATTGTTGTCAGTCTTATTCAAGGGAAAACTCCAACTGAAGCTATACAAATCTTAGCTGAACAGATAGATTCTCTTGTTAGCAGAGTAGATATCGTAGAAACTAAACAAGAAGAACAAGAACAAACTACTTCTGAATTACAAGATATTATTGACCAGCAGAAAACTTTGATTGAACAACTGCAATCTAAAGTTACCACAAATAAAGCTTGTTCAGATATGTATCGTTATTTTAAATCCGATACTGCCGCAGAACATTTCTATCAAGAAGCTTTAAAATACCAACAGATTCATGGAATTGATGATCTCCAGGCATCGGAATGGTTAAATGAATACGAACTTTATTTACAAGCTAAACAAAAATGTGACTCCTTATTTCAATAGCCGGGCGCTCATATTTAGAATCATAACAGGCGAAATCTTATCGGTTTCGCTTTTTCTATTTTGTCAAAAATTGTCAAAATTGACAGGAGAGAAATTAAAGATTAGAATAGAAATATGAATAAACTATTAACTATAAAACAAGTTGCTAGATATCTAAAAGTAAGCGAAAGAACCGTTCTTAGATATATCGAGAGTGGTCGGCTTCAGGCCTCACGCATTGGACAGTGGAGGATTAAAGAGAGTGATTTAAATAAGTTTTTAAAAGATAATTTAAATAATAAAAACAAAAAATAAAAGATTTAATTTTATAACTATGAAAAATTATTATCGTATAATGTTGGGAAAACAAAGTGTTTATGTTAATGAAGCACATAAAGGTAATTTTATAGGAGCAGGGTGGCTTGAAAATATTGATTTAACAAATAAGTTGCCTAATAATTGGCGTGAGTTTAATAAGAAATTTATTCCAATTTATCTTAAAAAGCATTCCGATAAAACAAAAGTGTCGGCTGGTCTTGCTTGTGGAATGTTATTTACAATTACTAAAGGAATTTTAGTTGATGATGTTGTTTTGTGCCCTGATGGTCAAGGTAATTATTTGATTGGTGAAGTTACAGGAGGTTATGAATATTGTAAAGGCACTGAACTTCCACATAGACGGGGTGTTCGTTGGCACGTGAAAACTATTTCTCGTATAGAGATGAGTGAATCATTAAGAAATTCTGCTGGGTCTATTGGTACAGTAAGTAATATTTCTAAATATGCAGAAGAAATCGAATCACTTATATCAGGTAGTCGTCCGGCTACAATTATTTCTACTGATGAAACCATAGAAGATCCGAGTGCCTTTGCTTTAGAAAAACATTTGGAAGATTTTTTAGTTGAAAACTGGAGTCATACAGAGTTAGGAAAGCACTATGATATTTATGAAGAGGATGGAGAAAAGATTGGTAAACAATATCCTGCGGATTCTGATTATATTGATATATTAGCAATTAGTAAAAACAAAAAAGAACTATTAGTTGTTGAATTAAAAAAGGGTAGGGCGAGTTATGTTGTTGTAGGGCAAATTCAGAATTACATGGGATATGTAAAAACAGAGTTGGCGGAAAAAGATCAAAAGGTACGAGGAGTTATTATTGCCCTTGAGGATGATATTCGTCTACAAAGAGCATTATCTGTTGCTTCAAATATTGATTTTTATACATACAAAATTAATTTTAAATTAGAAAAGAAATAATTTTATGACAAATTTAGAAACAAAACTATGGGCGGCGGCAGATAATTTGTGGGAAAACGCAAATATGCCACCTCAGGATTTTAAAACTCCTGTTTTAGGATTAATCTTTTTGAAGTTTGCTGATATTAAATTTCAGAAAGCTACTAAAGAAATAAAAAAAAGTGGTCGTAAACCAAGTAAAGATCGGTATCTTGCTAAAAGAGTTGTTTATTTACCAAAGGAAGCAAGATATAGTTATTTATTAGCACAAGAAGAAAGTGTAAATATTGGCAAGTTAGTAGATAAAGCATTACAAGAAATTGAAGACAAGAATAAAAATCTTGCTGGAATTTTACCTCGTAATTATCAGAAAATTAATAAGAGTGTAATTTTTGATTTATTGAAAAGTTTTAATAATATACCACTTGATACTGACGAGGATATGTTTGGTAGAATTTATGAATACTTTTTAGGTAAATTTGCATTAACTGAGGGTAAGGGTGGCGGTGCATTTTATACGCCGTCTTGGTTAGTAAAATTGATAGTTAATATAATTGAACCGCTTAAAGGAAAAGTGCTTGATCCTTCTTGTGGTAGCGGTGGTATGTTTGTGCAAAGTGCTGAATTTGTAAAAGCGCATAATAAGAGTATTGCTGATATTGCTATATATGGCCAAGAAAAAGATCCTGAGACTATAAAACTGGCAAAAATGAATTTAGCTATACATGGTTTAGTAGGTGATATAAAGCACGGCAATACTTATTATCAAGATATACATGAGAGTATTGGTAAGTTTTCTTATGTAATGGCAAATCCACCCTTTAATACAGACAGCATGGATCCTACTAGAATGCCCAATAAAGAAGAAAGATTTCCTTTTGGTTTGCCTTATAATAGTGATGATAAGACTATAACGCAAAATGGTGGAAATTTTATTTGGGCACAACTTTTTTATTCTGCTTTGAATGATAAAGGAAGAGCTGGTTTTGTTATGTCTAATGGCGCATCAGCGGCGTCTAATGTTCAAGGAAAGATTCGACATGAGCTAATAGAAACAGGACATGTTGATGTAATAATAGCTTGTCCAAATAAGCTTTTTTATAATGTGCAAGTACCTTGTACCTTGTGGTTTTATGATAAAGGTAAACCCGAAGAGAGGAAAATGGAAATATTGTTTATAGACGCTCGAGAAATGTTCCAGCAGATTAACGCTGCCCATAGGAAATTTACAGATGAGCAGATTGAGTACTTTGCCAGTGTAGTTAGGCTATATAGAAAAGAAAAAGGTGTTGATTTTGTTAAGACGGCTGAAAAAAATATAAAAGAACTAGAGGAGAAATTAGAAGAAAAAGAGAATGCCACAGAGAAAAATTTAATTAAAGGTCAAATTGAGATTGCGAAGGAGCTTATTAATAAATGGAAAGATAACTTTAACAAAGGTTATCAGGATGTAGCTGGATTATGTAAAGTAGCAGATTTTAAGGAACTAGAAAAGAATTGCTGGGTTTTATCTCCCGGGAGATATATTGATATAAAGGATACCGGTGTGGGCGATAAAGTGTTTGAAGATAGAATGAAAGAATTAACAGGGCAACTAGGTAAAATGTTTACTGAGTCAGATACTCTGGAGAAAAAAATAAAAGATAATTTAAAAAATATTAGATACGGTTTATGAATACTATTACATTAAAAGATGTTTTTGATTCTATATCGGAAACTTATAATTTTACGGGAAGAAAGGTGATATTTTTAAATACAGGCGATATTTCAAGAGGACAAATTTTGCATAGTAACTATAAGGATCCAAATATTCTACCTGGTCAAGCAAAAAAATCTATAAAAACAAATGATATTTTATTTAGTGAAATTAGGCCTAAAAATGGAAGATATGCCCTATTAAATAACACTGATTACAGTGATTATGTAGTCTCAACTAAATTAATGGTTTTAAGAAAGAAACGAAATGACATAGATTTAGATTATATATATTTATATTTGACAAGCCCAGATGTGATACAACGACTTCAGCAAATTGCCGAAGCACGTTCTGGAACATTTCCTCAAATAACATATGACGAATTAGATCAAATAGAGTTAAAACTAATTGAGAAAAAAGAACAGAAAAAAATTGCATCTAGAATAAAGTTCTTTGATCAAAAAATCGAACTTAATCAAAAAATTAATGATACCTTAGAAGAGATGGGTCAGTTACTATTTAGGCATTGGTTTGTGGATTTTGAATTTCCTTGGGACTTTAAGAAAAATGAATTTTCTTGGAATAGTAAGCCTTATAAATCATCAGGTGGTGAAATGGTTGACAGTGAACTCGGACAGATTCCGAAGGGGTGGGGGGTAGATGGTGTGTTAAAAATTATTGAAAAGCTATCAATACCTTATAAGTGTGTTAAATCAGATCTTAATAAGAATGGTAATACTCCAATTCTTGATCAGGGAGATTCTGGATTATATGGACATACTACTAGAAAGCCAGATTTTTTTGCTTCAACAGAAAAACCTGTTGTCATATTTACTAATCATACATGTAATTTTTGGTTTGTAGATTATTCGTTTTGTGCGATTCAGAATGTTATTCCCTTAAGAGGTAAATCTGGTTATGATGAATTTTTTATTTATTATTTTGTTAATAAAAGCATTTCCTTTAGTGAATATAAAGGACATTGGCCAGAGTTTGAAGCTAAAAATTTTGTTATTCCTCCTTCAGAAATATCTAATAAATTTAGTAATATTTCGAAGTCATTGCTTTTAAATATTACATTTAACAAGAGGCAAAATAAAATATTATCAGAAATACGAGATCTTCTTTTGCCTCGCTTAATGTCTGGCAAATTAAGAATACCAATTAAAAAATAATATTATGTCACCACGAAATCAAAATCCAAATTCAGAAGACTCAATGATTCAACAAGCAGCTATTCAATCGCTGATAGAATTAGGTTGGAATCATTCTGATTGTTACGGCGAGGGTGGCGGTGAGTTTTTCGCAACCAATAGAAAGCATATGGATGAAGTTGTTTTAGAGGATAGACTAAAGGCTGCTTTGAAAAAATTAAACTCAGAGATTGATGAGTTAGCGATTGATGATGCAGTAGTTGAATTGGTAAAAGATCGTAGTATTCAGGATAGGGTATTGTCTAATCAGGAAGTATATAAAATATTAAGGAATGGGCATCCGGTTTCTTTTTTGAATACTGATGGTGTCCAACAGGATGAGAGGCTTAAAGTAATTGACTGGGAAAATCCAGAAGAAAATGATTTTTTTGTTGCTGAAGAGCTGTGGGTTACTGGTGAGATGTATAAGAGACGTGCAGATTTAGTTTTGTATATTAATGGCTTACCTTTAGTGGTAGTAGAGCTTAAGGCTTCACATAAAAATTTAGTGAAGGCTTATGAAGACAATATTACAGATTATAAAAGCACTATTCCGCAGTTGTTTTGGTATAATGCATTTATTATTGTTAGCAATGGCAGTACGGCAAAATTTGGAACTATTACTAGTGCTTGGGAGTTTTTTCATGAATGGAAAAAGATAAATGATGAAAATGAAGAAGGAAGAGTTGGGTTAGAAACTTTGCTTTTAGGGATGTGTGATAAGAAGAAAATTTTAGATTATATTGAAAACTTTATATTATATCAAGAAGTTTCTGGCGGCACAGTAAAGATCGGCGCTCGTAATCATCAGTATCTTGGGGTTAACAAAACGTTTAATAATATTAATTCTGAAGAAGCTAGAGCAGGGCAGTTGGGAGTATTTTGGCATACTCAGGGTTCTGGAAAAAGTTTTTCTATGATATTTTTTGCTGAAAAAGTTTTTAGGAAAAAACCAGGTAATTGGACTTTTGTGGTGGTGACTGATCGGATTGATCTTGATAAACAAATATATGGAAACTTTGCAACAACTGGAGTAGTAACTGAGCCCGAAGAGCATGTAAGGGCAGATAGCTGCAGACAACTTAAAGAGTTGTTAACTGAAGATCATAGATATGTATTTACTTTGATACATAAATTTAAATCAGAAAATGGCGGTGTAATGGAAGAAGTGTCAGATAGAAATGATGTAATTGTTATGACAGATGAAGCTCACCGTACCCAATATGATACGTTAGCATTGAATATGCGGAATGCTTTGTCAAAGGCACGATATATTGGGTTTACTGGTACACCATTAATGGATGGTGAAGAACATACTCGTAAAGTATTTGGGGATTATATTAGTACCTATGATTTTCAAAATGCTATTAAAGATAATTCTACAGTGCCTCTTTATTATCAAAATAGAATGCCAGAGTTGAATTTTAATAATGAAGATTTTAATCAGGAGATGGAAAAGTTAATTGAAAAAGAAAATTTAACGCTAGAAGAAGAAAGAGTTTTGGATCGTAATTTTGCAAAACAATGTCATTTAATCACTAATGATAAACGACTTAAGAGTGTGGCAGGAGATATCGTAGAACATTTTTCAAGTAGAGGTTTTCTAGGCAAGGGTATGGTAATATCAATTGATAAAACTACGGCTTTAAAAACTCATGATTTAGTTAAAGAAAGATGGGAGAAGAAAATAAAGGAGTTAGAGGTTGAGTTAGAAAAAATTAATAAGGATGCTAAACAAATAGAGTATAACGAACTTGAAAAGCGAATAGAGTGGATGAAAGAAACAGACATGGCATTAATTGTGTCACAGGAACAAAATGAAATACAAAAGTTTGCTAAGAAAGGACTCGATATAATACCGCATCGTCAGAGAATGAATAGTCAAATAGAGAAGCTAGATGATAAATTTAAAGCTACAGATGATCCTTTGCGCTTAGTTTTTGTTTGCGCTATGTGGATTACCGGTTTTGATGCTCCATCTGTTTCTACGATATATCTTGATAAGCCAATGAGAAATCATACCTTGATGCAGACTATTGCTAGAGCAAACAGGGTGTTTGGAGAAAAGAAAAATGGAACGATTATTGATTATGTAGGTATATTTAAGAATTTAAAAAATGCTTTAAAAATATATACCGAAGGAAAAGACGATGAAGAAGGTGGTTGTACTAGTGGAGATGGAGGTGGTCCTATTAAAAATATAGATGAATTAGTTGAAGAGCTTAAGAAAATGGCGAAACAAGTATTAAAGTATTCTTCGTCTTTGGGGTTTGATTTAATGGAAATTGAAAAACTTGAAAAGTTTGATCGTATAAAAGCAATTGACGAGGCATTAGAAATGATACTTGTAAACGATGAAGCAAAATGGAATTTCGTAAAAATTATTAGTACTTTTGAAATACTATATCGAGCTGTTTTACCAAGCATAAAGGCTAATGAATTATTATGGCTATATAGATTAACAGGTGTATTAAGAGATAAAATCCGTAATCTAGGAGGAGAGATTGATATTTCTAGTGTATTAGATGAAGTAAAAAAGGTTGTTGATAATTCTATGGAAATTAAGCCTGGTAGAATGACAGATCCAGATCAACCTATATTTATTGGTGATCTTGATTTTAAGTCTATTGAAAAAACTTTTAAAGAGGGAAAAAAACGAGCAATGCTCGAGGCAATCAAGGTACGACTTGCCAATAAAGTACAGATGATGGTGCAAAAAAATCCTAATGCGGTTGATTATAAAGAAAAATTTGAAAAATTAATTGCAGAGTATAACGAAGGTTTGCTTTCTGAAGGAGAAATATTTGAGGCTTTACGGAAATTTAATGATGAGTTATTAAAAGAAGAAGTACGCCATAAAGATTTAGGACTTAGTGAGGAAGAGCTTACAGTTTTTGATATGATAAATAGTCACGATAAAAAATATAGTAAAGAGGAAATAGAGTTATTCAAAAAAACTGCAAGGGAATTAGTAGAAAAATTAAAAGCAGATGCACTTTACATTGATTGGAAAAAACATCAACCTGGTAGAGCAAATGCGCGTGTTATTATGGAAGATATATTAGAAGATACTGTAAATGAGATTATTCCTAAGAAAAATCAAAGAGAGATCAAACAACAAATATTCCAATTTGTTTATCAGTCGTATAACTCAGCAACAGAAAATATATTTACATATTAGAAATATTTATGAAAAATAAAAAAGAAAATAATTTGTTTTTAAAATTTAGAAAATATTTAGAAGTTCATGTTTCTAATAGAGTAAAATTTTCTACTGGGAATGATTTATTTGATTGGGTTTCTATTTTTATTTTATTTGGTGTTGGTTCCGGTTTAATAGCTCTTTTAGTTATTAGGACATTTATAGATTTACGAGATGCCATTCCTTTATTTGTATTTTGGTTTACGGCTTTTGCTATAGTTAGATATACCAAAGAAACATACTGGTTAAAACAACTAGAGCAAAAGAACTTAAAATTTCAGAAAGCACCATTTATTATTATTCATTTTGAACCAAAAAGAGTAGATGCAAGCTGTTCACCCTCAAAAGAAATACCTGATTGTTTTGTTTTGAAAAATGTTGGCAGGGGTGTTGCTCGTAATGTAAAATGGGGTGTTGTTAGCGATTCTTATCTAGAAGGAATAGATTCTTATGTTATAAAAGAAATAAAGGAATATAAAAAATTTAAGACAATAATCTCTCCTGATGGTGGGTATACAAGGATCGAAGTTGATAATGCTTTTCTCGTTGCCTTAAAGCCGAATAAGAACGTAGATTATGAAATAGAAATTAACTATCAAAATATAGACGGAGATGAATATTTTACTCGACTAAAATCTGGTTTAGCTGGTGATGATTATGAGGTATTAAATTATGGGAAAGCGAACGTAAAGAAATAAATTTAAAAGATTTATACATTAAAGAAGGAAAGGGTAATAATAAAATTAGATTATTTTTTAATAAGATATTAATAACAAAAAATTATGCCAAAAAATAAAAAAACAACTAAAAAGAAAATTAAAAGAATGAGACCAAGAGGTATTAAATCAATTAAACAAAGTGAGTTTTTAGAAATTATGACTAGATTAGAGTTAATAGATGAAGAAATTAAGAAAGAAAAAGAGTTATTTGATATTAAAATAAAATCTTTAAAGTTTGAAAAACAATATCTTAAGAATAGGTTTAAGGAGAATAAGAAGTAAATGGAAAAAGATAATATTAAAAAGTATAACTTTATATGTTTAGATAAAATATTTAAATGAAAAAAAGGATTAATCAACAAATCTAATAAAGAATGGAAGCCAAAATATAAATGGGTTGAATCAGTAACCATTAATTTGAAAACTGATAAAAAGAAATATAAGTATTTTATTCCCAAGACACAAGCAGAAGAAAAAAGACTAAAAGTTGAATTTGATGAAAAGATGAAAGAAACTTTTAATATTATTTTTCAAAAATGAAAAAAGATTTTAATAAACTAAAAGGAACAATAGAAAGAACTATCGCAAATTATTGGCTTAAAGAAAATCCATATTGTGGGCTTTCGACTTCAATGATTAAAGATCGAATAAGCGAAAAGAACTTAACAATAGAAAGACTTAATAAGATTGCTGAAATATTGAAAAAGAATTTAAAAATTAGTACTAGAAAAATTAATAAAGATTTATGGGTTTATCCAAAAGAAAAGTTACTCAGGAAATTTGATCGTAGTTCCTATGAAAGTGTAGGTAAGTATGTTAAGCAACTAAGAAAAGGTGGAAGTCAAATTGAGTTAAGGTTTTTTAAGCGTCAAGTGCTTGATCGCTATAGAGATGATCCTTGTTATAATTTACGAGATGATGGTTTCTCAGGACATTTGTCAATCAGAGATGAATTGTATCTTGATCCGAAATTTTCTCAGCAAGATAAAATTTCAATTCAGAGTTTTGGACCTGCTTATCTTAAAGATGGGACTAGGATTATTACTGTTATTTTGAAAGATTTAGGACGTTTGTCAATTAAACATCAGAATTATTGGGATTCATTCGAAATAGAAGATCGATGCCTAGTTGATAAAGATTTTTATGACCAGAATTTTAAAGGGGAATGGGTTGATAGAATTTCACCTTTCACCGCTATTTTACAGGAACTGAAAGAAATTAATAAACTTTGTGAACTAATTGGTGAACCCAATCTGTTTTTAAAAACATGGGATGAGTTACCTGTTAGTTTCTCTTGGATGACAAAATCCACTGAGCGTGAATTTGAGAACCTGGCCAATATTTTGAACAAACTTATTATCGAAAATCTTAACAAGAAATTTTTTAAAGGAAAGATTCCACTTAAAGATCCTGTTACAAAAGATCATAAGGGCACAATATCTCTTTTAAATGAGTATTTAAAGAAATTTTTTAATCCACTAGATCAAAAACCAATTGATGAAATGATCGTCACATTTTCAAAAATAAGAAAGATTCGTAAATCACCAGCTCATAAAGTAAAAGAAGATAAGTTTGACTCTGTAATTCAGAAAAAAGAGACTGATCTTATTTTTAAGACATATGGTGGGCTTAATATTCTTAGGCAAATTTTTATGCTCCATCCTTTAGCAAAGAAATATAGTCCTCCTAAATGGTTAGAAGAAGCAAAAATTGCTTAATAGTTTTATTCTATTATTAGACAAATCCATGAAAGAAAAAATAAAAAATCTCTTTAAAAATTTAAGAAGACTTTCAATAATTTTTTTATTATTAGTAATACTTTCTTTAATATCAAATATAATATTATTTTCTTATCCATGGGAAAGAATAGATTTGGGTTGTAGCCCATCTGCTGAGGGGTTTAGTGTCCCAGATGAAAATATTGTTAAGCCTAGTTTTAAGTCTTTTTTAGCTGATTCCTTGCAAATACCATTAAATTTACGTTGGTATAAAATCTATATAAAGAACATAGCGACTAGTAGTGTAGGTTGCATTGTTAATGATAGAGACCCAGTTTTGGCTATTTGGATTCCAGAAGATAAAGGACTTCTATTTAGAAATGAGAGTTCATTTTTAAAAAATGAGATGTTAGATGAAAATAGTTATGCACCAGATAATCAGGGTATTGTTCATGCAGAAGAAGAAAAGTTTTTTCTTTATTCAGGTACAGAAGGATTTATTTTATCTGGGATTTGGTGGAATGTAGGTTGTCTTAATAACGATAATTTTTTTGATCATTCTAATCTTAAATACTGTGTTCAAGCTCAACCACATACTAGCGCTTGGCTTGCTAAATTCGTGCTAATGTTTATTTTATGGATGTTTCTACTGTCAAGTATTTTAACTATTTATGGTTTGGTTAGTTCTGGAATAAAGAAATAGTCTTTAGTTGTCTGCCAATAGGTTCGGACGTCGTCCGTCCCGCAGAGCCAGTAAAAAATCGCCTTTTTGGCGGTTTTTTGGTATAATAAAGATGTTGGAAAAGTTATTTTTTGTCACGCAAAAATACGAAACCATGAAAGATTATAAAATTTTAGCGTTAGATGAAACAGG
>Ga0208904_1002470_pt1 | contig 11633 bp, 10 predicted proteins | sample AntAceMetag02UKB_FD_184774 | JGI IMG/M metagenome (GOLD analysis project Ga0208904, IMG submission 184774) | Saline lake microbial communities from Ace Lake, Antarctica - Antarctic Ace Lake Metagenome 02UKB (SPAdes) (version 2) | ecosystem: Environmental > Aquatic > Non-marine Saline and... | reverse complement strand
GGATAATGATACTTTAACATATATAATAAGTAATAATACATTTAATTTTGAAAATGGCGTTATTTACAAAAATTTTGATTGTGATTCTGCAGGAGATTATCTTTTAGAACTTAATTTATCTGATGGAAATACTGTTGCTACAACTGAATTTTTCTTAGAAGTAACTGAAACTTGTTCAAATGATGACAATGATGATGACGATGATGATGATGACGATGACGATGGGGCAGGTAGTTCTGATGGTGGTGATGACGATGATGATGACGATGATTCAGATTTATTTAATGAAGGTGTAAGTAGTACTGCTACAACTACGACTAGCCCAGATGTTGTTGTTTCTAATAATACGGTTGCTATTGATACAACATCAAATGATGAATTGGAAGAAGATGTTATTGGTCAATCTGTTTCGGAGTTTAGTGTAGACAATCCTCGATATAATGAAGCGGTTTCTGCAATTATTATTACAGGTGTTAGTGTGATTTATTTGAGAAATCATATGCGTAAAGGCAAAGGACACAAATTTAATATGAAAAATATTACTACACGTTCTAAGTCAAAAAAACCTAAAGAATAGTTTAATTTTTTAAAATTTAGTACTTTTAAGTGTTCAATTATAACTATATATCATTAACGGTATTTTTACACATAAGTTAGGAAACTAGCATGAGCATAATGAAAATTATAACCCCGAAAATAATATCCCTTTTTGTTTTTAGTAGCATCCTTATTGGATTTTTAGCCATAAGTGTTTCAGCAGCAGGTTGTTGGGACTATGGTAGTCAAGTTAATTGTGAGGCTACCTCAGATTCATTGAGTTGTGTTTGGTTTGATGCTGGTGAATCTTGGTGTGCAGTAGATTCAGGCGGATGCTGTGATACACAAGGTTGCTGGAGTTATGATGGGGATAAATCTACGTGTGAAGCTCAAACTACATTAGGTTGTACTTGGGTAAGTAATGAGTTCTATGAAAATGGTTGGTGTTATATTAATCCTTCAGCCGCTTATTTATCAAATGGTACTTCTGTGAGCGGAGAAGATATTGGATGTTGTTCTCAACCCGGTTGCTGGGATCGGAATGGAATAAATGAAACTTATTGCGAAGATAATAGTTTTATGGAGGGAATTTGTACGTGGAAAACGCAAGCAGAAGATCCATACTGTCCAGATCCTACAGGTTGTTGTATGATGGATTTTTGCAGTGATATGACTAACGAAAGTGATTGTAATTATCTTGCTACAGTAGGTCCACCATGTTCTTGGTCAGGTTCTTGTACTGATGCAGGATTTAGTGGTATTTCTGGTGCAGATTCATGTATTGATTCTGACGGATATTGGGACCCCGATACAAGTACTTGCTCGATGGCAACATTTGGCGGAGAAGTTCACTGTTGGTTTGCAGATTATAATGAAAATGTCTGTACGAATATAACGGGATGTAGTTATTGTAATGCTACAAAAATTTTGAATGATACAAGTGCTTGTTATAATAATAATGAAGGTTGGTGCCAAGGTCACGAATCTCCTTGGACAAATTCAGGAGCTGTTGAGGCAGTACAAGATATTGCAAGCGATATCATGGAATGTAGCGATATTCAAATTCAAAGTGCGTGTGATTGCGGACCTCTTCCAGGATGTAATTGGAATGATAGTACTGCAATAACTGGAGAATACTGTGCTTCAGGTGTATCGCAATGTAATTTGAACTATGAGGAGATAACTTACGCTCAATGTGATGATGCGCCTAATGAAACTGAATGTGATAGTTTAAAGAATAGTTATTTTATGCCTTGTGTCTGGAATTTAACTGGCACAGGAATTTGTGATTTTGATTATGTTGGTGGTGGTGGTTTTGGAGATACTAAAGGAACTGGCGAATTTGAGTTTGGAGATTTGATGGATGAACAGTCTTGTCAATTTGCAGGAGGAATTTGGAATACTGTTGAAATTGATGTATATGGTAATTCTGAAGGATGGTGCGAATTTGGATTTGGAGTGGGATTCGAACAGTGTAATGATTCTTGCTGGGCTTGTGAATTCCAAGATAATGGTACTTCTTGGGATACTGCTTTAGCTGCTGAGACATATTGTAATGATTCTACTGCTGGCGGAAGTACATGTAATTTTATTTCTTTCGGAGGAGTACAAGATAGTATGAATCGATGGGGATGGTGTGATTTCCCAATGGCTATGGATTTCTTTGGCGGAGGAAATTGTGAGAGTAGTTGTTATGATTGTTTTGAGAGTGGTATGTGTAATACTAGTGCAAATAATTGTACATGGGTAGATGACCCAATGAATTGGGGTCCAGGTTGGTGTGATCCAACAGGTGTTGCAGAAGCTATGACCTGTGATGCGAGTAATGCTATACCTTGTATCGGTGAAACTAATTGTGATAATAATGGACATAATTGGACCAATGAATATGCAATAGATCCAATGAGTAGCGAAGCAATATGGATTTGTATACCAAATGGTACTGCACCAAGTGCGCTAGAATTATGTACTGTTCCAGGTGATGAAGATGGAAATGGTTTTGCAGATTGTGCTGATGCTACTTGTCTTCAATATCCAAGTTGTGGATTTGGAATGGGATCAATGGCTCCACCTTCTGACGGAGGCGGAGGCTCTTCTGCAGGTGGTTTAATGCTTCCTCCTGGAATGGAGTGGGATATCTGTTATCAATTTGATGATTCTAATCAATCAGCATGTGAAGCAGAAATTGTTATAGATGAAGGAGCATTTATTAACAGTACTTCTAGAGGCAATGCTTCGTATTCAGATTTACCTGAGCATCTTAATGAAACACAACTTTGCTTTTATCATGCAGCGCCAGCTGGTGCATCAACAACAAACTGGTGCGATCCACTATTTGAGCAGCAGATGATGGGTGGAATGAGTATGGGTAAACCTCCAACGTCAATTGGTGAAGATGTTGCGGGAGACGCAGATGGTTTAGATCACTTAGATATTATTCAAGTAGGTATTATGGATGATCCACAAACAATGGATATTGGAATACCTGTATATAATATAACCGATTGGGCAGGTTGTTATGACCAATTATCTGGTGAAATTAATGGAACTTTCTATAGATATATTGATAGTGATGGTGATTCTGCTGTAGGATGTACTGCAACAGATGGTACTTATGATGGTTTTGATTATAAATTAGTTTTATCTGTAACTTTTAATGGAACGGATAATGAAATACAGAAAATGACTTATCGTTGTGTTCATGCAGATAATAATGTCTGGAGTCCAGATAGTACAAGTTTAACGTTTATGGATGATGGTTGTTTTGCTTCACCACCTATTGAAGCTCCTGAATATGGAATTTTCAATGGTGTAAATATCTTGATGTTCCAGAAAAGCGATTTCGGTGTTTCGACTAATGATTTAAGAGTAATGGTTGCTACTGCGGGTCAAGGATATAATGAGACAAATGTAACGGATGAAGCAGGACCTTTCTATTATACACCAGGCGCAATTGACTTTAAGATGGAAGATTGTTTTGGATTTATTGATATGGATAACGATGGACTTACTCCAAGTCAAGATCCAGATTGTATGTTTATTAAGAATATAGGATTTATCCCATTTGAAGACTGCGGCGATGGTATCGATAATAATGCTGATGGTGTAACTGATTGTGATGATCCAATGTGTACATATAAACCAATGTGTGCATCAGGAACCGCATTTAATTATATTGATGACGCAAGCGATACAACATCACCAAGTGTTATTTTCCACGTGGTAGATGCATTCAACGATAGCGCATTTATTAAATTCGATACAAATGAACCGGCTAATGGAACGGTATTTTTCTACGCAGAAGATTCCACTTGTCAGGCAATTAATTATACTTTGTATGATACAGGAGATCCTTATTGTTCCGGTGATTGGTGTAGTTATGATGATTATAAGTTATGGCACGGTATGCCAATAGATAATTATCTAGGTAATTATTATGCAATGGGATATGATTTAGCAAATGGAACAACTTATTATTATAAATATAATGTATGTGATCCAAGTGATAACTGTGCTACAAGTGCATGTTCTAATTTTACTACAGAGGCTGGAACAACAACATTTTATTTTGATATGAATCCACCAAATGGATTTACGGTTAAAACGCCATGGGCAACCGGTGGACAAATATATTCACAACAAGTGGATCAGACACAGACAAAAGATATTAACATTACAATTGAATGTAGTACTGCAGGATATTCTATGGTGTTAGTTGGTGCAGATGTTAAAGCAGCGCAGGATATTGACTTTACTGATTTTATTTGTAGTGATTCTACAAATCTAATTGGAATGCCTTCAACTAAATGGGATTCATTATTGTTTGAGTTGAGTGTTGATCGGGTTGAAATAACTTGGGCAACAGGTGGAGACTCTGCCGTAATATACCACTGCGAGACAGATGGAACGAGTTGTACCGCAGTTACAGATTATCTGGATTGTACTGTTGGAGCGAGTTCTGTAACTTGTAAGATTCCTACAACAATGGGTTTCTCCGCGTATAAGGTTATTACAACAACTGATGAAGAAGAAACCGAAACACCTGCAAGTCCAGGCGGTGGCGGTGGAGATACAGGTACTCCTGCTGCAAATGAAACCATAAATGAAACCACAACAAATACTACAAATACTGACGATGATGAAGACATAACTGTTATTGATTCTACTGAGGAAGATACTGCGCCTACAGGCGATTTTGGAGCAGCAATATCGGATAAGATAAAAGCGACGAATTGGAAAACTAATGGAACGCAGTTTATCGTTATATCTGTAATAATTATACTTGTTATCTTCTTATTAATGAAGAAAAGGTCTTCTGGAAAGGTTAAGAAGCCATATAAACCAGTTCATACAGCAATAAGTCGACGTCGAAGAGCTAATAAAACACGAGCGGGCGATATTTCAAATTACGGATTTAAAGTAAAGAAAAAATAATCTTTACTTTTATTTTATTTATTTATTTAATTAATAATTAGAAAAAAATAAAGAAATAAGGACTTAATCAGTAGCTCCGATTGCAGCAATTATTAGACCAACAGACATAACCGCTAAGCCAAATCCGCCTTTTATAAGGTCAACAAGTGCATGCCACCAAGGAGTGCCACCAAACCATGTTAATGTATAACTATATACACCTACAGTAATTATAAAAAGTCCTAGAACCATTTTCAAGTATTTACCTGCGTTGAATTTTTCACCCATTTATAACACCTATGTTGATTATTCTATAACAAAAAGCTTTTTAATGGTTGTTATACATCAGTATATAATTGATGTACGGGGTGGAAATTATGTACAAATATATACAAAAACTGTGGAAAAAACCAAAGAAAAACCTAGGTATAGTCTATAAAGAGCATTTAATTCAATGGCGATCTGAACCAGCAGCATTGCGAGTCAGTAAACCTACGCGATTAGATCGTGCTAGACGATTAGGTTATAAGGCAAAACAAGGTATTGTTATTGTTAGAGCACGAATTAAAAAAGGAGTAACTAAACGACCTGTTGTAAATCATGCTCGAAGACCAAAAAGACATGTTATGCTTAATCTTCCAGTAAGAAAAAGCAAGCAACGTATTGCTGAAGAACGAGCTAATAGAAAATATCCAAATCTTGAAGTATTGAATTCCTATTGGGTAGGAGATGATTCAAAGAGCGAATGGTATGAGATTATTATGGTGGACCCAAATCATCCTTCAATTTTTAAAGATAAGACTCTAAACTGGATTTGCAAAAAAGTTCATACAAATAGGGCTTCTCGCGGATTAACTAGTGCCGGAAATAAAGGTCGAGGACTACGTAAGTAGCTTGTTCAGATTAATAATCTTTTAATGTTATTGTTTTTTTTAATATAAATGAGTCAATTTAACGGCAGTTACCGGTTTTTGGATGAAATGCACGATAGATTTAGTCATGTTGTTATTTTTGAGATTACTCGCGCAAATAAGCACGTATTTAATAAATTAGGCCAACTTGATTCAAGTCGTAGGGTTTATGAGGCACTTTTTTCCGGATATGTTGCTGCAGTTAATCATAGATTTAATCAAAGTAGAATGCCACTAAAAATAAAAACTGCTTTTGTATCGTGTAATGGTGCAGGATGTACTATCCCTCCACCAGATACTGAACAGCATCAGGGTTTAATTGATCAGACTAATTTAATGTATTGCACTAAGCCAGTAAGAAACATTGCTCGAGTATTAAAAAGTAATATAAAAGCCAATAGAACGACTAATGATCTTAGTCGTAAGCTTCATCATATCCCTCGTGCAAAGTTATTTGATGAAGTGGGTGCTAATGGTTGTCTCGCTGAAGAATATGTTATTGAAGCTATTAGATATGGTTTTGAACACTTTTTACCTGAAGATGTTGAATATAGATTATTTGCGAGAGTTCCATATGTTGAGCGAACAATTACTTATTTTTTCAATGGTAATAAGGCTTGTTCGATGTTAGCAAATACGGGCGGCGGTGAGTCAGATGTATTGCTTTTTATGCAAAGTCTAAATAATGTAAAATCACTTTTAGAAGCACTTGTTGATCATGCAATCGGATTTAGGGATATTCACCCAAATCACAAACAATAAAAGACATAATTTATAGATATTTAATGCAAGATATAGTTTTACCTCAGAATAATGAGGCGATATTGAAAAAACAAGCCCATGAGTTTGATTCAGACCTAAATTTTGTCTATCAATTAGATTCAATAAAATCAGGATGTGGTTTGATTATTCATGCAATTAATGTTCGAGACATTAATCGAGCTCGGCAAAAGGCTCGAAATGCTCGCTTTGTTATTGCAAATGCTAGTGATGAGAGTGTTATTCGAGCGATAATGGAAGCTAAGTGGATTAAATTCTTCACCGATATTGAAACCTCAACAGGTCGAGACCATACACACTACCGTAGAAGTAATTTTAACCAAGTTTTAGCTAAGTTAGCTAGAGATACAAATAAATCTTATATTGTTAATTTTTCTAGTTTGTTGAAAGTGCAAGGTAAGAAGCGATCTTTATTAATTGGTCGGATTATGCAAAATATTCGAATCTGCCAAAAGTTTAAGGTTCCAATTTCAATTGCTACATTTGCGAGTAATCCGTATGAGCTCAGAAACCCAAAAGATCTGCAAGCAGTTCTAAGAGCATTTAAGACCAAAAAGATAGCCGATGTTGAGAAATTATTATCTGTAAGTTAGGTATTTTCATCATTCATCTAAATAATCATATTCGTTTGATGATTGCTCGTTCTCCATCTGCTTCTATATGTAATCTGATATTTGCATTGTGTCCTTTTTTGGCTTCATCATAAAAAGAAAATACATCTGGCGAATCATCTTTATCTGAACAAAAAACTTCGTTGTCTTTGAAAAGAATATCATTTGGAAGTACAATTGAAATTTCAGGTTTAAATGCTAGTGATCGTTTTCTATGTCCAAGTGTGAAGTCAATCATGGGATATTCTTTTGATTCATCTAATCCAATAATTTGTAATTTTCGATTTCTAACATTTATTTCTCCAAATAATACATCAACGCGATAATCAATTGCGCCATCTTCTTCATTATCTGATCCATAATATATTGTGATTGTGAGATCTAATCCTTCTTTTGGTGTTGCTCCGCGCACTAATTGTGCCTCGATTTCACCTTCTTCTAATTTTCTATCTAGTGTGAATGTTGCTGGTGAAAAATCTCTAGTTCTATGATATTGTAAGAAATATGTTTTTTCTCCATCTATTGTTGTTTGGAATTCCATAATTGGACAATGGTTTGGATTAAAATTATCGAGATTCCTAACTTTTTCATATAAACTAATTAGTTTTTGATGATCACTTAATTCTTTAGAAAGTGGTTTTAGAAATTCCGTAACTTCATTATTATCGATAATAACATAACTGTGGTTATTTAATTTAGATTCAGCTCCAGCTAATGCCGGACTTCTTGTCATTATATGATATCGACCTGCAACTGCTGAATCTGCAATTATTGTTTGATTAGCACCTTTTATCTTTTCCCACATAGAAAATGAAGTTTGCTCAATAAATTCCTTTACATCTAATCCAGTATGTTGACAAAATGATTCGTAATCTCTTGTAAAATAAAAAGCCCATTTAACAAAATATCTTCTTTTTACTTCATCAATATTTTTGGCACCTTTGATACTTTTTTCGAACGAAGCGGTGTCATTCAGATCGAGACTATCTAATATTCCTGAAACACCATCATATTCCTGTGGGTGTTCACTTCTAAAAATAACATTTTTGCCAGATTCAAGTGCTTCTTCTAATGTATTAAAAATTTGAGGAACAAGAATTCCTTGTGATCGTGCATATTCTCCAATTGTTAGTTTTGGCTGACCTTTTAGTCTTTCTGGATTCTCTAAATAATAATCAACCATATTAACTAAGGAGGGATAATAATAAAAAAGTTACTTTTTAGCTAAAAAATTCTAAGTAGTTCTACGAGTATGTAAGACTAAAAAGATAGCAGATGTTGAGAAATTATTTTAGATTGTTGATGGTGGAAATGCATTGTATATTTTATCTAATAATTTTTTAGCTTGTCCATCTTTTTTAGCATGTTTTTCTAAATCAGGTATTACTTCTTTATTTTGATCGGCTAGTATTCTAGCTTCATATAGAAATTCCGGAGATTCAGGTAATCGGTTACGGAGTGCAGTTACGTCACGCATAAGTTTTTTAGCGTCGTTAATATATTGCGGTATTTCGTCATCACGCGATAAATGTTCGTTTCCCATAATGTTAGAATTTTTTTTAGTTATTAAAGTTTTAGATTATCCCATAAATTTTGTATGCAACATAAGCAACATAAGCCAATATCAAAAATGCTCCTTCAGATTTATGTAATTTATGACCTCTTTGGAAAAATAATAATGCTAGTGCAGAAATTCCAAACCAAAATGGAATGTCAAACCAAGTTATTGAGCTAGCAATTTTATAACCAGAAATTGCTGCGCCTATTCCAAGTGCTAACATTGGATTTGTTATGTTTGAACCAATCAAAACTCCAAGAGACATGCTTTTAGCGCCTTTCATAATTCCATGAATTGCAGTTGTTAGTTCAGGTAAAGCTGTGCTTATACCAATTATTATTAATCCAATAAATGTTTGTTCAATACCAAATTTATTAGCAAAGAAGAGTGTATTTTCCACAACCCATTGTGATGAAATTCCAAGCATCATAATTCCAATGGTTATGTGACTCAAATCAACTGCAATATGTTTTTTAGGCTTTTTATTCAAAAGTTTATGATGTGGATTAATAAATTCTTTAATTGATTTTTCATCCCGCATAATCCAAATTAAATATACGATATACAATGCAGCAAGAAGTATACCTTCAAAACGCGATATATGGCCATTTAATCCAAATAACCATAGAAGTGCAATTGAACCAAGCATGACAAGACCATCTCGTTTTTGAATTTTTTTAGAAGATTTGATAACTGCGAACAAACCAAGCATACCCATTATGAACGTAATTTGAATTATATTAGAACCAATATTTGTGCCAACTGCAACGCCAGATGCTTCGATTCCATTTAGTATTTTCCAGCTAGATGCAATGTGTGTGAAAATCTCAGGTAAGGAAGTTCCAAGAGATAGGACCGTTAATCCAATAAAAAGATGAGATATGTGCATCTTGCGAGCAATAGCAGTTGCACCTTTGATTGTTGTACTAGCACCTAACCATAGACCAATAATTCCGAGAACAAACAAGACAAATTCCATTTGCATGAACTATTTATTCAAAGAGATATAAAAATCTATTTGATTTCAGGAGAGAAATCAAGTTGATAAATAGGTATTCCTAATTTTGCACCGTATTTTGTTATTTAGACATAGCCTTCTTTTGTTCGATCAATGTGGAAAACTTTGTTTTTGAAAATTACATAATGTTTATCTTCTGATTTGAAATCAGCATACCAATTATGATCTGGATCTAAAGACTTACTAACCTTTTCTGCAATTTCTTTTCCTTTGTTTTCTGGAATGGAAACTATGTGCATAGTCCATTGTTTTATCCAAGGAGTTTTATGATGCAGAGTAACTTTAGAAATTGAAGTTTTAATTATTTTAAAATACTCTTATCATTTAAACTTTCTTTAATTATTGTACCTTGGTAGGTTTTCATAATGTCAAAACTTCGCCAGGTTTTGGTGCAATACCTTCAATATTAAATCTGCCTTTTAATTCTGTTGCAAATCTTTGGCACTGATCACCGTGCATACAAACAACTTGCTTTGGGCGAATTTTCTGCACAAATCTTAATAGCTCGTTTCGGTCTGCATGTCCTGAAAAACTAAGTTTGTGAAGTGGCATCCCTAACTTTAGATCAAATTCTTCTGTTACATATCGTCCAGTTTCTACTAAATAGCTTCCAGCTGATTTTGGAAATTGGAATCCTGTTAAAATTAATGCACAATCTTTTCTAGCATATAGCTGTTTTAGATAATGAACAATTGGTCCACCATCCAGAGTACCGCCAGTTGTTACAATTACACAGGGCTTATCTAATATCCTTGTGCGTTCCTCATGCCTTTGAATTTTTCTAACTTTTACCATAATTTTCTTAAGTGCTAAGGAGTTTCTTAAAAACTGTGGGTGTCTTAATACAATATCTGTTGCAGCTTTTGCCATACCATCTAAATAAATTGGAACTCGAACATTACTTTGGTTTAATGCGAGAAGAATCTCTGGTGCTCTAAGTGCAAAACTTGGTAACAGTACAATACCATTTTTCAAAATAGTTTGATCAATAATATCTTTGAGCTGTTTTTCTGTTTTGTCTCGAGGAGTTTGTGCTCTAGCTGAATAGGTTGTTTCCATTAATACAATGTCAATTTTTCCTACATCTATTTTTGCACCATCGACCATTCGTGTAGCGTCAAGTTTGAAATCTCCCGTGTATAGAATTCTTTTGCCATCCATGTTTAGAACATACATTGCAGATCCCGCGATATGTCCTGCATCATATACTTCAACTGTTGAGTTTCCTACTTTTATTTTTTGATTATATCTGACACTTCGCCAATTTCCCATCATTTTAGTTACATGTCCGGATGTAAATTCGCGAGGAGTTTTATTTATTCTAGCAATTTCCAAGCTATCTTTCAATAGCATCTCTGCATCATCTTTTGTTGGTGCTGTTCCATAAATTGGAAAATTCCATTTTTTATATAAAATTGGAATTGAACCTAAATGATCTAAATGACCATGTGTTAGAAACATTGCATCAGGTTTGATGTTTAGCGGAAGCGGTGATAAATTACCGTCAATTTTAAAACCATATTCAAAAAGAATTTTTTCTGTTTTTCCTTCAATTAGTACCGCATTTCTTCCTACTTCACGAAATCCGCCAAGGCAGTGTATTTTTACCATTTAAAGTTTATCATCTAATTTGCTTGCAGTCTTTGTTGTTATATCGACACCTAATTTTTTTAGTTCTTCAATATGCATTTTAGCTAATTGCTCTACAATTGAAGCCATTTTTGTTAATTCTTGATGTTCTTTTAACAAAGTTGTTAGCGCTCCTTTATGGAACCCTATTTTCTCATTTTTATCTTCTTTTACCA
>Ga0208904_1002467_pt1 | contig 11641 bp, 9 predicted proteins | sample AntAceMetag02UKB_FD_184774 | JGI IMG/M metagenome (GOLD analysis project Ga0208904, IMG submission 184774) | Saline lake microbial communities from Ace Lake, Antarctica - Antarctic Ace Lake Metagenome 02UKB (SPAdes) (version 2) | ecosystem: Environmental > Aquatic > Non-marine Saline and Alkaline... | reverse complement strand
AATTAAATAATTTTAAGCCAATTATCTAAAGATATATTAATTATTCCAGCATAATTTGTTTTTTCAATTTCTAGTAAATTATCTTCTATCCATTTAGCAACATTTTCTATAGTAGTTTTGTAAGTTATTGTAGGTTCAAAATCAAATTCTTTATTAAAGAGAGAACAATCTATTTGTAAGTTTCGTAAATCACCTATATCACCCATAGGAGCAATTTTACAATCAACAACCTCTTGTATTCCTTCACCAAATTGTTTTTTAGATAAATTATAATGCCCTATATTATAGATTAAATTATCCCAAGTAGGTTTTTTAATCGCATGAAAATACCCATCAATTAAATCTTTAATATCAATAGCTGCTCTATAGGCATTTAATTCTGATATTCTCAAAAGACCTTTTGCTATAGCACAATAAGTAAAATGATTAGGAAGTAGAGCTAATCTCATTCTAGGGGCTAATCCACAAACAGTAGCTGGTCTAAATACAATAATTTTAAAATCAGGATTTTTCTTAACTTTATCTTTTATATATTCCTCCATTTTTAGTTTATATATACAGTATTTATCTGTTGGTTCTGGAATAAGGTCTTTCTCTGTCATTAATTTTATTTCTTTTTGATTTCCATATAAACTAGAAGAAGAATTATAAATTACTGGAACATTTAATTTTTCACAGATATCGATTACTTTTTTTGAAGCTAGATAATTAATATCTTCTGTGTATTGAGGGTTATGTTCACAAGCATAAACACTACTTAATTCTCCAAAATGTAAAAGATAATCAGGGTTAAAATCTTTAATTGTTTTTTCTAAGAATTCAGTATTTCTTATATCTCCCATAACAAATTCACCTTTAGCTTCTGTTTGTTTTTCGCTTAAAACTTCGTCTAAAATCTTTTTATAATTTTGTTCATAAATAAGTGAATCATACATAAGAACATCATCCCCTCTTTTTAATGCTTCCTTAGCAAACATAGTACCTATATATCCTAAACCTCCTGTTATAAAAATTTTTTGTTTCATCATTTTGTTATTTAATTATTGTATAATTTTAATTGCCAATCGATTGTTTTCTCAAGACCTTTATCTAATTTAACAAAATCTGTTTTATTGAATTCTTTTTTTGTTTTATTTAAATTGAGCCAGACATTATCAGGAGCCCCCCCAATAGATTCTGAAGTAGGAGGGGATTTTATAGGTACATTTAAATGTGTTCCTATTTTATTAGCTAATTTAGCTATTGTAGTCTTTGATTCTCCTCCGACATTATAGATAGAATCTTTTCCAGAAAAAAGTATATTCCACATCATTTCTATAGCATCTGTAATGTAGCAATAAGTTCTTTTTGCTTCACCTGTATCAAGCATTGAAATTTCTCCATTTAAAGCTTTTTCAATAAAAGCATTCAATACACGATAATCACCTTTTTTTGTACCCGGACCGTAGGCTAGTGATAGTCTTGCTGACTTGGCTTCAATTCCTAAGTCACGGTAATTATTACAAATAGATTCACCACATCGTTTTCCTTCAATATAACAACTTCTTTTGTGATCAGTATTTGTATGCCCAATATCTTCTTCCATATAGGGTATTTTTTCTGACCCACTATATACTTCACTTGAACTTATAAATAAGAATTTACCATTTGGTTTTAATTTTTCAAGAAGAAAAAATGTGGTAAGAGTATTAAGTTTAAGTGTTTTGATCGGATTAACTAAAAATTTTCCTGGTTGACCGTAACCTGCTGTATGAATTATATAATCAGCCTCAGGTAGTGTTTTTAAAAATTCTATATCTGTAAGGTCTCCTGTTAAAAGAGGGGTATCTTTTGGTAATAAGTCGTTGTAGTATTGATTGGTTTTATTGTGGGCAATAGCAATTACTTTAATTTCTGTATTATTTATTTCACTTGCTTTTTTAAGGCAAGCAATAAAATAAGTACCAACAAGCCCTGTCGCTCCAGTAATTAGAACTGTTTTTTTATCTAGTTCTGAGAAATTTATTTTATTGATAATATCTTCAACATCATCATAAATTATTTGTGCTAATGTATTCATAATTGGCTTATTTTATCACAGTCACTTAATTAGAAAAACTGTTTTTTATATAAAATCTATAATCCTTTTTTTAATATCTTTTATTGTAAGTTTTAATAATTTATCAATATCTTCAATATTTCCGTAATTACGAATAAATTTTCGGGGTATTCCTATATTTAATGTTTGTACACTTTTTTTGATAGATAAAATTGTCTCAGATACATCAAGAGATAAAGCTCCACTATAATAAGGTTCACATATTATAATTTTGTTTCCAACAATATTTTCTGCAAGAGTTTTTTTATCAAATGGTTCAAGGGTGGTGTAATAGAGAATTGTGACATCTAAATCTTTACAAGCTTCTTTAATTTTATCCAACATTGGTCCAACAACAATTATTGTTGCCTTACTCCCTTTTTTTATTATATTAGCTTTTCCAAATTCAACTTCACAACTATTTATATTACTTGTTTCACTAAGTCTGAAATAAGTTGGATGTCCATTACTGTATGAACTTTTGAAAAGTTTATCAAATTCAGAAGGGGAGCCAGGGACTATTATTTCTATTTCAGGAACATTTTTTAAAATACCAATATCACCTGGGCAATGATGGGTAAATCCAAGTGCTGTATAATCGTAAGATCCTCCAACACTTACAAAATTACCACCTAAACATTGATATCCGAAATCATTCTTAATTTGTTCAAGGGCTCTTTCTACAATAAATGGAGCAATTGTGTGTATTACTGGAATAAAATTATCCATTGCTAGTCCAGCTGCCATACTTATTGTAGATTGTTCAAGAATACCAACATTATAGACTTTGTTTGGATATTGAGAAAAACAATTTCGAAAACCAAAGACTCCAATATCACCTAAAAGAAGAGTGAGTTTATCATCTTTTTTGAATAAATCTTCCATTGTTTTTACAAATTGTTTTCTCATAATATTAATTTAATTCTTTTAAAATTTGTTCCAATTCTTCTGAATTTGGTGTTTTATGATGCCAAGCATGATTATTTTCCATGGATTTTGAACCGTATCCTTTAACTGTATTTGCAATAATTGCGATTGGTTTATCAGAAGATTCTTCTTTTAATGCTTTATATATTTCTTCTTGATTATGTCCATCTACTGAAAGTGTTTTCCATCCGAATATTTCAAATTGTTTTTGTAAATCTTTAAATGTAAGAGCTCTATCTCCTGAATGATTATAATCAACTATGCAATATAAATTATTAAGTTTATGATGAGATGCAAGCAAAAGTGATTCCCAAACAGAACCCTCATTACATTCGCCATCACCTATAATCGTATAAACTTTATTTTTTTGTTTTTTAATTTTTATTCCAAGTGCTACTCCTACTGCCATAGGAAAACCATGCCCTAATGAACCAGTAGAAGCTTCCACTCCAGATATTTTGGTTCTATCAGGGTGTCCCCCTAGAATACTTCCGTATTTTCCAAAACTCTTTAGTGTTTCAGATTTGATAAAACCTTTTTTAGCAAGAACTGCATAAAGACCAAGGGAAGAGTGACCCTTACTTAATATAAAACGATCTCGTAAAGGGTCGTCTATTTGTTTAGGAGAAATATTAAGTACACGGTTATATAAAACCCACAGGATATCAAGAACTGAAAAAGCACTAGGAATATGTCCTTCATTTGATTGAGTAGCCATTTCTATAATTTGTTTTTTTAAATGCTTCATTTTATTTCGGTTTATTAAATTTATACTTTTACAATAAAACATTGTGAGGAAACAATTAAAGATTCTATTATTATTTCTGGTTTATTTTTGAAAAACTTATCAAAAGCTTTTTTTACTCCTTTTGCATGTGTATAATCATGCGAAATAATTATACCCCCTTTAGTCATTCTTGGATAAAAGAATTCTAAATAATCCAAAGTAGATTTATATAGATCTACATCAAGGTGTACTAGAGAAAATTTCTTGTTTTTTAAAGGACTAGCAGTAGATGGGAATAGACCTTTATAAAAATGAACGTTTTTGTATTTTTTTAGATAATTTTTTACCTCATCGTATGTTGCAGAGTATTCTCCTTTTTTAAATTGTAATTTTTTGTCAGAGTTACTTATTTCTGGTAATCCCTCAAAAGTATCAAACAAGTGCACTTGTTTTTTTGTTGTTTCGCATATAAGTTTTGCAGATCCTCCTTTATATACTCCAACCTCAGCTACATCACCAATTATTTTATTAGTTTTATCAGTTAAAGTATATAATTGAAGAAATTCAAAATCTAATAGAGAATCTTTTGATTCTTTTTTTATAGAATCAATTAAATTAAAAATTTTAGTGTTTTTTGAATCTTTAGGATTAAAAACAATCAATCCTCTTTTTGTTGTAATAATTTTATGTGGAAGAGATGTTATTTCTTTTATGTTAAGTATTTTATTTTTTTTCATAGTATTAAGTAATGTTTTGGTTTTTTATAATTTCCCACTCAGCATTACTGAAGACACAACTTACTTGATTGGCTGATTTTCCGTATGGAGCCATTGTTGAATTTTTTTCTATTATTGTAAAACGAAGAATATTATCGTATGAATCAATCTCTCTAACTCCTCGTATATGGGCGGATATTCTTGTTGAATAATCATCAGGAATCAAAAAATTTTCATTAATTAAAGTTGATGTCACATAGTGGCCTTTTTTAAGTGATAAAAATTTTCTATTAAAAGAATCTGACAAACTAGTAAAAGTTATGTTTGTTCCTATTGAATTTTTTAACAAAATACTAATCTCTGCTGTATCTATATCTTTATTTACATAAAATTCTAACCAAATTTTAAATTTTTTATCTACATCAATATTAGTAGAAACTTTTTCATTACTATTTGTAATCCAAGTTTTTGTAAAAGTAATCTCTTTATCTTTGTCTGCTTCAAGTTTATCTATGTTTTTTTTGACATCAACTTTTTCAAAATATTTATCTATTACTTTTTTCGTTTCTCCAATCATTTTGATCTTACCTTCTTCTAAAAGGATACATCTTTTACATAGTTTTTGGATAGCGGACATATTATGACTAACGAAGAGTATTGTTCTTCCAGCTTCTTTGGTGACTTCATCCATTTTACCGAGGCATCTTTTTTGGAATTCAGCATCGCCGACAGCTAAGACTTCATCTACCAAAAGGATATCTGGTTCCATATGGGCGGCGACGGAAAAACCGAGACGAACCATCATTCCAGAGGAATATCTTTTGACAGGTGTATCAATAAATTTTTTAACACCGGAAAATTCTACAATGGCATCAAATTTTTCAGCAATTTCTGCTTTGGTCATTCCGAGAATAGCCCCGTTAAGAAAAATATTTTCTCGTCCGGTTAATTCTTGATGAAAACCAGTTCCAACTTCAAGTAGGGAAGCGACTTTGCCGTGCATTTTAATTTCTCCTGTAGTGGGCGGAGTAATGCCTGTTAAAATTTTTAATAGAGTTGATTTCCCAGCTCCGTTGGCTCCAATGATGCCGACTGCCTCACCTTTTTGAATTTCAAAATCTAAATCTTTTAATGCCCAGAAGATTTCTTTGGTGGTTCTGCCGGTGATGGCGTTAGCCCTTCGTTTCAGAAAGGAAAGTGGTTTTTTAGCAATATTAGCTATGACATCCCGCATCGCAATATAACCACCTCGTTGGTGGGTTATATTGTATTTCTTAGAGATGTTTTTGACTGTTATAATTGAGGTAGACATACGAATATACGAATTATGCGAATGATACGAATAGGTAAACATACGAATATACTAATGATACGAATGTTTACGAATGATACGAATAGGTAGACATACAAATATGCGAATGGTTACGAATAATGTGAATATATTAATATTACTCTATAAATGCTTATGAATCAATACGAATAATACGGATTGGTTTTAAATATTTACTTTTAAAATTTACTAATAACCCTAGTTTAATACTGGTTGCTTGAAGATAATTCTGTATTTGACGATAATTATCTTTTGTGATTATTCTGACTGTTTTGATTTCTAAAATGATTTTATTATCAATCAGAAAGTCTAGTATATTTCCAGAATCAGAGATAGAAAGTTCTCTTTTATAAGGTAAATTTATTTCTTTAAATTTTTTTTCTAATAAATCTCCATATTGTTTTTCTCTTGCATATTGACCTAATTCATTATGAGTTGCGAATAAAATACCTGTTATTTTATATGATAACTCCGGATATATAATTTTCGTATTTGTTGCTGAGGTGGACATACTAATTTACGAATGATACTAATTATACTAATAATGCGAATATGCGCATGTTAAATTTTCCTTGACTTTTTTGGGTGTCTTGTTATTATTTAAGTATAGATGGCCTTATGGCTCGCCCCGTTTCGGCGGGGAGAAAGTTTTTAAAATGATGCTTTGTGTATTCCCGGCCCCTCGCCCTTTTGGGCGAGGGGGCTTTATTTAGCATTTTTTTGAGGAAAATCTATAGTTTAAGTAAAGAGATCCGACCTAAGTAGTGGTAGTGTTGAGTCTATCGATTAAAGATTGTAGTTATCTTGGCTAATAGGTCGGACCTCATGTGACTTGAAATTATGATATACTCCAACTATGGAGCAAACACAAAAAACTCTTTCAATTATTATTCCAGTTTATAATGAAGAGAATACCATTACTGAATTATTGAATTTGGTTGAAAAGGTTGAATTAAGAGGGATAAAAAAGGAAATAATTATTATTGATGATTGTTCTACTGATGGAACTAAAGAGATTTTAGAAAAATTGAAGGGTAAATATAAAATCCTTTTTAGAGAGAAAAATGAAGGGAAGGGATCTGTTATAAGATTAGGATTTTTATTAAGTAAAGGTGACTTTACCATTGTTCAAGATGCGGATTTAGAATATGATCCCGAAGAATATATTAATCTTCTTCAGCCGTTAATAGATGATAGGGCGGATGTTGTTTACGGTTCGCGATTTATAAGTAATAAACCTCATCGGGTATTATACTTTTGGCATTATTTAGGGAATAGGTTTCTAACTTTATTTTCTAATATTTTCACGAACTTAAATCTTTCTGATATGGAAACTTGCTACAAAATTTTTAACCGTTCGGCTTTGGATAAAATCAAGAATAAGTTAACTTCTAAGCGATTTGGAATAGAACCAGAAATAACAGCCCTAGTGGCGAGAAATAATTTGAGGATTTATGAAATCGGAATTTCTTATCACGGGAGGACTTATCAAGAAGGAAAAAAAATTGGTTGGAAAGATGGTTTCTCAGCCATTTGGAGTATCATCAAATATAATTTAATAAAACGGAATTAACCTCTCTCTTTCGTTTTTTATTACAAAATCTATCTTTTTGCCTGTTTTTTGCTATAATACTCCAGTAATTTATACAAATAACTTGCGAAAAAGATGGTAAATTTTGAACTTATTCAAAATAATACAAGGAAAACAAGGAAATTAAGCCGTAATCAGTGGTCCTTGATTTTTGCTATTATTGCTATTTTAGCGGTTGTTTTCTATTGGAAGGCTATAATTAGAGAAAATGTTGAAGATGTAATGGCCCCATCAGATATTAGACAGGTGAGAATAGCTTCAGTGAGAGATTTATCCCTAGATAAAGATCCGTTACCTTTGTTAGGTAAGGTGCAATCCCAGTCATCAGCTACTATTTATTCTCAGGTATCTGGGGAGGTGATTGGTTTGTATAAAAAATTGGGGGATACAGTTTGGGCAGATCAAATAATTGCCGAATTAAATAATTGGTCACAAAGATCAGCTGTTACTCAGGCCGAAGCTAGTGTAGAGGTGGCTCAGGCTAACTTAGATAAAATTAAGAAAGGGGGAACTGATACTCAAACTTCTATTTTACAAACTACTTTAGAAAATGCGCAGAAAACTTTGGATGAAACTAAAATATCAGCTGTTAATGTTTTAAATGATGCTTTTGCTAAAGCTGATGACTCAATGAGAAATAAAATTGATATTATGTTTAGAGATCCTCAGAGTGATAATCCCCAGATACTTTTTTCAGTGGCTAATTCTCAGTTAGAGATTGATATTAAATGGCAGAGATTTATTATAGAAAAAATGTTAGATGAGTGGGGTATCGCTTTAGGCAGTTTAAGTGTTGAAGATGACTTGATTAGTAAATTAGATACGAGAAAAACTGATATCGATTCCATTAGGTTGTTTCTTGATAAGTTAGCTTTAGCGGTTAATGTGTTGAGCCCTAATTCTAATTTGTCTGAAACAACTATTAATACCTGGAAGGCTAATATTAGCGCGACCCGTTCTGTGATCAATGGAGTGATTGCTTCTATGTCTGCTTCTAAGAATAGTTTAAATGGGGCTCAGTCAGGCTTAGAGATTGCTCAATTAAATTACGAACAAGCTCAGACAGGTGGTCGGACAGAAGATGTGATTAGTGCAGAGGCTCAATTAAAACAGGCTGAAGCAGGTCTCCAGTCTGCCTATGCTAATTTAGAGAAAACTATTATTCGGGCGCCAATTAGTGGAACCATCAATACTCTTAACTTAGAAAAGGGGGATTTTGTTTCTGCTTTTCAACCAGTGGTTAATTTAGCCAATAACAAGTCTTTAGAGGTAATTGCTTATATTACTGAAGAAGACCGGGCTGATATTGCAGTCGGTGCCAAAGTCGCCGTTGGTTCTCAATGGCAGGGTGAAGTTAAAAATATTGCCCCAGCTATAGACTCTCAGACTAAGAAAATCAAAGTTGAGATTAATGTAAAAAATTCAGACTTTAATTTAACTAATGGACAATCCGTGGCTTTGTCGATTGAAAGATTCATTCAAGGTGATCAAAAAGAAATTACCCAATTTTCTATTCCTATTTCAGCTCTAAAGATTGGATCAGATGATGCTGTTGTTTTTACAGTGGGTGAAGAGAGTAAGTTAGTTTCTCATTCTGTAACTATGGGGCCGATTTTAGGTGAAAAGATAATTATAAAAGAGGGGATTACTGCTGACATGGAAATAGTGATAGATGCGAGAGGATTAAAAGAAGGTCAAGAGGTAAACATACGAATATACGAATGATACGAATGATACGAATAGTTACGAATCTGCCGGCAAAGGCAGGCTCATAAGAAAATTATTATGCAAAATTTTTGGATATTCTTTATAAGAAAAAAAAGTTTTACTATCTTGCTGATTTTATCTTTACTGTTAACAGGAGCTTTTTCTTTGGTGAATATTACAAAAGAGTCAGCTCCTGAAATACAAATTCCCTTAGCGATTGTTTCAACATTCTTGCCTGGATCTTCAGCTTTGGACACGGAAAGGTTGATTACTAATAAAATAGAAGACCAGTTAATCAATAATTTAGACTCTTTGAGTAAGATTACTTCGACCTCAGGGGAAGGGTTTTCTTCAATCGTGGCAGAATTTAATGCTGATGCTGATATTCCTACTTCCATTCAGAAAGTGAAAGATGAAGTGGATAAAGTTAAGTCAGAACTACCTAGCGAAGCAGAAGATCCTGTTATTTCTGATATCAACTTTGCTGATCAACCTATTTTAATGTTGTCCGTCTCCAGTGACTTACCGGTAACCGAATTTATTAAATTGTCTGAGGATGTGAAAGATGAACTAAAGACAGTTAATGGTGTTTCCAAGATAGGTGTCAGTGGAATCTCAGACAGGGAAGTTCAGGTTATTGCTAATCAATCAGCCCTTTCTAAATTTAATTTAGGAATTTTAGATTTGGTTAATGCTATTTCTCAAGCTAATTCTTCGTTACCAATTGGTGATATAGAGATACAGGGGATTAAGTATCCTTTGAAGTTCAAGGGTGATGTGGTTGATCCAGAGGAAATTAAAGATATTCCTGTTTCCAATATTGGCGGTGAGGTTGTTTATGTTAGAGATCTAGCTTTTGTATCCGATGGAGTTAGCCGAAAATCTTCTTTTTCTAGAGTTAGTGTCAACGGCCAACCTTCTCAACAGGCGGTATCTTTATCCATCTTCAAAAAAAGAGGGGGCGATATTAGTACTATTGTTAAAGGGGTAAGAGAAGAATTAGACAGTATGCAGAATGGTGGAATTTTGGAAGGGACTGAGGTGCTTATCTCCATTGATATGGCTGAGTACCTCAATGATGACTTAAAGAATCTCTCTATGTCTGGAATGGCAACAGTTTCTTTGGTGATCTTAATCTTATTTTTTGCTATTGGTTGGAGAGAAGCTTTGATCGCCGGTTTAGCCGTTCCCCTTTCATTTTTAGTATCTTTTGTCGGTTTATATTTCACAGGCAATACTCTTAACTTTATTTCTCTCTTTGCACTTATCCTAGCGGTAGGTATTTTGGTTGACTCGGCTATTGTGGTAACCGAAGCCATGCATGTCAAAATTAAAGAGGGGATGAAAGGCAATGAAGCCGCTATTCAGACTATTAAAGAATTTTACATTCCGTTGACTTCTGGGACATTGACTACAGTGGCAGCTTTCCTCCCCTTGTTTTTCTTGTCAGGGATTATGGGTGAATTTATTAAGGGGATTCCTTACACATTATTGTTTGTTTTATTTGCTTCTTTGTTCGTAGCTTTAGGTATTGTTCCTTTGATTGCTTTGGTGGTTTTAAAAAGAAATGGAAACAGTAATGGCAGGTTGTTCCAGAAGCAGAAAAAATATAATGAGCTGTTGAGAGGATGGTATAAAAAGAAATTAGAATTTATTTTAGATAGTAAGAAATTCCAAAAGAGGTTTATTTGGACCATGGTGTTCGCTTTGGTCGTGGCTTTTAGTTTGCCTATCTCCGGATTATTGAAAACAGCTCTGTTCCCAGAAGAAGACTCAAAGTTTATTTATGTAGATGTGGAGGCATTGCAGGGAACAGTTTTGGAAGAAACAGATTTAGCCGTGAGAGCTGTTGAGGAAATTTTGTATTCACAATCATATATAGAATCTTTTGCTACTTCAGTAGGTTCTTCTAATGCGTTTAGCGGTTCGGGAAGTAGTTCTGGAGAAAAATTAGGGAATATTACAGTTTTACTTAAGAAAGATAGATCAGTTAGTAGTTTGGATTTGATAGAGGAGCTGAGAGCCCAGCTGGCTAGTATCAAGATTGCTAAAGTGACAGTGGCTCAGCCAGGCAGTGGCCCTCCTTCTGGAGCTCCTATTTTAATAAAATTCTTTGGAGATGACCTAGATGATTTAGAGAGGGTGGTTGTTAAAGCCGAAGCTATTTTGAAAAATATTTCTGGGACAGTTGATACAACTAATAGCATGAAAGATAATGTGACTGAATTTAATTTGAAGATAAACAGATCTAAATTAGCAGAAAACAATTTATCTCCAGTGAGAGTAGCTTCAATTTTGAGAACAGCTGTTTATGGGGTTAACGCTACGACTATTAAGACAGGTGGTGAAGATATTGATGTTCTGGTTAAGTTAAACCTTAATGTTAATAATGTTGATCCAGATTTAACCTCAAGGACTACAATTGATTCTATTAGACAAATGGAAATTAACACACCTACAGGAGTAGTCTTGTTAGGATCTTTAGTTGATGTGTCTATTCAAAAAAGTAATGCTTCTATTAGTCACGAGGATGGTGATCGGATTGCGACAGCTTCAGCTCAATTAA